>JACCDO011000651.1_pt1 | contig 20116 bp, 15 predicted proteins | sample 7446101 | NCBI WGS metagenome assembly JACCDO01 (sample SAMN15323440, study PRJNA562643) | freshwater metagenome | isolation source: river surface water | place: USA:Blue River Watershed | collected 2017-08-16
TAATACATAATGTTGTCAATAAATAACCTAAGTCCAATTAAAGCCTTATTTACCAAAATTTCAGATAACAATGAATTTGAAGTTATGTTTAATAACTTTCGTTCAGATAACAAGTTATCAATAACAAAATTCATGAATTTGTTAAATTTTGTTAAATACCGCTCAGAAAATGAAAATCTTAAGTTAACAAATGAAACAACTCTTGATATTTCTTATGGGTATTCAAACAATAATGTTTATCGTGTAACAATTGAAGGAATTGAAAAAATTAACAAAATTTTAAATCTTGTTCATCAAAGAAAAAATCATGTTATATTTTCTATTTTAACTTCTCAGTTTGCAAAAACAGATGGTATTACGTTTATGAATAAAATTAAAGACCCTAAAAATATTTATGATTTGGATCAATATGATTTGAGATTTAGATTAAGTCAAGAAGAACCAATTGATAAAAAACAAATGGATGTTCTAACAAATTTACAATATTCAGAATCCGATAAAGTATTCTTCCGTTATAAACAGCGTCTTAGTTTGATGGTTAAATCCGATGATAAAGCAGGTTCAATTCGTTTGGATTTAACTATTATTAAATCATCAACAAATCCAGACAAGTTACATGATTCTGATAAACAATATGAAGTTGAAATTGAATTTATTCCTGGTAAGTCCAAGCCATCAGAATCAGTGTTAAACGAAATAAATAAAGAAATATTAATTGTTAAACAAGTATTGGAAAACTCCAGTCAAATTATTAGTAAGGAAGAAACAGATTCCGTCATTAAGGCATATAAAAAACTAGTATTTAATTCAGAATCTGATAGTTCTACTAACTTATATTCTATGCAACCTATCAGTGCTGAGGTGCAACACATCGTTGATAAAATCCCAAACAAGTATTCAATTACTGACAAAGCAGATGGGGAGAAATTTCAATTGTTTGTTCAAGATGAAAAAATTTACTTGATATCTAATAACTTGGTTGTTAGAAAGACCCAATATACTGTAAAGGAATTATCTGGAACACTAATTGAAGGTGAACTTATTCATATTCATACCCAAGGTGTATACTTATTTATGATGTTTGACTGTCTATTTTATAAAGGCAAAGATGTTAGAAATGAAAACATGTTAGCTAATAGATTGAAACTAATTGATGATTTTGTAAGTAAAATGAAAGTTAAAGCTTATAATATTAAACCTTTCCAAGGAAAATTTGATATTGTTAAACAAGAATCACATTATGAAGAAGAAATGGAAAAATTTTACAATAACTTAAACAAACTTATTAAAGATGCAAATAAAAACGATATTATTTTCCATTCTAAAATGTTTATATTCCCAACAGGAGGTGAAAATTCTGAAGTTTACTCTTTTAGTAATTTACTTTGGACTGGTTGTACATCAAATCAAAAAGTTGCTTGTCCTTACTTTCTTGATGGTATTATTTGTACTGGTATTGACCAAAAATACACAAGAGACAAACGCGAACAGAAATATCCAATTTACAAATATAAACCACCTTCTACAAACTCAATTGATGTATACTTAACATTCCAAAGAAACATGGAAACAGGGGGGTATCTTGAAATTTATGATAATTCTGTTGGAAGTAATATTGGTGGTTCTAATAAAATTTTCCGTGTTGCTAATTTTTTTGTTGGAGATTTAATTGGTTCAAAAGAAGTTCCTGTTCCTTTTATGAAAGAAGAAAATAATCACGAAGCATTTTTCTTATTAGATAGAGATGAAGTTAGAGATATTGAAGGAAACTTAATAAATGACGGAACTGTTGTTGAAGTAATTTATGTTAATGATGCAACTATCCCTCATCAATACAGATGGAAAATTCTTAGAACACGTTGGGATAAAACTGAATCTGTGTTACGTGATAAGAAACGTTATGGTAACTTTAAAGAAAATGCAATTAAAGTTTGGAAATCTATGAGAGAAGCAGTTACAATTGATGAAATCAAAAAATTAGCAAGACCAGAAACATATGCACAACAACAAAAACAATTATCAAGTAGGATTGATTCTAAAGTAATTTCGTCAGAACGTGCTCAAGATATTTATTATCAAAAAGTTACCAATCTTGGCAAGATTTTCCGTGATTACCATAACTGGATTAAATCAATTATTATTTATTCATATTGTTCAATGGGTAAGGAAAATCGTGATGGAAAAGATAGAAAAAAGTCTGTATTAGATATTGGTTGTGGTCGTGGTGGTGATATTATGAAAATGTATCACGCTCGTGTTGGAGAATTTATTGGAACCGACCCTGACCATGAAGGTTTATTTGGTGCAATTGATTCTGCAACAGTTAGATTGAAAGAGAATATTAAAAAATTTCCTGATTTCACCAAAACCACTTTTATTCATGCAGATGGTTCGGTACCATTAACTGTTGAAGCTCAAGAAAAGAAGTTACAAGGTATGACTCCTGAAAATAAAAAACAAATTGAAAAAGTATTTACCAAAGACAGAAAATTTGATATTATTAACTCACAATTTGCTATTCACTATTTGTTTGATTCCCCTGAATCTGCAAATAATTTGGTTGGTACGGTTAAAACTTATCTTAAAACTGATGGATATCTTATTTGCACTTTGTTTGACCCTAAACAAGTTATGACATTATTAAATACCAAAGACACTTTTACATCCTGGTATACTGATGAAGAAGGACAAAGAGCAAAATTCTTTGAACTGGTTAAAAAATTTGATGGAGAACTAAAAGATGAACCAGGTATGGCAATTGATATTCATATGGGTTGGATTAGTCAAGAAGGTAAATACATCACAGAGTATTTAGTTACACCAAAACTACTAATTAAAACAATGGAAAAAGCTGGTTGTGTGCTTGTTGATACTGACTTATTTGTCAATTTATATAATATTAATAAAGAATGGTTTACTGAAGTAATTGACCATGAAGAAAATCCTAAAAACAAAAAATTCTACAAAACTGTTGCACAATTTTATGGTGACCTTAAAGGTGTGGATAAAGAAAGTAAAGTTTGGAATGACTTGTATAGATTTTATGTTTTTAAGAAATTAAATTAAATTATTTACAATTGTCTGTTAGAGCAATAATTACTACAATTCTTGTTTCTCTTTGAATATAATTTTATTTTATTTTATGTACTAAAAAAAATTGTCTTTGAATATAATTTTATTTTATTTTATGTACTAAAAAAAATTGAATTTGATTAATATTAATTAAAAGTTAGTTAATATTAATGGAATCAGAATCTAATAATTATACAGGTATATATCATCATGCTGTTAAATCAGGGCTATTCAATAGTGCGCAAATAAATCAAAAATTTACTCATGTTGACAATATGGTACCCTTAGTTCGTGTTAATAACTTCTTTTTTGGAACTAGTTCTTTTGCTGATAAATTTAATTACTTGAATTTAGCAAAAGAAAATATTGTACGTAAAGAATATGGTATTTATTATTTGGAGACAAAAAAATTGGAAAATTATTTGGAATATGTGGTTGAGCATTTAGGTTTTGACACAACATTTAATTGCTGCCCATATAACTATTTTAAATTTATGGAAAACTTGGGTAAACCTTGTAATGTTCCAGTACATTACCAACTAATGTGTAAAACCATTGATAATTTTTTGTTATATCTTGACACACTAGATACACAACAAGCCAAAACCATCAGACATATTCTCACTCCAAATGCCAAATTAGGGGAATTTAATAAATTGGAATGTGAAGTTTCAGATGTTTTATCATTTGATAATTTGATGTCAACAGAATTTGTTGTTAAACTTATTAGAACAGCAGGTAAACCTATTTTTCTAAGACTAAGATGTGAAACTTTAAACTCAGATAGTTCAAATACTTTAATCTTATCTGAGTCTGAAAACAATGATAATTTTAATCGGGTTTATAACTATATTAATGAACAAATGTTAATGTCAGATACACCTGAAGAGTTTTTAATTTGTAATATTGAAAGAGTATGTGGGTCTCGAGTTTTTGCCGAAATTATGGTAAAATCTTATTTGGACAAAAATGAATTTATTTTTTCTCTGGACTCAATTAGCTCAATTATTCTATGGGCTAGTTCAGAGGTTGAATCAAAATATTCTGAATATTTTTGTGGAAAATATCCCCACTGTGTTAAACCAATTGGTTGCACACAAATGTTAAATTTTGAAGGTATTAATAAGTTTTTACTTAATATTAGCGAATCAGATGTTGAAAACTTTGAGGTTAAGGAACAAATTAATGAAATGTATTATAACTCTATGTTTGAGTTAATACATAGCTTTGAACAACTTTATAAAAATAAATAGGCGTTAATTTTTATTTTTTAATTTAAGATACTTTTGTTTATATTTTAAATATTTGTTTCTCCAATAAAAATTTTCTGGTTTATTTGAACAATCAAATATGTTTATTTCACCAGATAATTCATTTTGATAATAAATTTGAATATTTGAATTATTACCACATGACATTTTTAAATTATCAGTTGGTATAACATTAATTGATGACATTGGAGCGCAATCTATTGTCTGGTTCATTTTTTTATTTTTATATACACATTGGGGTTCCATTACATCTCTAAAATCTTTTCCAAAAGGCACATGATATTCAACATCATTTTTAACAACTTTTATATATTTATTTTTAATTACTGAATCAGGGTCAACAAATTCATTAAATTTAATAAGCGCTATTTCGTATTGATCATGTAAATTTATGTATCCATGTACACATATTAATGATGAATATTTTGATAAAAACGAATCTTCCATAACAAAATTATTAAATGCTTCACATAAATATAAAATATATTTATTATTATCTTTTGCTATAGTATTTGGAGCTAAGCCTGGTTCAACACCCATTGAAATTAAAAAATTTTTCAATAAGTTTTCTTCTGATAATAAGTGACTCAAACCAAAAAAATTTAATACATTATTATTTGTTGGGTCTTTACTAAAAATAACGTTGATGTTTTTGTGTAATAAATTAAATTCAAACATAATTGGACTAGATTCTTTTAAATTTCTAAAACGTTCTAACTGAAATAACAATGACTGGTCTATTCTTGATGAAAACCAACAAACTTGTTTTGAACAAAAATCATTTGTACTTATATCTGTGTTATAAGATGAAAAATATACATTATCTCTGTTTTTTACCGAATGTAATTTCTGAATATGATCATCCATTTCATTATAAATTTTTGAGTAAAATAAATAATCACAATAAATATCAACATCTGCATATGCAATTTTATCATTTGAAAATAACTTATCATATTTCGTTGTGGTAATATTATTTTCTTTTCTTAGTTTTTCAAAATCAGCTTTTAAATAACCAAAATCCCCATGTGCTATACTATGGTCATATTTAATTTGATTACATTCACACAATGACTCTTCAAACAATAACCTTATTTTTTTTGTAATTGTAGGCTCATTTGTAATAAAATATTTTTTAATATTTTCAATAATTTGGTTTCTTGGTATACTCATTAAACAGTAAAAGAAATAAATAAAAATTTAATTTTTATTTAATTATTTTTTTAATTTTTTTATACAATTTGTATAATTGATTTTAATAAATTTGTTAAGCTAATTTAAATCTTAAGATTTAATTCAATGTAAGGGGTAACATATGAATAAAAAGTAGGAATGTAAATAGAATCTAAACGATAAACATAAGGGTCGTACCACCAGTAGTAAATAGGTTGATTTACAGGAAGGTATTGTTTGGCTCTACGATAAAAATCATCGGATGAAGCATCCCAATCAGATGAATCAGAATCATCAGAATCGTGTTTGTGTGATTTTTTGTGTTTTTTGCCACCATCTTGGTTAAATTTGGCTTTGAAGTTTTCAAGTCTTGATTTAAAGGATTCCATTGATTCTCCTTCACCTGATAATTTCATAGAATTTACTTTAAAGCTAACATTGTTTTCAGTTCTTGATTCTTTAACTTCAAAATGATAATATTTGCCATCTCCAGAGGAACCTTTTTGGATAGTAAAGTGAAATTTAGGAACAGAATTATTGAAATGTTCAGATAAGTTCTTGTAAAAAATGTTGGCAGCTTCTTCTGAATTTTTAGCCTTGATTTTAGAATTAAAATTACCTTCAATATGTGGGTTTACTAAGCGATATGTGTTAACCATTTTTATATATAATTAATTAGATTTTTTTAATTAGATTTTACATATTTAAACTAAATCTTTTATTATAAACAATATAAAGAATAATAATTGTTAATTAGTAATAAATGGTGTATATTCTTGAACTCAAAACAACACAAGCTGCTGCTATGAAAATCGTAACAGATGCAATAAATTCATTACTTACTGATGCAAATTTTGATTTTTATCCTTATTATATCGAAGAGAACGAAGACGAAGATTCAGATTCTGATAATAAAAGTGAAAATTCTGATTCCGAATCCAATAATGATTATGAATCCGAATCAGATGATGAAAATTCGTCAGATGATTCAGATTCTGAACAATATATTAAAAAAAAAGTAACAAAAAAAAATCAAAAAAATAAAGAAAAACAAACAAAAAAATCCTCAGGTAAAAAAGAAGAAAAAACCCCAGATAAGGAAGCCGATGGTGAGGTTGAAAAGAAAAAAACTATTGGAGGTGTTGTGTTAAAAGAAGTTAATAAAACAGGTAAAATTCTTGTTTATATGAGACTCGATGCTGATAAATTTGATGTTTACAAATATAATTATCATAAGAAAAAACTCACACTTGGAATTGATATTGGAAACTTACTCAAGTGTCTCAAGTGTATGAGTCACTTTGATACTATGTCTTGGTTAGTTGATGACGATGATATTAATAAACTCATTGTTGTGTTAGAATCAGTTGAAAGAAAAGAAAAGAAAACATTCAAATTAAACTTAATGGATATTGAAGAAGAAACATATGATATTACTCCAATCCAATTTCCATATTCAATAACATTACCATCTCCCGATTTTCATAAATACTGTAAAGACATGTCTGGTTCAACTGACAAAATGGAAATAAAAGCAACTTCAAAAAAATTATTTTTCTCTGGAAAAGGAGAAATAGGTAATGTTGAATTTGAAGTTGGAGAAACTAATGGTGGTTTACAAATAGTATCAACTACAACAAATACTAATGAGATTGTTCAAGGCTTATTTGAACTTAAATTTTTACTGATTTTTACAAAATGTACAAATTTATGTAATCAAGTTACATTGTTCTTAAAAAATGACTATCCAATTATTGTTACTTATCACATTGCAGCATTAGGTGAAATTAAATTAGTATTAAGTCCAAGTAAGTCGGATTAATTTACTAATATTTATTAAATACTTTAATAGTATATAATAATTATTATATGCTATTAATTTATATGTCTCGTAGAGGCTATACTTTGATTGAAGAATTTGCAGAATTTGCATCTGGCATATGTGCAATATAAATTATATCCATTCCCCATTTTTGTAAAATATTTTCATTTATTAGCTTTAAACTGTTATTCTTTGAATTTTTATTCCAAATTTTTATTACTGTGTTGTTATTTTTCTTTAAACAAATTGACAAACCCATAATTTCTTCTGGTATTGTTGGACACAAATGATTACATACTAAATAACATGATAAATCTTCCCATAATTCATCTGCTGATTCTTCTTGAACTTTAAAAGACCAACAACCTCCATTAATATTTTTAGCATCTTCCCAAATTGGGGTAACATCATCTCTCATTAAAAAAAAGTGTTTAGCTGTTACACCACCCACTTTGTCCCAGTTGTTATAAAAAAGCCAAAAATCTTCTATGCTTTTGATTTGGTATATTTGTTTGTATCCTGAAATTTTCCAATTGTCTTTTTCATGATGATACCAAATATTCCATGTATGATTAAATTTAGTACCAAGTACTAATTTTGACTCTGTATTTTCTTCCATTAATATTTATATATTAAGTTTTCTTTAATTATATTTTACTATTTGAGTGTTTAATATATTTAAAGTTAGGTATTATTATTAATAATAATGTTTGAGCAAAGTTTAGTTAATATCAGGAATTTTTTCGTTGGGAATTTTTTTGTTAATATTATTGGATTTAAAAAAACAAATTCTAATGAATTTTTTTTACTATCAGGTAACAGTATATTTACTAAAATGTTGCGGTTTTTACTTTTATTAGTTCCATTGGTTGTAACTACAACCATAGGAAATTTTTTTGGAAAAGAAGTTATTTATAAATACGATAATATATTTTATATCACTAATGCTAATCCAAATAAAATTATTCCGGTGCTTTTAGAATTTAAAGCATATTGTAGTAATGAACCTACATATATGTATGATTTATCTTATAAAATTAAATATTATAACACATCAATACCATTTAGTGTTTTTGTAAATCAAAATATTCCAAAAATTTACGATTTAATAAAAATAAAATATATAACTAAAGGGAAAATTATAGAAAAGCATTTACTTATTAATGATAATAAAAATTATTTAATTTATAATTTATTTGAAAATTAAAAAAAAATTCTACTATTCAATATAACAAAAATGAACAAAATTTTATTTATTGTATTATTATGTTTAGTAATCATTATTTTATTTAAATATAATACATGTGAACCATTTGAAAATGTTTGTAAAGAATTACAAGTTAATGCTAAAACACAAATATTAAAATACAATGAGGGATTAATATCAGCTGGAAATTTTGGCAAATCAATTGATATAATTATTGATCCATTTGTTAACTTAAAAAAAATAGAATCAGAAATTACAATAGAAGAATATCTTGTTGAGAAAAAAATCCCTGTTGGAGATATTGACAAGGCTGTTTTACTTATTAAATCAATACTTAATAATAATTGTTTAATGTCTGCATTGTCAGAATATGATGTTTCAAGAAAAACATTATTAAAAGATGTTGTTCAAACATTTTTGTTAGACAATCTGAAAAACAGTTTAATATGTTTAATTCCCGACAAAAAAGTAATCGAATTAGTTGTTCAACAACTTGGATTGTTAATAATTAAACCATATGTTGAAATTTGTAGTACAGAAAAATTTAAACAATATTGCGAAGCAAATTATACACAAGTACAACAAGAAGTGTCAGACATTGTTGATTTACAAATTATTTCTGTTAATTCAGAAACAAAATCTGAATCAAAATCTGAAACACAAGATGAAAAAACTAATAAAAAGAAAAAAATGTGTAAAGTTGCCAATAAAAAACAAATTGAAAAATTTGCTAGTGAACTTGATAAAACTGCCGAAGAAATTAAATCAGGTACTATGAAGATTTTAGATATTGAATCAAAAATGTTACCATTAGTAAGTAATTCACCTAAATTTATGGGTACTGAATCAATTGAAAAAATAATAAAATCCTTTAACCAATCTAGTCTTGGTGAAGATGTTCAAGTATACATGAAGGAATTAATGGATGAATATAGAAAAAAATACAATAAAGACTTGAATATTTCTATTAAGGCAGATTTTAGTAATTTTGTGTTGTTGTTAATTGATAATTTTAATTTATTAATCGAAGACCTTAGAGGTGATAATTTATGTGAGGATGAAGAAGATGATGGAGACGAAATAGATAACTTAGTAAATAAATTTAATGGATACAAAAAAATTTATTATATGCTTAAGCATTATTATAAAATTGTAACTGTTTATGAATTAATTAATTCAAATGTAAAAGAATCTGATGAAAAATTACAAGCTATGTTATGTTGTTCTCGTCAAGGTGACAATACTTGTCATAACTTTTCAACAGATATTAAAAATCCTTCAGCAATTATTTATGGTTTTAATGATTATGGATATGTTAATAGTATAAAATGTATTAAAGGAACACCAGAAGCAGTTGCAAATGAAGAAGAACAAAAGAAAACATTAGATGAAATTTTAAGTTCAAAGTATGAAATGTGGAAAAATATATCCAGAGAAAATAAGGCAATAATTTATGTGTCAGTTATTAATATATTTAAAATATATGGGGCTCAACTAAGCTCAATTGAGGGAAAATTAGGTGATATTAGAAAAAATTTAAAGGACATTTCAAATAAAATTAGTATTAGTGATTTTACAAAAATTGTTAAAGTACGCGAAAGTGATATTATTAACAAATTAAATATATCAAGTCCTGATTATCTTAAAGCAATCGAACTAATTACTAAGGCTGAAAATATGGAAACACTCAGTAAAATTCTTGCAAATTATGGCTTTACAAAAGAACAGGTTGTTTTTAATACAAATGTTTTACTTAATGTTGCAAAAGAAATAGCAAAAGTTGCAATTTTTTCCAAGTTTATTTTTAGTAATTTTTATTTTTCAAATAGCTCTCAAGTAATTGTAAAAATTATGGGAATTATGAAAACAAAACAATCATTTAATGAAATTTTTGCAGAAACAAATATAGTTCCAAGATATTTTTCACTAATTCAACAAGCAATAATGACTGGAATTACTAATGGTAAATTTGCTGTAATTGCTAAACATGATATGAACTCTATACCTAATGATGTAATAAATTATATCCAATCAAAACCAATAGACCAAACTTTAACTTTATGTAATGTTTATGGATTAGCTCTTGATAAATTTAGAAAAGATAGAGTAATTGGAGTTAATGATTATTTAAGCATGGATGAAAAAATGAATATTTATTGTAATCCAAATAAAATAAAACTTGATAAACTTGATTCAACTAGTATTCCAGTTAGTGAAACTAAAGGACTTAATGTTTTAGAAAGAGCACATCCAAATTATCCAACTTTTGTTGTTGAACATGACAAAGTTGTTAAAAATAATATGAAATCAGAAATTGTGTCTGACAATATTTTATATAACTTTATTAAAAATACTTATAATTAACCCCAATCAATTTAAAAAAATAAAATTATTATATAATAATGGAACTATTTGAATTATTATTATATACTACCGCTTTTTCACAATTATCTTATGCAAATTTTTTTGATTTCTGTTTAGTAAACATGTTTTTAAAACACGCATACACATACAAACCAACTTATTATAACCAAAACACAGTTGATTTTTCCACATTTTTTATTACTTTCACACATTTATCTCTACATATGTTAAACTTTTATATGCACGCATTGTGTTATAAATGTTATTCTTTCAAATATGGCAAATACATTATAGACAACTATAACATATTAAATAAAAAATATTTAAACTTACGGTTTAAAATAATATTTTACACTTTTATAGTCCCAATAAAATATTTAATGCAAAAACTTATTTTTCCAGATATACCAGAACAAAACATTAATAATTTCAAAAAAATTATTGAGTCAAATTTAACAAATAATAATTTAAAAAAAGAAAACAAATTTGATTGTGTTGAATTAAAATCAAATAAAGAAATTGACAATTTTCTTGATAAAATTTTGTTGGAAAATAATAAAAATAAATAAAATTATGAATTTAAAAATAAAAAATAAAAAGTAAGATAATATAATAAATGGGAGATAATCCAGTTTTTAAAGCACTTTACTTTAAACCAAAATTAATAAAAGTAGAAAAAAATACCTCACTTCCTGGACAATGGGGTGAATCAACAAAAACAGTTGCAGCTATTGAGGACCCAGAAAATATTTTTGAAGATGAAGTTGGTGTTGTTGGAAGAGAACATGTAACTCATTATATGAGCCAACCATCAGATTCAGAAACATATGACCAAAATATACCTTTGTCAATATACACTTCAACAAGTCAAAAAAATGGTAACCCTTTTTATAGACTAGACCCAGTTAGAGCATATTCGCTTGTTGATAAAGATTTTTTATCGGCATTTTTATTTAGAACACTGTTTAAATATAATTTTGATGGAAACCTAGTGCCTGATTTAGCAGAAGATTACGGAGTACCAACAGAAAATTATACAATATGGACATTTAAAATTAAAAATAACTGTTTTTTTGAAAACGGTGTTGAAATTAAACCATCTGATATTGCATATGGTATTTCAAGAAGATTTGCAGTTAATGATATTCCAAATTTAGATTTTGAATCTCCTTATTATCCAGTTTTTGTTCTTGCTGTACAAAAAGATTGTTCAGGTATTTTATATAAAGGCCCTTATGATAGATCTCCTGGTTATATTACAAGACAACAATTATTTTCAAATGCTGTTTCTCCTGATGACAATGAAAGAACAATTAAATTTATTCTTAAAAAACCTGTTTATGATTTTAGAGACATGTTAACATGGTTTTGTTTTGGAACTCCTGTTCCTGCAAATACTGGTTTACCTAATGGTTCAGATTTTGACCATAAGCCTATATCATCAGGACCATATATTATTAATTCAAACTTATCAGTAAGTTTTAATACAAATGACCCAACAAAACCAAAAAAATATTCAAAACTAGTTTTAACAAGAAGCACTGCTTGGAACCCAGCAACAGATTTAGCTAGAAGAGGCAAAAACTATCAAAATATTATTGAAATTAATTTTTCCCAAAATCAATTGTATTTAAAAAACTTAATTTTAAATAATTCAAACAAAAATGCTATTGTGTTAGATAGTGTTCCGCAAAATATATTTAACTCTGATGGTACACCAAATAATTTATTTAAAAACCGAGTATTAAATTTTAATAATGGTTTTGTTAATTATCTTGGGGTTAACTGTAATTTAATTACTTCTAATGAAATTAGGCAAGCAATTTATCATATTATTGATCCAATTGCATTTATCAATTCACGAGCACAAGCAAGAGGATTTACAGTACCTGCACTATATGCATCACAAGCTGACCAATTAATTTCACCGTGGCAATATGATTATGTATATTCTCAAAATAAATCCAGACCAAATATTCAATATGCACAAATGCTTATGAATATTGCAGCAACAAAAAGTCCCGGAAATTACAATTATGTTACATCTGCAAATGGAATTACATTAACTTTACCAAATTGGGGAAGTCAAGATATTGCATTTGTCAGTACATGGATTAATAATTTTGCTCAAATTGGTATTAAACTTAAAGTATCATATGTTTCAAATTATTATGTGACAATGTTAAATAAAGAAAAAACAGAAAATCTTTCTGACCTTACATATTTTACTTGGTGTCCTGATTGGGATAGTGCATCAAATGTTTTTTACCCAATATTTGTTAACGATGATGTGAGTCCTATTCATTTACTGGTTAATCAAAACGATTCAGATTATAATAATTTTGTTGATTTACTTAATGCAACATCTGTTATTAATTCTCAGTCAACAAGAAAATCTGGATGGCAAAATATACAATCAATTTTAATGGATGAAATGTGGGTTATTCCTTTTTGTGTTAACAACCAACAAATGGCATTTGGTTCTAATGTCAGAGGTATAAAACAAAAATTTCAAACTATTGCTTTTGGTGAAATATATCTTGTTAAATAATTATTTGGTTTTATTTAATTTTTCAATTTTTAAATAAAAAAACAAATACCACTAGTAATATGGACATTTTTCATATTTTTTATATACAAAATATAAAAAAATTGAATTAAAAATAATATCTAAAAAAAGAATATATATATTAATAATGACATCAAATATTCAAAAGGAAATAAACAAATTAATAGAACTTCATTTTAATCAACCAAAGGTCCTTTATGAACATTTATTTGCATCATATCATCAATTTGTTGGTGAAATAATTCCTTATTCGCTTATTCAAGAACAAAACTACTTTTATGAAAGCGTTGATAAGGAACTTATTTATTTGCATGGATTTAAATGTTCTAATATTAGGATTAAACCTTCAACCTTTGAAAATGATAATGAAATCAAGTTCCCATCGGATGCCAGAAAAAACCATTTGAATTACTTTGCCACAGTTGTTGCCGATGTTCAACAATTTGTAGAAAAAGTAGATTCTATAACTGGAAACAAACAAATCAAAAATATTGGTGATGTTGAAAAAGAAACTCCTGTTGCTAATATTCCAATTATGGTTAAATCATCTTTTTGTTCTACCCATATTAAGAAAAACTTAAAAGGAGAATGCAGAATTGACCCCGGTGGTTACTTCATTGTAAATGGTGCCGAAAAAATTGTTATGTCAATGGAAAAAATGGTTGATAACAAAATACTTGTTTTTACTAAGAAAGACCCTTCATTTGATACTGGGCTAATTTATACAGCACAAATTAATTCCAGACGTAATGATTGGTCTGACAATCTGCAAATTTTAACTATTAAAAATAGAAAAGATGGTGTATTCACTGTAAGTACTAGCTCACAGCTTGTTGATATTCCATTATTTATTCTTATGAGAGCACTTGGGGTTGAAGAAGACCAAAGAATTATTAGTTATATTACTTATGATTTGTCCGATACTAAAATGCTTAACTTAGTACGTCCAAGTACTGTAAATTCAGCAGATGAAGAAGGAAATCCAATCCGTACTAAAGAAGAAGCAATCGAATATCTAATTGGTAAACTTAAAAGAAACAAACGTATTAGCCAATCTGATGAAGCACTAGCCAAAATTCAAAAGAAAATGTATTTGGAAAAAATACTTAGACAAGACTTACTTCCTCATTTAGGTGAAGATGTCACAAAGAAAATTGTATTTTTGGGTAAAATGGCCAACCAACTTATTAATGTTATGTTAGGAAGACAAGAAGTTGATGACCGTGATGCTTTACAAAATAAACGTATTGAACCTCCTGGAATTCTTCTTGGGCAATTATTTAGACAAAATTGGAAAAAGATGTTAAACGAAATTGGTAAACACTTCAAAAAGAAAAATCAATCTGATGAAAATCCTATTAATGTAGTTGGTCAAATTAAACCATCTATTATTGAACAAGGTTTAAAAACAGCTCTTGCAACCGGTATTTGGGGAATGAACAAAACTAAAAAAGGTGTAGCACAATCTTTGCAACGTTTAAGTTGGGTTCAAGGTATTAGTTACTTGAGACGTATTTTGTCCCCATCCATGGATGAATCAACTGCTAAAGTCACATCCATCCGTCAAGTTAACAATAATCAAACACAAATGTTATGTCCAGTCGAAACTCCAGAAGGTGGCAAAATTGGTATTGTTAAAAGTTTAGCTATGATGAGTTCGGTAACTAGTCAAAATTCCACTCAAGCTGATGTTATTAGAAGTATCTTAAAAATTAATAAAAATATTAAACACCCATATGATATTGACCCACTTACTATGGGTTCTTGGGTTAAAATTTTATTAAATGGTGATTGGATGGGTGTTTGTAAAATATCTGTAGCACAAGAATTATATGAAATGCTTAAAAAGAAACGTAGAGAAAATGTTATTGACAAAGCTACATCTATTTGTTTTGATTATAAAAACAAAGAAATCAGATGCTATTTTGATGGTGGTCGTTTAATTAGACCTATGCTTATTGTAAATAACAATTCACTAAATATCACACCAGATGTTATTGAGGAAGTTAATAAAGAAATGAGTCAAGTTGATAAAACAAAATCATGGAAAAAAATATTAACAAAGTTTCCTAATTTAATTGAATATGAAGATATTGAATCACTTAACTATTTAACTGTGGCTGAAGAACAGCATAGATTAGAAGAAGCAAAAGACTCTGCTAAACGAAAAGTCGAATATACAGATACCACCAAAATTAACCGTTACGGAGATTATCGTTGGCTCAAATACACTCATTGTGATTTCCATTCGTGGGTAATGATGGGTACTGTTGTATCAAATGTGCCTTTTTCTAATCATAACTACGCAAATCGTAACATTATTCACTTCTCACAAGCAAAACAATCTATTGGTGTATATTTAACTTCATACAAAGACCGTATGGATATTTCACAAGTTTTATTTCACCCACAAATTCCACTTGTTACCACACAAGCCATGAAATATAACGGTTGTATGGATTTACCATATGGTGAAAATGCAATTGTTGCAGTTGCATCTTATAATGGTTTTAACCAAGAAGACAGTATCATCATGAATGAAACTGCAATCCAACGTGGTATTTTTAGAGCTGATACTTTAAAGAAATTCCATAGTGAAATTTTAAAGAACCCTTCAACTTCGCAAGATGATATCTTCACTAAACCTGACCGCAACAAGGTTACTGGAATGAAACAAGGGTCTTATGATAAGTTAAATGACAAAGGTTTTGCGCCAGAAGAAACAATTATTGAAAATGAAGATGTTATTATCGGAAAGATTTCACCTATTCAACCAACTGGTAATAATAACAAAGTTTACAAAGATAGTTCTGAAATTTTCAAAACTAATGTACAAGGTGTTATTGACCGTGTTCATACCGGAGTCTATAATGCTGAAGGTTATGAAATGTATAATGTTAGAGTTCGCATGGAACGTAAGCCAATTTCTGGTGATAAAATGACAACAAGACACGGTCAGAAGGGTACCATCGGTATCACATATCCTCAAAAAGATATGCCTTTTACTGAATCAGGTATTATTCCAGACTTAATTTTAAATCCTCACGGTTATCCATCTCGTATGAGTTTGGGTCACTTCATTGAATGTCTTGCTTCAAAGGAAGCTGCTGAAACTGGTCACTTTGTTGATGGTACTCCATTTAACAATTATGATATTTACCAATTACCAGAAGCATTAAAGAAACTTGGATATAGTCCTTATGGTACTGAAAAAATGTATTGTGGGCTTACTGGGAGACAAATGGATGTGGAAATATTTATTGGACCAGTATTTAACATTCGTCTGAAACATATGGTTTTAGATAAGGTACATGGTCGTGCTCGTGGTCCCAAACAAGCACTCACCAGACAACCTCTAGAAGGCAGATCCCGTGATGGTGGTCTGAAGATAGGAGAAATGGAAAAAGATGCCATAGTTTCTCACGGCATGGCTCAGTTCTTAAAAGAACGTTTAATGGAAACCTCGGATATTTCCAAAGTATACGTATGTGACGAATGTGGTATGTTTGCATCCAAAGTTATTGATAAAGATTATTACAGATGCAAAGGTTGTCACAATTCAACTAGAATTTCTGCTGTGGTTATTCCACATGCATGCAAACTGCTATTCCAAGAATTGACATCGGTTAATATTCTTCCAAGAATTAGAACTGAACGTTCAATCCATGGCGATGAAGCGTGAAGCATAAACTTAATTTAAATATTGATATTTTTATATTATGATAATAAATTATTATAATATAATGGATATTGCAGATACTCTAAAAGAATTAAATGTTAAATTTTATTCAATAAAGCTTTATCAAGTTGGTGGGTGTGTTAGGGATGAGTTACTTGGTGTTAAGTCCAAAGACATTGATTATTCAGTTGTTATTGAAAGTAGAAATAAAGGTGAACAAATAGATATTGTCAAAGGTCTAGAATTTCTAGAAGCACATTTGGTAACCAATGGTTATACCATATTCTTAAAAACACCTGACACTTTTACATTTAGAGCAAAAAATAATCAAACCGGAGAAATTGCTGATTTCGTTTTGGCCAGACATGAAATTGGTTATGACCAATCAAGTCGAAAACCTCAAGTTGTTTTGGGTACATTAGCTCAAGACCTGGCACGTAGAGACTTTACTATTAATGCAATGGCTCGTGACGAGTTTGGTAACTTAATTGATTTGTTTCAGGGTCAGGAAGATTTAGCTAAGGGAATTTTAAGAACCCCATTAGACCCAACAGATACTTTTTTAGATGACCCACTCAGATTATTCAGAGCATTGAGATTTGCTATTACAAAACAGTTAGAATTTGATTCTAGTCTATGGGGTGGTTTAACCAATCCGGATGTTTATGATAAATTATGGAAGGTTGTGTCTGCGGAAAGAATCAGAGAAGAATTGCACAAAATGTTTTCACATGATTCTGAAAAAAGTTTAAAGCTGTTAGTCGAGTTTAGTGGGAAAATTAGCCATGTTTCTCCAACTTTTTTATCAGATTGTTTTGGAAAAACCGGATTATGGCTCAAACCAACAAATGAGAAAATTAAAAAATAATCAAGATAATTGTTATTTTATTTAAAAAAATATTTCTAATATTATTTTAAATGAACTGGTATTTTAATTTATCCTGGAACAGTTTGTTACGGACAATAAGAAAGACTATTTTCCCCAGACACAAATATCATTGCAACATCTGCGGGTATCCAACCGATGATATCAATAAATTATACACACATGGTATTAATTCACATCAAGAAATTATGCACGCGAAATTACTTGGGTCTGCCTATGACAATACAGATGATGATAACTATGTTTAACAAATTTATACTTCAACATCATCTTTTGCTCGGTGTTTTGTGCGCTTCAATGTAACACGTTCTACTGTTGGTCTTGATTTAATAATTTTATCAGTTATGTCTAATGCTTTTGTTGCGTCTCCCATAATATCAGTAAGGGCTTTATGAATTGTTTCTTTCTTTAATGGTGCTTGTGTTTTAGACACATTTCTTCTTAATTTTCCATCAGGAACATCAATCATTTTTTCATCTACTTGTTGCAAATAGTTTAAAATAAATTCTTCTTTTTGTTTTTTCTCTTGAATAAGCTTTTTGTTTTGTTCACGTAACTCTCTGATTTTGTCATCAACTTCTAAATATTTTTTTACGTTTGAAACAAATTCTGGAGAAACTTTCTTTTTCTCTTGTTTGTTTTCTGAATCTGACATTTATTATAATATAAAAGAAATTTTTTCTTTATTTATATTATAAAATTTTTTTCCTTTCCACTTTTTAAAACGATAAACAAGAAACACCAATAATTATTAATACTACTCCAAGCATGCCATACTTTGTTATGTTTTCTTTTAATAATAAATAAGAAAGCCCGACTGTGAAAATTGGTGCAGAATTAACTAATGCTGATACAACATAACTATCATGATCATTTATTAAATTATAGTAAATTACATTGGGAATAAATGATAATAAAATAGCAATTGTACCTATTGCTAAAGTATCACGCATGCTAATGTTTTTAACATCTGTTTTAATTTGGTCCCAATAGTACCAAGTGTAACCGATTACCCCAATTGTAAAAAAAATATTGTTAATTATAAAAGTTAATTTGGTATCTACTTTGGACATCATCATTTTGTAAAAAACGGGAGAAATACCCCAAAATAACGATACAATTAATGAATAAAATATCAAGTCCATATAATTAGCTTGAGAAATTCATATTTAAAGATAAAATTAATTAAAGTTTTTAATGGGAATTGTTTTTATTTCGATTAATGAAGAATTTAATCAGTTAGCTAAAAAAGCAGGTTGGGAAGTTTATAATATGCGTGTTGAACATTGGGTGCCTCGTAGAAAGACCTATTACATGAGTCCTGCTAATTCTCTCGGATTTATGGAGCGTCTTTAGGTAAAACCTAAAGCCTCGCGACATGTATGTCGTGATGGTGGGATTGATTTAGCTCTTAGCCGTCAAGTTATGCCTGGTATTGAACCGGTTGTCAAGCAAGCTGTTAAAGTTTTTGGAAAACCAAACAGAATTAATCGGGAATATTTACCAATAGGGTCGTCAATTATTATAGACAATGATGAAACTGTTAGCTTGGTCGTAGCACCAACCATGTTACTTCCACAAGACATCACCGGTACAAATAATGTTTATTGGGCAGTTAGGTCTTGTTTGTACAATGTGTTAGTTAATAATAAAAAATCCATTGATGATGTGGATATTATTCTTACTTCTGCCGGTTGTGGATTTGGTAAATTAACAGGAACAGTTGCTTGGGAACAAACTGCTAAAGCACTTGGAGATTATGCAAATTATTCTTGCAAATCGGTTAATTCACATGTTGTACTTGCTGAACCTAATTTATCAGAACAGGCTAAGATTTATCAAAATCATGAATTTATTAATATTTTGGATTAATTTTCACATATATATTATATGAAAATTGATTTAATTTTTTTAATTATTCTGGTCATAGTTATAGCATATGTGTTTGCTATTTATAAAATTGAAAAAATGGGCGATGTCACGCAATTATCTCAAGACCAAGTAAAAGATATGATTAAGCAAATATACCTTGCTGACGTAGAAGCCATTAGAAATTTGTCTAATGTTGCAACA
>JACCDO012270736.1_pt1 | contig 20116 bp, 23 predicted proteins | sample 7446101 | NCBI WGS metagenome assembly JACCDO01 (sample SAMN15323440, study PRJNA562643) | freshwater metagenome | isolation source: river surface water | place: USA:Blue River Watershed | collected 2017-08-16
AGTTTCGAAGATACCTCAGGAATAATAAAAGGAATAGGTGAAATAGGTAAAGTTGAATGTAATTATGATGATTTTCATGAATATTCTAATTTATACATAAAAGAAATATATAATCATGATAAAGATACTTGTAGTAAAATTATTAATTATTTACACCAAAAATATTTCTAAAAATTTGATTTAATTACTAAATAGTAATAATTTATATATATTATAAAATAAATATGTCAAGAATACTTTTAGCTTATAATAATGCTTTACAAGCCAGACCATTGTTAGTAACTAGTTTAAGTACAGGTGTTTGTTATGGAGTTGGTGATTGTATTGCTCAAACTATTGAAAAGAAACAAGGAAAACGTGAATCTTATGATTTTAGAAGATTAGGAGTATTTACTTTATTTGGAACAATTGCAGGTGGACCAATTTATTATGCGTGGTTTAGTAAAATTCATAATATGCCTATTTTTGTTGAAAATGTCGTAAAATGGAATCAAAAACGTATCTTAACACGAAAATTTAAGGATGAATTAGGTAAACATATAACAGGAAATACCATTAATGATTTAAGTATGAAAACATTTAGAGTTAGTTACAAAACTCATTTTGATACTATTGAAAAACCCCTTATTAGAAGTAAAACAATATTGGTAGCAAAAATTTATGCAGACCAATTTATTTTTTCGGTTTTGTATCCAATATTTTTTATGTTGACTACTGGAGTAATGTTAGATGTAGCTAAAGAACCAGAAAAAAATATGACTTTAGAAGGTTTTAGTAACTCTGTATCAAAGGCAGTTACCAATGTTAAAAATAAGTTTGTACAAATTTATGTGGCGGATTGTGCTGTATGGCCTCTTGTTCAAATGGCTAATTTTGCTTTTATTCCTGGACATCTCCAACCAATTTTTGTTAATGTTATGAATATTGGCTGGAATACATTTTTATCTTATGTCTCTCAAGGACATTAGGATAAAAACATTGAGTTAAAATTTTGTAAAAAAATTTACGAAACATTTTGTCTTATGTCTCTAAAGGACGTTAAGGAAGTTAAGGAAGTTATTTATTTTTTATTTATTTAATATAAATATTTATTTACATATATATACAGGTTAATATATACACTATGTCTAATTATAAAAATGGTAGATTATCAAAAACATCTTATCAAAAAATGTTATCTCATAAAAAATCAGAGAAATCTTGCCATAAAAAAAAATTAGGACCAGTAAAAGACGAGTCCGAAGATATAATTTGTGGTGGCTGCAAGACATTATTAATTCCTAATCCAGATAAATTATCAAGAGAAGAATTTAATGATTATTATCGCAGACTGGAATCAATGGGAGGTACACATAATTGTTGTTATGATTGTAAATTTAATTCATATTGTAATAAATGTGTTTTCACATGGAATAATTGTTGTGAAATTTTTAATAATGAGTACACTGGTTTCAAAACTTGTCCAAACACATTTATTAAAACACTTAAAAATTTTGAATATGGTGGTGGAAGATATTCAACTGTAAAATTAGATGAGAAAAAAGCACTAAAAGAATATTTTGATAAAGAATTAAAATCTAATAATAGTCTTAGAGGACAATTTGTTGACTCTGCATTTATACTTAATATTTATAAAGAAAATATAGAAAATAAATTCTATTTGAAATGTTTTCAATATTATAAACAAGCAGTAAAAAATATTAAAAAATCAATTAGAAAAACAGATACCACAATTATTGGATTAGAACCTGATCAATATAAAGAATATAATATTTACAGAAATGCTGTATCAGATGAATATTATAAAATACTTAAAAAAAATCATAAAAATCTATTTGAAGAAACCTCAAGCCCTACTAAAATAGATTTTCGTGAATATTATAAAATACTTATAAAAAATCATGGGGAACTATTTGGAGAAAATTTAAACCTAGAATCTGAATCTGAATCTGAATCTGAATCTGAATCTGAATCTGAATCTGAATCTGAATCTGAATCTGAATCTGATATTGAAGATTATCTAGTATAAAAATTTATAATAAATGTTAACAAAATATAAAATTTTTTGTTATATAAAATATAAGTAATGAGTAATGTATTTATATTTTAGTTGGAAATTTAATATACTTAAAAAATATAAAATTATCTATCATACCTATATGTACAATAGCCAATGGACTATAAATATTTTTGATTTAGGATTAAAAATTGAAAAATAATAATTATTAGTAAAATAATAATATAATAATGCAAGTAAAATGGATAGAATAGCTAGTATAAAGAATTTTAGTTTTCTACTAAAGATATTTTATTATTATGATATTATTGGAAGATTAAAATATATAAATCATGCTATTGATAGAAAAACAGATCTCCAAGATATACAATATATCAATGAATCAAAATATTTAGAACAATATGTAAGCAGGATTACAGATTATATTAAAGAAAAAATATTTAAAAAATACACAAGTTTAAAAAAAATTAGGATTGAAATAAGTTTTTATGATTTAGATAATAAATTTCATAATTTATTTTGGAATGTTTATGAAATTATAAAAACAAATGAAAAAATGCCTTATGAACCAATTAAGGAAAATTGTATTCACATACTAGTATTTGAAAATGAAAGTAATAATTTAGTATTTGGTGCAATAATAGTAGTACCTCCAACAAATTCAACAAATTAATTTGCTAATAATTATTTTATTTATAAAGCAGTTGGGGGAATATATAAAGCAGGATTTTCGTTAAAGAAATTTTCAGGTTCTAAATTAAGTTCAAGAATTTCTCTAGGCATAACAGGATATTGTTCAATATCAGGTTTATGAGCAAAGCCTAAACTATACCAAACAACAACATCTTCATTAACAATATTTTCATTATTTTTACAATAAATTGGAGTACCTTGTGGTTTTTCACTTTCTACAACATATCTACCAGCTCCATATAATTCATTTTCTCTAAATTTAGTTACAAAGAAATCATTTAAAATAAAAGGTGCTCTTACAACAGTTCTTTCATTTTTATTATATAAACTTGCAGATCTAGGATAAGGAATAATTTTATAACCTCTTTCAGAACCAACATAATTTTTAGAATCATGATTACACACTACCCAATTTCTAGATTTATCAAAGTTTTGATTTCTAATTGATTCTAATTCAGTTCTTAATAAAGTTTCTTTTTCAGTAAATACATTACCATAAGGATTTTCATTATTATCACATGGATTATAAAGTTCTACTTCTTTAACAGAATTAACTAAACCATCAATCATAAAATCTATTCTAATATTAATAATATGACTATGATTAGATGCTATAATATTAGGTCTAACTAATGTACCACTTTCAATTTCAATATCATTATCATTTAAATAAGTAATTTCACTAGGAACGCAACTTAGACAACCAGAAGGTATTACTTGTAAATTAATTTTACCATCTTGTAAAAAGTTCCAATTAAAAGTATAATCATAATTACCAATAGTATGTGTACAAGTAAGAGTAAGTTTTCTACCAGCTCTGCCTCTTGTCACTGTATTACCATCACATGGATAATCAGTATGTCTCCATAACATATTATCATTTTGTTCATAAAGAGCAATAGCATCTGCTAATTCAAAAACAGTACCATCAACATTTGTTACAATGACTCCAAATAAATCAGCATATTCAGGTACATCTATACCTTTGATTTGAGGAACACAAAAATCTCTAGCAGGATATTCACCTAAATCAAAAAATTGTCTAGGAGCAGTAACTTGTTCTTTAGCAGCATATGATGTAATTAATTCAGTAATATTAGCTTTGTATATAATACTTCTTTTAACTGGAGGAAAATTTGGATTTTCACGCCAAGTTGTTCTATCTAAAAAAGAAATATCATAAAGTGACAAACCATAAACAGGGTCAAATGACCATGTAAATTCCCAATCACTCCATTTTACAACATTTTTATTTAAAACATAACTTGGGCCATTTGGTAGATAAGTTATAAGTGGATTTATATTATTCGGATAAGGTCTTTCCCAATCAGTATTACCTTTAGAAATAGGATATTTTAGACCATTATCAATAACTTTAAGAACTGAATTATCTCTTCTGTTATAAAATACAAAAACATCTGAAATTGGATTATTATAATAAGAAACAGATGAACCATTTCCATCATTCCAAAATGGAGTTAAATAAATAATTTGCGGTCTAGGATCAGTTTCATAAATTACTTTAGAAGCACTTGTATTAAATAATGTAGTTTTTAATTTGAATTTGGTTTTTTTGTCTACGAAATAATATATTAATTTATTATCGACATTATATAATCTACCATCAGGGCTAACATCAAATGATACATAATTATCAATTTCATAATCTGTTAAACCTTTTGATTTCATAGCATTTCTAAAATCCATATTAGTTATTACAGATTGAATTGCTAATTCATCATCTGGACAATTATATTGAGATCTAGCACCAGGTATTAGTTTAGGTTCTGATATGGTGTTAACTTGCTCATTAATTAAATCAACTACATACACATAATATTTATCAATTCCATAATAATATAAATGGACCTCAGCTAGTCTTTTTGGTAAAATACCATTTTCTCTCCATAATAATACTAATTTTTTATTTGGTTCTTTAAGACCAACATAATTAAACATAACTTTGAAAGGAACTTCTTGGTCTTTTATTATGTTTTCCTTAAAATAACTAACAATATTTGTTTGTTCAGTTTCTGTTAATGGTAAAAAAGGATTCATATATATCTTTATATATAAATTTAAATTTTTAATGGAGGCAAAATATAATAAATATTTAATATACTTAACAACAAAATAATATAATATTTTATTATCAATATTATAAAATGTTTTTATATGTGTCTTGGAGACTAAATCCTCAAATTGAAGATATAATTGTTCCTTTAAGAATTTCTAGAGAAAAAGAACATAATGTCAAATATTTAGTGAGTAGACTAAAATATGTTTTATGTAAAAAAGAGATTGACGCCAATTTTAATGTAAACACGATTTATTATACAAGAGTTAATGTTGGTAAATTAAAATCAAATGATAATGTAATTTTAGGAAATATTGTAAAAACTTATAATCAACAAACAGGTAATCTTATAATAAATATAAGTTTATGTAAAGTTCAAAGTGTAAGAACTACAATAATTAAGAATCATATAAAATCTCTATTTAATTATGTACCAAATGATAATGTAGAAGATGATTACGTAGAAAATAGTTATAAAAAATACTTAAAAATGATTGATAATATTGTAAAAAATGTCAATAAAAATTTATTACATGAAGGAATGGATAAAAATGATTTACCATATTCTATTATGAATACATCTTATCCATTTGAACCATTACAACTAATTCAAGGAGAAAATATAGAATTAGAAGAAGATGAAGTATACAGAGTTCCAGGACAACCAATTGATTTTGAAAGTGAAGAAGATGAAATTTATTAGAAAAGATGAATATTTATTATTAAAGCTTTGTTTATAATATTATTATAATAAACAAAAATGTATATATATATCACGTGGAGGATTAAAATGGATATGCACAATAAATTAGAAATACTAGAAATAAGTAAAAATCCTGATCCAAATACAGTATTTGATAAAGCTATCAAACCTTGGCTAGCTTTTATACCAATAGATGAAGATTTTAATCCAAACAGAATTTATTATAGTAGAATTGAATTATACAATGTTAAAGATGCAGATAAAATAAAATTATACTTTTTACTAAGAGAAAGTATAAAAGATAATAAAGTTACGGAATTAAATGTACATGTATTTATGGGCTTAACTCCTAGAACAAAAGAAATCGAGTGGATTATGCGTAATACTAATACCTGGGATAAAAAAAAGTTAAATCTACTTAAAAAAAATAAAACTATTGAACATGAATATATGTTTGATTATCGAGTAGTATTTAATATATTAGATTTACAAGTTGATTTATAAAGATTTTTTTTTAGATACTGGATCTAGCATATTTAATAACTTTACGAGAATTTCTTTTTTTAGCTTGTTCATTCCATTCTTCTTTCATTAATTTTTTAAAACTAATAAAATCCATATCAGAATCAGGTTCATAGTGTTGAATTGTTCCATCAGAATCAACATAATCAAAATAATCATAATGTACTGAATTTGTTTCTCCATATAAATAACAATTTAGAGATATACAAGTTGTATCAGTAGAAATATTTTTTAATCTATGAGTTTGGTTTAGTCCCGGACTAACCCAAGTATAAGTATTTGTAGGAAAATCTTCTGAACCAAATGGTTCAAGTTTATTCCCTTGGCTGTCAGGAACTTCAGCATCTCCACTTAAAAAAGGATATAAATCTACATGAATTGACCCATGTAAAATTCTAATAATAGCTTCAGCACCAGCATGAGAATGTATTGGAGAGTAATGACCAGGTGGCCAAATTTCCATCACATAAGGAACACCAGGAGATTCACCATTATTTTGTCCTAGAGTAATTCTTAGATAGGTTTCATCTGGATTGGGTTTGTCTTTATTGAATTCTGTTGATTTTTCTTTTAGTTTTTCATAACACCATAAACCTGGGGTTCTGATACTATGTTCAATCGCTTTGGTAAAATTAGGAAAATCTTCAGTATCCATTTTAATTTTAGGTCCCGATACTGCATAATAAAGTTTTTGTGATGTAAGAGGAAGATTAGATGCAGGCATAACATCGCCTCTAGCTAACATTTCCATAGTAATTTCTGATGAATCAACTACAAACAAAGGTACTTTTTGAGTAATTGGGTCTTTAATTAGTTTAATTGAACGAGTGTTACCAGCTTTAATTTTACAAATACTTTCTAAAAATTGTTTGTTTTCTTCTCTAAGTTTATTACCAGATTCTGAGTTTTCAAATTCAAACTTGTATTTATAAATAACTGTTTCAATTCGAGCTTCACCTACACCAGCATAAAACATTTGATTCTGTGCATCTAAACTAAACCAATAATATCCATTAGAAAAACCTGATAAACCAGATTTATTTTCAGAATCAAAGTATTCAGTTTGGTCAGAAATTTTCTTAACTATAACTCTGCTCTTGGTAAATTCAACAGATAATCCATCTGAATCAAAATTATTCATTAGACAAAAATGCGCATGTGTTAACTGTTCTTCTTGTTCAATTACTTCGTCAAGTTCATCTACTTCATCTATTTCATCTACTTGATTTTGTTCATGTTCTTCTTGTTCTTCTTGTTCTTCATATTCATTTTGTGCTATATTTACTTCTGGTTCAGGAACAAAATCAAAAACATAAACACCTTGACCTCTAATGTCTAAATTAACTTGTTTAATACCTCCAAGCCTTACAACTCTCATTTTATAATTAAAAAATAATAGTTTGTTTTTATATGTATTTTATTATATATTATAATTTACACACTATACTGTTTAACCACTTCATGTGTAATCAAATATAAATTAAGTTTGTATTCAGTAAAACAAAATGAGCTTTCAACATCTTTCAAATTAGCAAATAAATCATCAATAAATATAATATTTTCCATAGATTTATATTTGTCTTTTACAATATTTAATAATTTATCTCCTTTTCTTATACTATAAAATATATCATCAGGATGTATTTTTAATTCAATTTCTTTAAGATTTCTAACAGTTTCATCATGCTGTCTAATAAGTCTAGCTGTTAGTAATATTATTTTGCATTGTGATTTTTTGCATTTTTTTATAAAATTATCAAGATTTATATTATCAAGTTTTATTGGTGTAATAAAATTTCTTGACTTGTAATCAAAAGTTAAAATAGTTTCATCAATATCCAATACAACTAATGAATTTGGTATTATTTCAATATCTGAAAAATTTGTAATCGCTTTAATTTGAGAATTCATTATAATAAATAAATATACATGTCTTAAATAATTTATATTATCTAACACAAAATTATTTTAACAATTTAATATTTTTTAGATTTGGATTTTTTCTGTTTACCATTTTTTGTTTTGTTTTTAGTTCCAGAGCCAGATCCATTAGTAACTTGTAAGTTACCAAAAGAGTTACCAGGAGTTGAAGCAATAGTTAAATTAGCATTATTAGCATTGTTAGCATACCAAGTTGCGTTAACAAATGCATTGTATTCTTCATTATTTAAGTTTCTATTATAGTTAATTTTTGCTACCTGAGCAATTTGTGCAGTGAATTTTTTAGCACCTGAATTAGGAATAGCACCTGGATTAGTAATTGTCATGAGTATAAATATCCTATATATAATATATTAAGACTTGGTGGGAAAATTTTTATAAAAATTGATATTAATTTATTAAATATATTAAATATTTAATTAAATATAAAATGGAGACAAATTCAAATATTACAGTTTTAGATGTGTATGCTAAAAATAATAAAATAAAATTAAAAAATAAGGGTTTAGTTGGTATTATTGATTTAAAAAATATAAAAAATTGTAAAAAATTAATTTGTTCAAATAATCAGATAACTAAATTAATAAATATCCCTGATGAAATAGAATATTTGGATTGTTCAAATAATCAAATAACATCATTAGATTTTCTACCAAAAAAATTACAATACTTGGATTGTTCTCATAATAAAATAAAAATTTTATCTTTAAAACACAATATCAATATAGAAAAAAACCATACAAGTCTAATCTTATATGGTCATTGGTCTTATTTAAAACATGTAAATTGTTCGTATAACAACATTGAAGAAATAACAGAATTTTATTATAACTTGGATTATTTTAATTGTAAAAAAAATCCAATTAAAAAAATGTTTTATCCTTTTGACATCAAACCACTTAAATATCCTTCATCTCTTGAAGAAATAACTTTTGGATATAATTTTAATCAGCCACTTGATAATCTTCCCAAAAATATAAAAAAAATAATTTTTCACGAAAGAGATGAGGGTTCAAGTCATCCACATTATTATTCAAATTTTAATCAATCTATTGATAATTTACCAGAAGGTTTAACTTATTTAAAATTAGAATCTTGTTTTAATAATTCAGTAGACAAATTACCTTCAACACTTAAATATTTGGAACTTGGGTATAATTTTAATAAAACAATAGATAGTTTACCATCAGATTTAGAAGAATTAGTTATATCCAGTAAAATGTTTAATTATCCTGTAAATAACTTGCCTACTGGCTTAATAAAATTAACACTGGGATTTACATTCAATCAAGAAGTTGAATTTTTACCAGGATTAACATATTTAAAATTAGGTAATGAATTTAATAAACCACTAGATAATCTACCAAATACATTAGAAAGTTTATTTTTAGGAGATGAATTTAACAATTTTATAGATAATTTACCAAATAAATTAAAAAAATTATCTATTCAAAGTACTGTATTTAATAAATCAATCGATAAAATACCAGATTCTATTAAATATCTTAAAATAGGACACGACTGTTCAAATAATTTTAAACAACGAATACATAAATTACCCAAATCTTTAGAAATTATTGAGATATATAATAAAAGATTTTTGATTGATGAAACTAACCAAAATAATAGTATGCATGATAATGATGTAAATATATTTGATACAAGATATTATAGACCAATTCAAAAAAATTATAGAATTAATAATTTAGAAAATATTATTAAAGATATTGATGATATATATTATGATAACTTTTGTATTTATAGAATGGGTGAAGATATCGAAAATATATCTTCTACTGCTTATGAGAAAATAAAAAATGGAATATATTATGAAATTATTTGCAATAGTACTTTTAATAAACCAATATATAATCTTGAAAATACTAGTATAACGAAAATAGAATTTGGAGAAAATTTTAATCAACCTTTAGATTTTTTAGTTAATACAAATGTAAAATATATAAAACTAGGTAAATTTTTTAATAAATCACTAGACATTCTTAAAAATACAAAAGTAAATTATTTGGAATTTTATAATTGCTATAATACTCTTCTAAAAAATATACCAGATACTATAGAATTTTTAGAAATATTTAATAAACAATATGTTAAAGGTTCTAATAAAAATGTAATGGACTCTGTAAAAAAATTAAAATTTAGTAGAAGTTATCAATATGTTGAACCTATTACTTTTCTTCCAGAAAATTTAAATGAACTTGTTTTTGAAAGTCAATCTAGTTTTTTCAATGTATATACATTTAATCAACCATTAAATTTTTTAACAAATAAATTAACACATTTAACTTTGGGTTGTTATAAATTTCCTTTAGAAAAAAATATGTTACCAGAAAGTTTAACCTATTTAAAAATAGATTCAGGTTTTAATAGTGAAGTAGATAAAACAAACCTACCAAAAAATTTAACTTATTTAGATTTGGGATTTAGTTTTAATAAATCTATTGATGATTTACCAGATAATATTACTGATTTAATATTAGGACATTCTTTTAATAAACCAGTGGATAATTTACCTATAAATTTAAAAAAAATCATAGTTAAAAAAAAAGAACAATTAAAATTATTTAATGATAAATATAAACATATGATTTCTATAGATGAATAATTATTTTTTTATATAACTCATTTCATAAGTGACATAGTCAATTAATTCTTTTTCTAATTTACTATCTATATCACCTTTATCTATATCACAATAAATTTTTGTATAAGTTCCACTTTTATTGTTTCCTCCTTCTATAAACGAACCTTGTCCTGTTACATCACTCGTAAGAGACTTAAAATCTATTTTAATTTCAGAGTGTTGATATTTTTTTTCAACTTCAAATGATGTTACTACAAAATTATATTTGATTTTTGTAAGATTATCATTTTGATATTTGAATTTTCTAAATAATTGAGTTGCATATTTGTTTAGACAATATTTATGTAAAGAGCTATTTACAGAATAAAAATTTTCAATTAGATATTCTAATATTTTTAATTTTTTATCTGAATTTTCTAATTTTGATTTGATAAATTTTTCTTCTTTCATATAATTAAATTTTTCAAAATACTGTTCTTTATACATTTGATATAATGCGCCTTCAAGACAATCACCATATTTTTCTTCTAATTTTTTTACTTCATCTTTAAATTTTTTTCTCACTACAAACTCTTTTGTTAAATATTTGGGAAATTCTTCTTCAACCTTATTCTGTACATATTCATCATCAATTACATATTCTAATTCATCAGAATCATAATCTGTATCTAAATCAATATTTAATTGTGAATTAATTTTATTATAATAATTTTTGTAGTTTTCAGAATCTAAATTAAAATCTAATATCTTTACTAACTTTGATTCTTGGTTAATCTCAATATCAAAATATAATTTATCTATATTTGGTATTTTTTCTTGTGTTAGAACTATTTGAACTTCAGATTCAAGTGGAGTATCTATTTTATTCAGGTTTGAATATACTAAATTAAACCAATGTTTTATATAAGATTCCATATTAGTATCATTATTTATATATTGATATATTCCATAGTCTAATATATTTAATATAAATTTTCCCCATAAATGACTTTTATTTACTTTAACTTGAAAAATAATATCATTGTAAAACATCTTATGTTCTATATAAAATTTTATTTATATTATTTTAATCAATTTTTTTATATTTTTGTGAATATACATAGTAAATTTTATCTTTATCAAAATTCCACTTTTTCCATTCATTTTCAAAATAAAAAATTCTAAATATTTCACTCCAATATCTAATTTGATAACCATTTATATTTCAGTATTTATTACAAAAATCATTATAAGAAGTAATTTGTATACCATGACAATAATCATTACTACAAAATTCATTCATAACATCTGTTATGTAATCAATAATTTTACAATCTAATTCATCTTTAGTACAAAAGTAACATGATGTAATTATATTATTATCTCTGCAATCATCATTAGGACGAGCTTGTTGAATAAAATAAGGAATCATATAATATTTTGATATTGATTTATATATAATTAATTTAATATAAATCTAACTTGATAATTATTTAATTATGACACAAACCTATACTACCTACGTGACTACGTGGGGAACAGACCCATTAGTTCAGATTCAAGACATTATTTCAAAATCAGTTTTACAATCAGGAACAAGAGTAATCTTGGCATTTGCTAGTTTTAATTTTTCATCTACTGATTATATTCCAGGATTTGGAAATATCTCAATGGATGAAGTTCAACAAATTACTAATCTAGTTCATTCTCATGGCGGAAAAGTAAGTTTATCTGTTGGAGGCGCAACTTATCCTTTTGCTAACTCTGATTTATACAATAGACCAGGTGACTTGGCATCAAATATTAACCAAGTACTTATTAAATGTGGTTTTGATGGAGTTGATTTTGATATCGAAGATTATTATTTAAATGTTCCTGCTAATTTTGCAAACCAGGCTGGGTCATTAATTAACACACTCCGTAGTTTGAATTCTGGATTATATATAACTCTGACAACTCCTGCACAAGCATGGGCATCTGGATGTTATCAACAAAATCTTCTAAACCTTACAATCGGTAATTTGAATGCTTGGCAACCAATGGAATATGATTTATGGGTAGAATCTGGTTCCACATATTACAACCAAATCCAATTTGATATTAATTATTATTTAAGTACATGGATGGTTGACCCAAGTAAAATGATACTCGGGCTTATGCCAGGAAATGACGATACTTCTAAAAACTTGTCTTTACAAGATGCACTTAATTTAACTTCATTCGCTGTATCTAAAGGACTACAAGGAGTAATGACATGGGATGCAAATATTGATTCAACAGGTCCTGATGGTAATGCTCCTTACGCTTATTCTCTTGGTATCCAGTCTATCTTAAATAAAAATTATAGTAAAAAAATATTAGAAACCAATATTGATAGAAACCATTTTTTAAATATTAACAGTAAAAGAAGAAGACTAAATAAATAAATTATCTGATAATTACATTATCACATACCATTGTGTAAATAATTGGACTAATTGAGCTTTTTTTAATGTTGAGATTCCATTTAGTCCAGCATGTTTTAACAGGTCTATAAGTGTGGATTTATACATTTTATTTGGGTCGACTGGTATGTCTCTTTCAGTTATTTTACCAAAATCAATTTGAAAAAAGGTATATCCGGCAACATTATACTGGTCATTTTTTTGAATAAATATTTGCTTAGGCATTTTTATGTATAATTTAATACTATTATTAAATTTTATCAAATTTTTCTAATTATAACTATAATTTATTAAATATGGTTCGGGATTTGACACTATTGTATCTTCTCCTTCCATGTGAGTAATTTCTACTCTACTCATATCTACTTTAGCCATTTTCATTCCATTAACTACCTCAGACTTTAATTGTAACAAAATCATTAAACTTTCATCCACAGTTCTATGAGTTGACCAACAATTTCCAAGCAATTCTTTTGCATCAATTCCTATTATATGTAAATTTTTATCTGCACAATAAAAATTTAATCCAAATTTTTTTATCGAACTGTCAATAAATTTTCTACATTGAGAATGATAATGATAAGGTGATTCTAATTTCTCGTCAAAAGTTAAATTAAATAATCTTAGAGCCTCCTCTAGATTGACAGGATAACCAACATAAACCATAAACTATTTTATTTATATATTAGAAAAATTTTTTATATATTCGATAATTACAATCAAATATCTTAACTAAATTATTATCAATTAGGATATTAGGTTCAGATACCCAATCCAAATTATCTTTTAGATGGGTTAAACTTGTTGTTCCGGTTACCACATTGATATTTTGATTTAACAGATATTTTAACATTAGTTTGTATGGGTTCGAATTTAAATTTGATGCTAAATTAACTAATTTAGGTTCTAATGTTTTCATATTATTTGTAAAAATACTGTGAGCTTGGATTATAATATTATTAGATTTATGATAATCTAATAATTCTTGCGTTGGCTGATTCCAAATACTTAATTCAATCTGGTTTAGATATGGCTTTATTCCAGTTAAGTTTTTTATTGTTTCTAAATGTTCTAAACCAAAATTACTTGTACCAATATACCTAATGTTTTGTTGGGTTTGTATTTTGACTAGGGTTGTCCATGCACTCTCATAATTTTTTACCGGATTATGTAGTAATATCAAATCTATATATGCTAATCCTAGCTCTTTTTTTATTTTATCAACTGATTCTGGGATTTTTAATTTTGTAATATTATGATTAAATATTTTTGAAGTGATAAATATGGATTCACGAGGAATCCCCGATAAATTAATTCCCTGTGCAACTTGTTCATGATTTTTGTATAGTTCTGCTGTATCTATTTGTCTATATCCTAATTCTAATCCTGATTTAACTATTTGTATACATAAGTCATCTTTTAATCTGTATGTACCTAATGAGATTGGTTGACATTGCATCTATGATAATATAATTAAAATTAAATATTTTTATTTCAATTATTTTATGTAAAATAATTAAATAGATAAAATAAAAAAATCATATCTTAACAAACTTTTACAATAGTTACATGTGGTTCAGTTCTAGGATTAACATCAAGATTAACAATAGTAGGATTTTCTTGAACTTGTTGTTCGTAAATAGTAATTGGTGGGATGACTGGTTCAACTGAAGTTTTAGTGAATAAACAATAAAAATAATTATCAACAGCTACTAATCCTTGATAATCACCATTAGTCATAACACCTCCAGTTGTTTTTGGACCATATTGAGCAATCCAAGAATCTTGACTAACTTTAATTTCCTTGACAAATTCTAAATTTCCATGACAATTATGTTTATAAATAGCTAACCAACCATCAATTTTTGTTTTATCAGGGTCAGAACCATCATCATTTCTAAAATCAAAATACAAAATACCAATACAACCATTATCCATTACAGCAACACTAGCGGTAAATGCAGCAGGATTTGAAACATTTTGAGGTGTTTGATTTACTCTAGTAATTGGGCTCCACGTGTATCCACCATCTGTCGAATAAGTTAAGCCAATTTGGGGGACTAAATCAGATCTTAATACTGATGTTTGATTAACCAAATAGATAAAGCCATTTGAATTATTTATTGAAACAATTGGTACATTACTATCACCTGTTCTTAAAAATGTACCAAGACCTCCAATAATATTACCATTTGCATCATATTCATAACCTCCAGTATAAACTCTGCAATTTGAAAGACCTGAATTTGTTATTATAGTCGATTTAGTATCCCAAGTTATACCATTATCTTTAGATCTAATTACACAAATATCATTGTTTGTAAATCTTGATGGAAAATTATCATTAAAGTAATCATCTGGAGCAGCAATTCTTGTAGCATAAATTCTAGGTATAAACGCTAATAAATCTCCGGACATAGCTGGATTTTTTTGCTTGTTATATGGTAATCTGTATATTAAATTACCTATTGTTTGATTATTTTCTCTTTCACCATTAGATAAACCTTGTTCAACTAGATCAAAAGTAGCATCATATATTTTGTATGCGGGAAACCATGATTTACCGCCATCAATACTTTTAGTCATCCAAGTATCAGAATGAAAGGAAGCGACAGGGTCAAATCTATCCCATATACAATATAAATTAGAAGAATTATTTGGATCTACCGAAATCATGTTTTTGTCATCAAAAAAATAAACTCCTGATGGTTCATTATCATAGTACTTAGATGATGTAAGAAATTTAAGATTAGACCAAGTCTTTCCATCATCTTCTGAATCAACTATTAATAAACCAGATTGTTGTTCAGGATATTCAGTATTGAAAGTTGTATTAAAATAAAGAGCATTTAAAAAAACTTTTGTCCCTTCATTATTATAAACGATCCATGGATCACTAAGTCTTTCTGCTACTCCACCAATTTCTAATTGTAAAGGTACTGATGTGTTAGTCCATGTTTTACCAAAATCTGAAGAATAAGCAATACCAATTTCCAAACTACCACCATTAGATATTCTTGATTGGTGCCATACTGAAATTATTTTATTAGGATATTTTGGATTTACAGAAATATATGGTTCTACTGTAGCATTATAATATATTGTTGTTTCTGCTCCTACCACTTGTTGTTTAATAGGGTCTATTTTATTTTCTGGTACTGGATTTTGACCTAGAGGATATCCGCATTTTGAATCAAAAGTAATAATTGAAATGTGCATTTATATATATATATTATACATTATAAAATTGTATTGGTGGTAAAAATTTGATTTAAGTATATAATACAAATTATAGTTATAATAAGAAATGGAATTTACAACAGAATCAAATCTTTATGTCAACACAATTCACACTGATAAATCTACAGAGTTTATTAATTCTAACATTATCTCGAGATTAATTGATATAGATCCTAATACAAAAACACAATTAACTTTCAAATATATTAAATCTAATATTAAAAGTGATTGGGCTGATGTAAATGCACAAATTGAATTAGCATACAAATCAGGAAACATTTGGTTAATTGAAGAAATGATAACCAGATACACTATTCAATTGTTACTTGATGACCATGCATTTGTAGAAGGAAAAACTATATCTGAATGTGCACTGTTTGCTATTCGAGTTCATTCAACTTATAATCGGGCTGATCGTACAATCAGATTTTCAAATAGGGTAGCTGAATCTATGTTTTTATCTGGAGAAAAACCCAGAGCAGTAAATCTAGTTCACGCAATCACAATTTATTCTCAAGTAATTTCAAGGCTAACAGCCAAATATATTGAACAATATACTGAACAATATATTTTAAGTAATAAATTTAAGTTAGGAAGAATTCTAGAACACAATCGTGGTAATTTTTGTCTTCTTAAAAATAAACCAATTAATTCTAGTGTGTTAGAGCCTACTGCAATGCCAGTGGAAATATCATCCTACGAAGAACTAGAAGAGTTTTTCAAGTTCCTTGATTCAAATGGTGAAGTTGTAGTTAATGATTTTGGTACTGACCCCTGTATGAAATTTAATAGGGGTGCAATTTATCAAGATAAACGCATGGATTTGTGCAAACAGGTTGTGGGACCCACTTGGATTGGTCAACTTATGAAATCACTTAAATACAATGACAAGGTTGAACATTTTCTTTTAGGAAATAATATTATTGGAGAAGAAGGAGGACGTGCTATTTGTGAATTCCTTTTATGTCCTCATATTCCAAAAATTAAAACATGGTATATTGCAGGGAATAATCTAAATTCCTATGCAATTTCTTATATAGTTGATGGGCTAATTTCAGACCCTGATATGGTTTCACTTTGGCTAAAACGTAATCCACTTAAACCAGAGGGTATTAAACATATTGCAAGACTACTGGGTTCAAACCAAAATATCAAGGTGCTAGACTTGCACAATACTGCAGTACTTGATGAAGGTGTTGGATATCTGGTTTCAGGACTAAAAGCAAACCGCTCACTAAGACATCTTTATCTGGATGCTAATGGGTTGACCGAAGCTTGTGTAGATGATTTGGTCGGGTATTTTGAATATCTGATTGAGCATGATATCAAGGGTGTTACGTCACTTTGGATTGACATGAACAAACTGTTTGATTCCGGAGTAAGTAAACTGGTTAAAACCCTGTCCAAATACAGGTTCCTTAAGAGACTTATTTTGGGTTCTAACGGACTGACTGATGCATGTGTTGACGATATTGTTGATGCATTTGTAGCCCATCCTGAACTTAAAGTATTGGATTTAGGTTTATACAAGTCTACATCTGATATGGGTATGATTGCTAACAATATTGGGGATTCAGGTGCAGCCAAATTATGCAGATTAATTGAATCAAACAATACAATTCAGTATTTAAGTGTAATGATGAATGGAATTACTAATTCAGGACTAGAACTATTGGCTAACGCAATCCAATCGAATAACACAATTAAATTCTTTGATTACAAACAATATGGTATCCAATCATACCAAAAAGTTAGCTCTATGATTACATCAAAACTTAAATCAAACCGTGGAGACTCTAAAGTTGAGTTAAGAAATATTAAACATGGAAACAAGATTAGATTTATTGATAGTATTTATCGTAATTCTATGAAGTAAAAATATATTATACAAAATAACTTTTTTTATATAAAGATATACCATTGTTGATACATTTGTAAAAGTTCACCTTTATTACAGTTAGAAATTCGTGTAAGTCCAGCATGCTTTAATAATTCAATTAACATAACCTTAGTTATTTTATTAGGAAATATTGGAATATCTCTATAAATTTTATTACCAATTTGAATTTTCCAATAGGTGTAATCTTCTATGTTATATCTATCTTCAGGTTGAATAAATATTTGTTGTGGCATATTATTTTTATAGTAAATATTTATTATTTCAATACAAAATCAAATTTTTTTAATTTTTCCGATATAAATTTTTAAGGTGTAAATTATTTTAATGCTAAAACTTTTTTTTATCAATATTATATAAGATATAATATGGATTCAGATCCAAACGAACATAAAGACAAGATTTATCAAAGTGATGATGGTAAATATTACCAATCTGTAAAAAATAAGTCAGGAAAGTATATATGGAAAAAACTTGTTATCAAAATGAAAAAAAATTTTTTCGATTGGAATGCCCAATTTCCAAACTATGAAGAACCAAAGTATCCGGTTGATTTTATTTATGATTCTATTGACAAACTAAAAACTCAATTAAAGAAAATAGGTATACAAGTATTTTATTTTGATTGGGGGACTTGGGCATCCAAATCATATGGTTTTGCTGGAATAGATGATATCAAGTTAAGATATATTGATGAAAATTTAGATCCTAAATCTAATGGATATATATTTTTTACAGATGCTGGAATTTATAATTCTGCTTATGACGGTGTTTTTAGAATTCATCATGTACTTAAACAAGATATTATTCCGGTATTTAACAAATTTATAAAAGATATATATCCTAAGAAAACATTAGGATTTCAAAATCGTTCTGATACAATAAATGTGTATACTAATAACGCAAAATTAGTTAAAACAAAACCCCATACCAACTATTTACTTGCACTTATTTATAATGGGAAAAACAAAGTATCGGCTAATGAAGCAATTGAAATTGGAGAAGACATTTTAAAACAACTTGGTAAAAATATTGCTGAAAGCTTGTATGATGTTCACTCATCAAAAAATAAAATAGTTTTGTTTTATGAAATTTACGATAACAAATACAAAAAATTTATTGAACTTGTACCAAAATTAAAATTACCATCTGGAATTAAATTTACCAAAATAATTGTAGAAGAAGGTATGGAAACCAAAGTAAATCCAGTGATTTTTGATTTGTAAGTTAAAGATTTGTTAATATATTTAATAAAGTTTATTAAGTTATTATTTAAAAATTGATTTTTATATAATACATATAAGATAAGTTAAGTTATGTCTAATACTGAAATATCAAATGATATGAATATAAATTATTATAAGATTTTTGATGAAAACTATGATAAAGCTTTAGAAAATAAAGATTTAAAAAATAATTTAAAACAAATGTTTTGTCATCATGCTTATCGCAATAGATTTTTACATGACGATAAATTTATTTTTTATTGTAATTTCTTTGAATTGGATATTGAGTATATGAAAACAAATCATGTTTGAAAGATAATTTTTTATACTTTGATGTTTACTGCTTCAAAATCACAAAAATCCTTAGTAGTTGTACACATATTAAATTCACAAGGTGAGTTTATAGCAAGATTAGTTTTAATGTCAAAATAATGATATTTATTACCATTGATTGTTTTAATTACACCATCATATGTACCATTTTCATTTTTAACATTTTCAACAACAATTCCTGTCATAACAGTATTATTTACAATTTGCTCCATTTGATTATATTTATATATACGTGATAAATTTTTATGTAATTTTTTATATAAAAATTGATTAAAACCTGAAATATTTATAATTATAAAACACTTATGAGTTCTAATTCAGATACATTTAATACAATTGATTTTGGGGTTAATTTTGGTAATGTCAAAAGATATCCTGAAGCAAAAATAAAACAAATATTAGATGACTCTTGGAAACAAGGAGTTGACAAAGTTGTCAGTAT
>JACCDO010616813.1_pt1 | contig 20114 bp, 24 predicted proteins | sample 7446101 | NCBI WGS metagenome assembly JACCDO01 (sample SAMN15323440, study PRJNA562643) | freshwater metagenome | isolation source: river surface water | place: USA:Blue River Watershed | collected 2017-08-16
AATTGATATATGGTAAAACTCGCATATATCAATTTCTGGAAAGACCCAACGAATGATAATTACTTTACTCATTTTATAGCTGAAAATATAGAACAAGCACAATTAGTAAAACCTACAGAACAACCGGATATATTAATCGCATCTTGTATGGGTGATATAAATGATGTTATACATACCGATGCAAAATGTAAATTATTCTTCTACGGGGAGAACCTAAATAGGTTTCCACCTTATAATAATGACGATTTATTACATAAAGTATTTGATATAATTGTTGGGTTTAGAAATACAAACGGTCATATTCGCTTTCCATTATGGTTATTATATTATCCGTATTATAAATATGATGAGAACAATAATATATTGAAGTATATTCAATTGCGATATAACGCAAATATTCAAATACCCAAAACGATGTTTGCTACACACGTAGCACGACACGATAGAAGTGGATTACGAGCTCAATTGTGTGATGCTGTATCAATCCACGGACCAATTGTGTACCCGAGCGAATTCAGGAATAATGTAAAACCAATTGGTAAAACAGTAGAAGACAAGCTACAATTTATTTCAAAATCAATATTTAATATATGCCCCGAGAACTCAATATATGAAGGATATTGCACGGAAAAGATATTTCAGGCATTTGAAGCTGGAACTATTCCTATATACTGGGGTATTGATTTACCAGAACGAGGTTTAATAAATGAAGATAAATATTGTTTTGGACCTGAACTACATTATCCAGATGAAGGTCCCTTATTTACCAGCAATGGACCCAAGATTATTGAATCCTATTATACAAACTTGAAAAAAGAAATATACAATAAGTTATATGATGATGAATCTAAGTAAAAATAACCGAATAGCAAGAATGGATATGAATATGAATATGAATATGAATATACACAAAGATGGTATTCCTACAACCGCATATTATCTATCAAATGGTGGTTTAGGCGACAATATTATATCACTTAGTGCAGTCCGGTTTTTATTACAATATTATAAAACCGTATATTTGTTATGTAAATCAAAATATAGAAAACATATTCAATCATTAGAACCACGTGTTGTTTTAGTGTCTTATAACGAACAATATGAATTTCCTGAATGTGCTCGCATAATACAAAACGCATATGCGACAAACGACGTATTTATATCCGGTTTACATAAACGATATTTACAATCTAAAATAACACACCCGAGTGTATTGAATTACATACAAAATAAGGATAAATATGATTTGAATTTTGATACAATAACTGATGTGAATTTTTCATTTATACGTGATTTCTATGAGGATAATGGATTGGATTTATCTGTGTTTTATGAATATTTTCATATAGAAAGCACTGAAATGTCTCGGCAATTATACAATAGCGTAAAACATTATAAACGTATTATTTTTACACAACCAACCGCAAGTAGTGGCGATACATTGAACTTATCAAACTTAAAATCAAAATACATCAATGACTATGAATCTATAATACTATGTAATAATTACAATATGTATGATAAAAATGATGTTAAATATGAATTAAGTCAACAATTTGTCCTGAATGATATGAGTTATTATATAGACACTATATTAAACTGTAATGAAATTTATATCATAGATTCGTGTTTTATAGCAATTGTTCTCCCGTTATTGAAAACTAATCGGTTAAAAGCCACTATAGTTCGTATAATATTGCGTCAATTAGCGAAAGAAATACAACTTTGAGAACCAACATAAATACAATTTTACATAAAAATGCAAAATGGTATGTCCGAGTAGTTTTTCCACTATATGCACGTCAAATTGTGATTTTGAATGTGTTGGATTACTATTGTCTCTTTCCGTATATCACCCAAATGAGACCATTTATATTATTTGTGATAGTAAGGCGAAACAAACCATAGAAGAAATGACTCCAAAACCACGTCTAAATATTGTGTTTATGATTGAATTAGATGAATATGATGGTATGGGACGACGAGAGATGGTGGCTCAAGATGTGTGGACGGATTTTCAAATGATGAAGGCTCGTGTTATTGCCAAGGCACTAGAGAACGAACCGGATACACTTTTATTAGATTGCGATATTATAATTACTGGAACAATTGATGATGTGGATACATCAAAGGACCTCGGTGTATCACCGCAATTCATAAGACAAGAATTTATTGATAAAACAGGTTATTATAATGGAGGAATGTTATGGACGAAGAATACAGACGTCCCTATGGATTGGATAAACTTCACGAAAACGTCGCGATATTACGACCAAGCATCTATTGAAGACTTAGTCAAAAAGTATTCTTATTTTGAATTTGGTGAAAATTACAATATTCAATGTTGGAGAATGACCCTGTCCGACGAATCTCCCGAAGAAATAGCTGAACGTTTCACGTCCGAAGCAGGTGGTGTTGATGTATATTATAATAATAAACCTATAAAATTTATACATACGCATTTTAATGATGGGCGATTCGAAGTATTCAACAAATTGATGATTCAACACTATTTACAAGCGAAAAATTATAAAATTCTAGCAATTATATTCCGTGTAATAAACCAAAAGTGGGTTCTCACAATTCCTAAACAACCGATGATTGGAATGGGAAAACACAAGAACGACAGTTTTCGTGAATTACCTATACTTATGAAATTAAAGAATAAAGATGTTGATATTCAGTATTCAGAAGATACTATTCACTGTTGGATTGAACCGAACATATTAACTTATGACCGTCCCACTTTAGAATGGGTTGATGATGAAGTGAAACACGCGTCCCTTATTCTATTAGGAAATGGTGATGTAGATATTGAGGGAATTAAATTAAGTCATATATCCGTGATTAAACCTTGGATTTTTTGGCCGAGGAAACCAATGTTATTAGAGAAAATCCTGAAACGTAATGGAACATTATTATGGGAAGACCGAACAACCGAATCTATTTTTATTGGTAATTATGAGAACTCTACTCAAGAAAAATATCGTGTTACTAAGAACAAATGGGAGAACGTGATTACAGAATATCATTGTGTAAAAGGTAATGAATATAAGTTTTCACACGAAGAATATCTTATGAAGCTGAGAAATTCCAAATATGGATTATGTTTAAGAGGTTATGGGTCCAAATGTCATAGGGAAGTTGAACTTATGGCATTTGGAACAGTGCCTATTATTACATATGGCGTAACAACCAAATCGTATATGGAACCATTGATTGAAGGCGTTCATTATATCAGTGTTTCCAAACCATCAGAGGTTCCACGTAAAATTTCAGATATTACAGAAGAACAATGGGCGGATATGTCTTCTGCTTGTTATGATTGGTATCAAAGAAATGTATATAGTTCTAATTGTTGGTCTAATATGATTTCACATATCTTATATGATTGATGCACCTCGCATATATTCATTTAATATTAATATATGTTGTTTGGCGAATTCCTGCGTGGAACGACGCAGTTGAATAGTATTCGCCATACCATTTGCTCCGAAATTTGGATTTCCATTAATATCATATCTTGGGACACCTCCATCATTAGAACAATAGTGTGGTGCTAAAGGATAAAAGAATCTAGGACGATACACGTGATTATACCAATCATCACAACACCAATTTAAAATTTCTTCTGGGAATAACCACCCGAAGATTTCCATATGTTTGCGTGAAAACATCGCCTGAGTCAATATTGCCATATTATTATTAACCGGACCTGAGATTCCAATATCATTATGGTCTATTAACGCTTGAACTGAATCATTTATCCAACCATTTGTCTTGAAAACAATATCATCACCGCATTGATAGAAATACGAGCAATTATCATCATATGCTGTTTTATATAGGATATTCCACATTTTCGTCAGATGCCCTTTTTGTATATTTTCAAACCGAATAAATTGAAACGATACATTTTGAAATACTAAACTAAAACGGCGTATTTCCTTATGGCTCGTTTCTAATGAAAAGATACGGTCGTCTGCGTCATATCCAATATAAACCACATATGTATGTTCTTTGTCGTGAGTCTTGAGAAATGTATTCAAAGAAAGTTTATATAAATATGTATCCTTAATTGTAGACCATTCATCGCGTCCGCGCGACGTACAAGGAATTAATAAACTGATTTTATATGATTGCATTATACTATTTAGATAATTATATCTAAATAGTTTTCATAGTTTATCGCTTTGATATGTTTTTATCAAATAGTCGTGTATATTTTCTATTAATATATACATTCGCAATTACACCTGTGTATATAGTTCCAAATATGGAACCACCGATAAAATAACAGAATTTCTGCATTAGTATAGATTATGATGAAATATTAAGTTATTTTATTCTATTTGTATTTGCGTCGTCTCGTTTTATTTTTCACACTTCGGTTCCTACGATTTGTTTTAGTTTTTCTATGACGACGACGTCCTCCTTTCATTGGTCCTTCATATGATTTGGATTCAAATAACCAAGGACTTTTACTAACCGTATTCGGAATAATATCAGAACCCAATAATTGCATCTATACATTTATCATACATTTTATTCAATATTGCCTAGCCAATTGACTGATATGAATTATACGGCAAGGTCCTTGCATTACACGAATTGGGACCCAGCGTTTGAATTTATGATTGAAGATACATTCCATATTGAGTGTCTTCTTTAAATCTACAAATCGGTCTTCACGAATATCTTCAAAATCCGCTTCATCATCACTTTCCTCAATATAATCTAGATTACGGTTCTCCTTAATATTTCGGAATAGCTGGTTCATAAATACGCTTGTTTTATAATTAGGTATAAATGCTGTATTATAATAGATTGACGTATTACCCTTTCCATATGCGTGTAGATGATATATATCAAATTGAATATCAGCACTTACTTGAAATACTGCCGGATATTTGTATTGTGGTTTATGGAAATCCGGTATAATATCTGAAATCGGGCGAACATATACTCGTGTATTTTCCTTTTCAACTAATGGCTTACGCACTATAGTATAATTTAAAAACGGAACAACGGACGATAATGCTCTATATTGAATGTGATGGATTGGATAGGGGATTTTTTCCTCATTTATTTTTTCTGGTTCAGTTGCATTATTATACCACAATACAGGCAAATTGAATGTAATATCGTTAGAATTAAATTTTGATTGTGAGTTCAATAATTCATTCATATAATACAATCGCTCACCAGTGCAAAGCGACTGCATAGGAATACCCTTATAAAAATGAATGTCCTCAATTATAAACACATTCACCTCTGGAAGCAATACACCGTATAGAATCGTGCCGATAGACAACGACGTGTCAAATGTAATAGGCATAACACTCGTTTTCACAATTCGTTTATCTTTATCTAAATCCATCAAATACGCCACGTCGGTATTCTTAAAAAATGAAAACCATATATATGACTTGCGTCCATTAGGAATTGCTAATGCTAAATTATATTGATTGGGAACATTCTTATGTATAATAGTTTCATAAGAAAGTTCAAACTGTGGGAAACGCTCTTTCAGCAGGTCATTTTGATGTTGGGATAGAACCGTCATATAGTAACTACAAGCAGTTTCTTTATATACCTTTCATAAATTATTATCGTGTAATTGCTCGTGTGCGAATTCCAGTAATTCTGATTCCATATCAATTACAGGTGTCCGTTTAGCTTCCTGTAATTCGTTTATAATTTCCTCAAATTTTTGTCTATTAAATCCCACTAAATCCCTCGTTTTCCTAGGGGTCAATGTATCCTTTATATATTGAAATGAATATTGCGCAACCACAATTAGAATAACCGATATTAATATAGTCTGTATTACACCCCACATATACAGAACCGAGTGAAAAATATTTTTATGTAATAACGCCGATACTAAAATATATATAGAAGTGATATAAACCATTGTTTATATGCTTATATAGAAATGCCGTCAATCGTTGTAGTGGAAACAAATGGAAATCTAAAGGACGTGAAATTGAAGAATCTATCAGACGAGGAACTTACTAAAAAGTATAGCTTAAAGACGAGCGATGCGAAGCATTGTTGGAATGTTAATATTGGTAAGAATAATTATGATATTACTCTATATGCGAAAACATCAGGTCGTGCAGGACAAGAGAATAAATACGAGTTTCCGCCACCCGTTGATTCTGTTTTATATTTCGGAAAATGTGTATTGAGCTGTTCAAATGGTAATATTACAACCACCGAGTGGAATCGTATTTATGAGAACTTATACGGTGGGTTTGACGATATTGGTGCGGACGATTCTGATGAAGATGATGATGATATGGACGATGTTGTATTGACTAAGTCTGGATATATGAAGGACGATTTTGTAGTAGATGATGACGATATGGAAGATGACGATATTCCGTCGGAAGAAGAGGAAGAGGAAGAAGAAATTGAATCATCAGATGATGAAATTACTAGTAAGAAATCCAAGGCAAAATCTAAAACGAAGTCTAAGAAGAAGGTTGCTCCAAAGCCTAAAGCAGTTCGCAACAAGGCGGCAACTCCAGACCCTGCTTATTTGGATTGCACTTCTGAGTTAGTAGAAGAAGAATATATCTAGAAAATTGAAATATAATAAAGATTTCATAATATATTTCAATAACGAAAATGTCGCGTATTATTTCAAACCCCGAACAATTCCGCCAGAATGTTAGTAATAAACTCACAGAAATTGTGAAGGACGATACAATTGGAACCAATATGGAAAAGGCGGTATATAATTATACAATTCGCGAAGCCGGTCATAAAAAAATTATTAAAAAATGGGCGAATCCTTCGTTCGCACAATTGTATATAGACCATTTACGCACTATATATCTAAATTTGAAAAATGAGAATATACTCAACCAGATTATATCAAAGGAACTTGCTCCTCAAACATATGTATTTATGACGCATCAAGAAATGAAACCAGAACGATGGGTAAAACTCCTTGAAAAGAAGAATATAATTGATGCAAACAAATATACAAATAATGTGGAAGCGTCCACTGATATGTTTACGTGTCCCGCTCCCAAATGCCGTTCGCGCAGATGCACCTACTATACACTACAAGTGCGCTCTGCTGATGAACCGGAATCAGTATTTGTCACGTGTTTGGATTGCGGTAAGAATTTTCGTAAGGGATAGAGATAAATTTACTTTGTTGAATGATATAAATATATATTGTATATGTTTGTATAGAAATGAGTGAAAATAATTTGAGTGATATTCAAATGCTGGAAAAAATCTATGTGAATGTTGCTGTGCCGTTTACTACATTTGCTATGTCTACCGGATTTGTGTATGGTGTTTTCGATGAACTTAATGAGATTTCCCGAAGAAACACAGCGCTTACATCATTTGTAAACGTCACTGGTTTGACGTTTATTGGATTCTGCTCTGGATTTTTTTGGCCGGTTACTATGCCCGTAATTAGTATCTGTGCGATTTACAACAAAATGAATATGCGACCACGAATCAAACATAACAATGAATAATTATTGTTTAATTTTTTTAGGTTTGTATATTTTGTATAATATAAACAGGTCGTATAATATAAACACATTTGAAAAAATAGTTATAAATTCCATCCATATGTAGTGATTCGGTGAAAGAATTAATTTTAGTCGTGGTAAATTATAGTAAATACTATAATATCTCAAAAACCATATAGTCAATGGTATTCTTAATGTTATTATTATAAAAGTCCTATAATAATTCAATAAGTTTATATAATTGCGCAATGGATAATTTAATAGTGATATTAATTCGGCAATCATGTAATTACTCATATGTAAAGGCGTAGTTGTAATACAACTTACTGTTACTGTTATAGCAATACCGTGGTGTATCATTAAATCAGTTCTATACAAACGACTGTCCGTCAACATTTTATATGTATCCCATGTTAAATAAGATAAAAAAATAATACCGTTAATTACATATGGAGTATAAACTGATATTTCAATCGGTTCAAATAGAGAATAATTAATCCACGTGTATGTTGATAAACCACACATTACTGATATCCATATACAACGATACTTCATATGAATATCCCTAACTTCCATTTGTATTTTATATATTTATATTATATAAAATTTATGAACGAAATAAACGATGGCGGAGACGATATTGAGTATTATTTACATACAATTATTACATTACTTCTGTTGATTGGATATTTTTATTATATCTAATTTTTTTGTAATTATATTACAAAAAAATATTTACAACAGTGATGAACTTTATTTATGCGATTATTTCTAAATCCGACAATCTCCAATATTCTGAATTTCCATTAGGCAAAGGACGACGAATAATAAATGGGATTTTTTTCGCTTCAAATTCTTTCAATGCAATTAAATAACCATCAATCATTGTTTGGTCTATTTCAATAAATGGTTTTGCACCAGAATTTATCTGTTTGGCACGCTCTCCTAACACACGCGCCTTTTCATATCGTGTAACAAACGGTAAAGTGCGATGAAGAGGGTCTATAATAATACCTTTCTCATCACGAACAATCGTGCACGACGCTTCAACCTCCTCCATACTGTGTGCGTTCAACTCTGGGTGGAAATCCGATATAATATTCTGCTTTACATCGTGGTCTAATTTTTGTAAATAATTCTCATTTAGTTCATCATCGTCGTCGTCTTCCTCATTCTCATTTTCATCATCACTAAATTCCATAAGTCGTGGTTGTTGTTGTTGTATCGCATCATTTGTAGGAATATCTTCTGTATCAGATAAATCGTCCATATCAATCTCTTCTTCTTCCTCGAAATCTTCATTCTCGTTTTCATTTTCACTTCCGCTCTCACTTCCACTATCACTACTGCTCTCATTGAAAACGTCTTCTTCTTCCATTTTATACAATATCTCGTTATATTTCTAAATATGTTTGTCTGGAATATAGTTTCAATTTTTCACGCAGATTGCCAAGAAGTATCACACGTAGCACAAATATAAATGTATTTCAAGTTTGCGTCGTCATATCGCATATAAATGATTTCCGCAGGTTCTTTAGCACCGGTTTCATTTGTCTTACACGTCGCATTAGGACAGCGCACATTACGAATTCGCGGAAGAGTCGGGTCCAACTTTGTGTATTTGTTGATAAGATGCGAAGACTGTTGTTGGGTCTTTTTGAATTGCATATCTAGAACACACACACCTTCTTCTGTTATAGTTTCATCTACGTGTCCACAGTTACGACAGTAATAATTCAATTTCGTATTATCGGTTGTATTCAAACCAATATAATACATATTATCGCATTTCTCGCAGAACTTCATCTTTTACTTGTTTTTATTGTATATAGATATTATGTTTTTTGATTTCAATTTTATCACAGAGAAGAAAATAGTCGGTTTCTAATTGCGATTGATATTTGCAAAATAAAAATATGTATAATAAAATATGCCGTGTAAAAAGTGCAGACAAGACGGTCATAATTCTCGCACCTGCAAAGCTGTTATATCAGAAACACCAACACAAAATGATATAATATCAATACCAGTTGCACTACAAACTCAACCTAAACGTTATTATTGTTATATTTTAGGACAAAGTAGGCATATTAGGTCTGGTATGGGGAGAACTTACAATGGTTATACTGTAGATTTAACTCATCGGTTGCGTCAGCATAATGGCGAAATAAAAGGTGGTGCAATGGCGACAAAAGGTGTTGGTCCTTGGGAATTCATCGCCGTTATGACTTGTATGGATTGGACGAGTGTTCGCGCAATGAAAGTTGAATGGTTAATTCGCTATCCAACGAGAAAGAAACCGCGACCATCACATTTTGCCGGTTCTCAAGGTCGTATAAATAGTTTATCTGAGGTCATTCAGCGTATGCCTGAAACAAATATTAAATTATACGTTCACCCGCGATTTTATGATAATGTGAAATTACCAGAACACGTGGAACTATTTCGGTCAATGGAACTTGGATTCTAGGAAAATATTTAGATAATATATAATATGGATACATTGCCACCAATTAAACGACTAAAAACAGAGACACCAACGGAGGAATCTACAAGTTCTCTGAATGAAACATCTGATGAAATCGCATATTCACCAGAACCTAGCGAACAAACAAATATGACTACACCGGATTCACCCGCACCTAGTGATTCTTCCGATAATAGTGGACCTACGGTATTAGGTTCGCATAACACAATAGACCATATAAATGCTCTTAGAAGACCTTTTGAGCGTTCTGAATCTATATCTTCATTTTCACTGCCTAGCACACCGACATCAACGAACACACCCTTACACGAATATCCTCCATCATCGCCAGATTCTGTATCTACTGTGATTGCCGAAACACCGCCATTTACACCATCTTCACTTTCACCACCTCAAACACCTTCACCACCTCAAACACCTTCACCACCTCAAACACCTTCACCATCAGGTGGAACTCACAAACGTCGTCATCACAGTAAAAAAACGAAGAAAAAACGCTATATAAAACGTAAGCGCACTATCAAAGGAAAACAACGAAATAAAACGAAACGACGTTTTAGGCGTAAATCAAAATGAAATATATATGTATATTATAGATAATATGAGTTCGTTGTTATATACAAGTCCATCGTATGATGAATTATATTCATCATCACCGAGTGATATAAAATGTAAGGCAAATGAACTAGGGATTTGTGATGACTCATTTGATAAAGGCACGTATAAATCAGCACATTATCTTACCGACCAATGTCCCGATGACGTTCACAAATTATGTATGGAAGAATTAAGTGGGTTCAAAGACGGGAAGTATGTAGCACTTATGCGTAGTCCTATCCGCGAAGATAATGAAACACCAAAAATTATGTGGGAACGTATCATAGATGAAATTAAACAACAACTGAAAATTTACGAAATGTCTTTTCCAAAACCATTAACACCTGATATACCTGCTGTAGTTGTTGTTTCCAACGGAGAACCGGAATTAATTTCTAAAAGTGTTTTTGAAGTTATTAATAGAAATGAACCACCAGAAAATTTAGAATATGTAGTCATAATTATGCAAAGAATACAACCACCCAGAGTTAATTTTAATCTAAGTCTGTTTGTAGACCGTATGTTAGAATTGGGTATTTTCTGGTGGGATTGTAAACCAAGTAATACTGGCTGTCTAGAAGATAATTCAGAGGTTATGATTGATTGTGATACAAGCTTTATGTATATTCTTAATGAAGACCAAAAACGTGATGCGAACACTATTCTATCTTGTAAAATTTTTATGATGTTGATGTATGTTATTAACCAATTGTATGTAACAATTAGTAATAACGTTGATGAATTAGCTATGTTTAATCATCTACGTAAACAAGTAATTGATATTGTATCATCGCCTACTTTATTAGCGAATTCTATCACTCTAATTTCTAATTTACAATTAAATTTTATTGCACGTGGTCGTCAACACGGACCACAAGACCCGATTCAAACCTTTGTTTATTACATTATGTTTTTTGATAATTATTTATCTGGTCATAAACAATTTATAGATAAAACCAACCAATTACTTGAACGTCAAGATATTATGGTATTATATTCGTTAAATATATTTTCACGCTCATATCTTACCGATCAAAACTATATAAATTTAATAGTTGATGTTCTATGCGATATACTTAATATAAAAAAACAGACCCCAGTGGATTCTCGTAAGCGAACCAAACCACCCAAACATAAAACCGCAAAAAAAACGTCAAATCTATAAACCATATAGAGTTTATTACGCATCATTTGTTATATGAAACGCATAACACACGATGATATTACATATGTAATGCCCGTTATACTTATATTGTTCGGTATATTGATAATTTTGTCTTGTATCAGGTATTCTCGTCGTAGAATTATACCCGACATCACTGCTTTACACGGTGTCGTTCAATAAATGTTTACATTTGTGGAAAATTGAATCATTCAGATTCTGATATAAAAGTAGCATCTAATAATATACTAAAAATGAGCCATCGCGTTAAGCCGAAGGCTGCGTCAAATTATCAAGATTTCATCGGTTCGCACTGGTTAGGCAAAGACGACCCTCGGCAACCGACTAACACAAGAATAACCGGCGGTAAGTATTTTATTCCCGACGAGGAATATCCGGCATTCTTAGAACATTATTATAAAGACATCGTTTCCAAAAACGGTGATGAGTTTCTTACTGAAAAACAACGTGAGTCAGGTGGTCCTATTGCTGTTGATTTTGATTTCCGCTACGATTATCAAGTAACTGAAAAACAATATAGTGAAAAGCATATTGCAGGAATCGTCCAAATCTATTTAGAGGTTTTGAAAGGAATCTTTCAGTTTGCCGATAAATGCCCGTTTCCTGTATATGTGTTTGAGAAGCCGACTGTAAATCGTCTGGAAGATAAGCAAATTACGAAAGACGGTATTCATATGCTAATCGGCATTCAAGCTGACCGCATAACACAAACCATTATTCGTGAACGAGTCATTGAGAAGATTGAAGAGGAATGGGGCGACTTACCACTTAAAAACTCTTGGGAAGATGTTCTAGACAAAGGTATAAGCACTGGTGTGACTAACTGGCAGTTGTATGGTTCCAAGAAACCGGACCACGACAAGTATTCTCTTACACGTGTATATGAATATGAGTATGATACAACTGACGGCGAGTTTATGGAAGTCAAAGTGCCGGTTAAGAAATTTAACTGGGCTGCGGATTTCGCGAAATTATCGGTGCGTTATACCGGACACCCGCAATTCTTCTTTAAAGCCGACTTTATCGCGGTTCACGAGAAAGGTCGCGCTACGCCGGCTCGCCCTGTATTTCGTCCATCACAGCAACAAACTAATGTAGTTGTAAATTACAGTGTAAATAGTATTAAGACAAAAGCCGATATTGACGTCCTTGTTGCGCAGTTGCTTGATTCACTAAAACCTGATGAGTATAATATACGCGAGGCATATGAATTGGCTATGATTCTACCAATTGAGTATTATGGAGAAGGTTCTTACTTAAAATGGATGAAAGTCGGTTGGGCCCTTTCTAACGTCAGTAAAAAGTTATTTATAGGTTGGGTTTCATTCAGTGCGAGGTCACCGACATTTCAATTTGATAGTATACCTGATTTGTATGCGAAATGGTCTGAATTTGATACTAATAATAACCACGGACTCACAAAGCGGTCTATTATTTATTGGGCTAGAGAATCAGCACCAGCAGAATTCCGGCGTATCAATGACGCTAGTATTGGTTACTACTTAGACCAGTCAATCAAACATTTGACGTTGAATGGAATTGCGAGAGGCGACAAACACATTGGTTGTGGCGATACTGACCTTGCGAAAATTCTATATATGATGTATAAAGATGCTTATGCTTGTGCTGGATTGAAAGCAGACAAATGGTATAGATTTTCCAAGCATCGCTGGGTTGAAGATGAATGTGGAACATCTCTTCGTCGTCATATTTCCAACGAACTAAAAGACTTGTATCGTCTCAAATGTGATGAAATATCTATTAAACTTTCTGATGAACCAAATGATGAAAAAATAAAAAGTTGGGAGGGACTGAGTAATAAAGTTGTAGAAATCGTCGGGAAACTCGCACAAACATCTCACAAGGACCATATTTTGAAGGAAGCTAGGGAATTGTTCTTTGACCCAGAAGTCAATTTTATGGATTTGTTGGATAGTAATCCGTATTTATTGTGTTGTAAAAATGGAGTTGTTGATATTAAGAATAAGGTGTTTCGTCCCGGACGTGCAGAGGATTATCTGTCAAAATGCACGAATATCAATTATACAAAACTTGACCGTAAGCGTGATGCAACTACTATTGCTGAGATTGAAGATTTCTTTGAGAAATTGTTTCCTAATAAGGCATTGCGGAAATATATGTGGCAACATCTAGCATCTATATTAGTGGGTGTGAATTTGAATCAAAAATTACATTTATATATTGGTAATGGTGAGAATGGTAAATCCGTTTTGATGGATTTGATGTCGCAGTGTCTAGGCGATTATTATGCGATTTCTCCTATTTCACTCATCACTCAATCGCGTCAAAAGCAGGGTCAAGCGTCACCTGATATTGTTGCTTTAAAGGGAGTTCGTCTCGCGTGTATGCAAGAGCCGTCCAAAGATGATGAAATTAATGACGGTGCTATGAAAGAGCTCACTAGTGGTGTAGAACCAATTAAGGGTCGCAATCTATTTAGCACACCAATTACATTCATTCCACAATGTAAAATTGTTGTTTGTTCTAATAACTTTATGAAGGTAAAGACACGAGACCACGGCACGTGGCGTCGTTTAGCGGTTGTAGATTTTGAAGCATTGTTTACTGACGTTCCGGTTACAGATGACCCTGAGAAACCGTATCAATTCAAGAAAGATGCTACAATCAAGGAAAAGTTTCCCGAATGGCGTGAAGTTCTTCTGTCTATGTTGGTTGAGATTCTATTTGAAACACAAGGTCGGGTTGATGCCTGTAAGATTATTGATGATTCCAGTCTTAAGTATAAGGAGGGACAAGACCATATTGCTGAGTTTATTCGGGATAAGATAGTTGTTGAAACAAATGGACGTGCTACTAAAACTGAAGTTACAAATGAATTTAATGTGTGGTATGCGTCTACATATGGACGTGGCGGTTCGCCAAATACAAAGGAGGTTCACGAATACTTTGATAAACGGTTTGGTAGGTATAAGGTGAATAGTGGTGGGTGGTTGGGAATTAGAATTCGTTATGAGCGTGGCGACGATGTTTCAATTGTATCATCACAAGGAGATGATACAGACGACATTACTGCCGAAGACCTGTAAATATAAAATTGTGGTTGTAAACACTTTTATTTATTGTTTATTTACAAAAAATAAAATTCGTATGTAAATTTTATTTTTATTGGCTTGCAAAATCAGGGGGACTGTATACTGTTCCCGACAACATCGCATAAATATATTTTAACACTCCGTATAATAATATTTCTATATTATTAATTATAAGTGGATATACTATAAATGCTCCCGCAACCAATACTTTCATAGCACGAGATATATTTGATTGTATTAGTATAATTAAAATAATAAACACTAACATATAATACACCCAAAACAATATGTTATTTAAAAATTTATAATACATTACATTTGTAGTTTGGTAATTTGATTTTTGATAATCGGTTGAATATACTTCACCTACCTTTTTTATTTGATTCTCTAGTTTTGTATTCTGTTCTACTAAACTATCATTGATATTATTGTATAATTCCTGTATCAATTTACAATCGTCTTTACAATCCCCCATTTATATTACTATTACAAATTATTTTGCGGTGCACGCGGATACGCTGGTTGAACCTTCTGGTGAGTCTGGTTTATCAGCAGGACAATGCGTGCACGTCTCTGCGCCTGCTGCAGAATATGTTCCTGCCGCACATTTCGTGCACGTCCCCGCACCTGCTGCAGAATATGTTCCTGCCGCGCACGTGGAACAAGTTGAATCTCCAACTGCCGAATATTTTCCAGCACCACATTTCTTACACGTCTGATCGGTTGTATCAATATAATTTCCAGCAGTAAGACAACCCGATACACATTTTTGCGAATTCTCGTCCCAAGCCATTGCACTAGAGCAACAATCTTTACCTATACAGAACCCCGGTAATAAATCCAGATTTCCTAATTCACGTTCTTTTTGTGTTAGACTACTATTACGTATAGCTTTAGATACGTCTGATGGAGGATTTAATTCCAATTTATCAAAATCGGTAGTTTCTCTGGAATTCACATCGGAAAGAATAAACATTGCGTATATCAACACCCCAGAGAACAATATTATATATGAAAATGTAATTACCGCGTCTGGTATTATTGAAAATTTAGATTTTAACATATTTAAAAATACAGCAATCGCTAATCCAAATACAGCAGTCATAGTTGCTCGTGTATATGCCGACATACGTTTGCTATAACTTTCATTCAATAACATTGTGCGTTCTTGACTTGATATTGTTTCATCTACATTCTTAATTTGTGTTTGTATCTTATCATATTCCGTTTGTAGAATTTCACCAGTAGTAGTCATTATATATTGTATAACGATATAAAAAATATATTTATGCGTTTCCTAAAACTATAGCAGAAATCAGAAATGTAACTGCGGTTATTCCTGCTACTGTTAGTAGAATCTTCTGTTGTTCTATTACTGTATTCACGTCTTCAATCCGCGCATCGCGTGTCGTCGTCTGAAGTTCGTCTTTTGTTAAATAAGCTATATTCCTATATCTATCATCATAACCTTGTAATTCCACTATTTCGTTAAACTTGGTTTCGTCCATCATTATATAATTATATCCCATTTTAATTCGTCAGCAAATAATAGAATAATGAAAGTGCTATAACACTCCATAATATATTTGTTAGTATATTCCATTTCATCTGTGAATTATTCTCAGACGATTGTAATCGCACTAAATTACGTGTTTTTTCTTCTAGTTTATTACGTTCTTGTGTTATTTTCGTATCATAATCTGTGTTTACATCAAATCCTTCTGGCGCTCTTTTGGGAACAGACCATACTATATCACCCACTTTATTATACAGTGCGAGTAATCCATTATTTTGCATTACTAATTTGCTTTTCCCACTTTCATCTTCTTGACCTTTCGGTTTTATTCGTTCATCACCTTTGTGGTCGTATACTGTGAATTTCCCATTTTCTAATGTTAATGCGCCTTCCGGATTTGATACACGCTTCAATCTAGAATCCCATATCCTTTTCGTTTTTACCGTATTTGTTTTCTTATCCATTACTATATCTCCATTCTTATCAGTTTCTAATCCAATAATTTCCAGTGTTCCATCTAAACCATAGTCCAGTTTATATTTTCCATTTTGACTTACTAAACCGTATCCGGGTTTTAACGATTGTAAATCAACTAATGTATCCATATTCTCATATTGGACTGATTTAGACACGATTAGCATTATGATAAATAAAAAAAATAATATTGTTAATTGGTAATTAGTAAATGTTCGCATCTATAACTTTACACTAGAAATTATGATATTTATTGCTTGAATTTCATTATGAATATACCACTTACTATTATACCTATTCCTAAATTTACAAAACTTAGTCGTTCAACATTATATTGTGCGGTTGTGTTTCTATACAATTCATCTGAACCAGAATGATTTATTTTTTGACTTAATAGTTGGTCTGCATATTTCTTATTATTACATAGATTCGTTTTAAATGCTTGGCTACAAGCCCCTGATGTCTTATTCTCACACGCTGATTTTAATGTTCCTGATTGTATTTTATCATTCGCACAATTATATAATTCTTTACCATTCTTGTATGCGTTTTTATAATATAAAAAATCATTTTTTGTGTAATCCAGATTCACGTCGGTCATTCTCTATACATTCCATATATATTTTTCTATACACAAACACGATAGTATGCGTATTTCATCGCGGTTACACTCTTCCGTTCAATTTCACATACTTGTCCCGGTCTCAACGAAATCGCCAGTGCTTGAGGGTCAAAACGACTAATTTCCGGTAATTGCGTTTTATCTTTTAAATTATACTTTGTAAACAATTGGGTGATTTCACCATCGGTTAATATCTTAATAGGAGGCACAAGGCTATGTTCTAGAAGATTAAATTGAAGACGGCTAATATTGTGAATTACTACAAAAATGCCGTCGTGGTTGTATAAATAATTCACTTTGGAAATAATTGTTTCGTTTGGTTCTCCGTCAATTATAATTACGAGTGTATCTTCCTTTGTTAGAATCGTTTCTACTTGAAATAGGTCCTCAATTATTTCATCTAGATATTGTGGTCTCACTTGCTTTGCGTCCAAATAATATTTTACATATGTTTTTTTATCAGTATTTTCGTTTGTAACAAGCATATCCAATTGTTTATTGGAGAACATTGTATCAATCTCATTGATACTAAATTCGGAATAATCAGTCACATTATATCCCTGATTCGCCAATTGCTTTAAAATATTCACACGCGACTTGTAGATACGAAGGATTCTGTTATTGGTAGACATTGTTAGTTTATATATTCGTATATTATTATACGAATAGATTAAATCAATTTTTATACCTTTTTGATGACTAGTTTATTAAAATCTATAGGTGGTTCTGTTGTATTTCCGGATACAGTCCCACCTCCACCTCCAGTTATATCAACTGTAGGCGCCACTGGTTCAGTGTCCGTCGTTTTTATATGTTCGGGTTTGCTCTCCATTGTTCCGAAATTAAATATCGGTGCTATGTTGATTCCGGGTTGTTGTTGTTGTGGAGGCACAGATTGATACATAACTGGTTCTTGTTCGGTAGTTTGGGTTATAATTGGTTGTATTGGTTCCGCTGTTACTATATCGCTATGACGATATATATCTCCTTTTTGAGCGATTTCTATTTGGCCTGTTGCTGGATTACGTAGTGTGATTAAATTAGTTCCAACCTTTACAATGTCCCAATTTGTTTTTGGGTCGTGAGAACCTCCACCTCGCAATAATACTGTTTCTCCTACATTATAATCGGGTGCATAGGTGGGAGATGACGGTGCATACGGCGGTGATTCGTCTGCCGGTAATGCCGGAGGTGCGTATGTGGGAGATGACGGAGCATACGGCGGTGATTCGTCTACAGGTAATGCCGGAGGTGCGTATGTAGGAGATGTCGGCGCATACGGAACCGATTCCGGCGTAGCAGACCAATTCGGTGTGTTTTCATATACCGGCGTTCTATAATCGGGTGTTGTCGGTTCAAATCCTTCCGGTGGTGATTTAGTATCCGGTGTGAGTTCGGGACTCTTTTCATCATATAATATGTTCTCACGACGAGCCATCTTATTAAATAACTTACGAACCTCGTTTATGTCTGTAATTCCCGACGTGTTCTCGATATTCCTAGAATTACTCATACTCTCCATTTGGTCTATGTTGTCCTCTGTTATTATTCTCATTTGAATATTAATTGATTGTAATTCCTGTATTAATAATTTCAATGAATATGGAACATTTACTACGCTAAAATCGCGTCCAAAGTGTGTCACATTATCTATATTCAATTCCTTACCATCTAGAGAACCCAAAAACCGAATCGGTCCGTCAGCCATTGGACTCAAAAATAGATTTTTTGATGGATTATATATAGCAAATAATCCCGTCGTATTACATACAGCAATCTTGTATTTATCTCCACGCTCCATCATAGATTCTGTAACGAAATCCGCCATTCCGTGTGAAAGAAGCGAATCACGTTCCATTTCTCCTATACGTAATCCTCCATCATTCGCACGACCACTTACCGGCTGACGTGTGAGGGCGGTTCTCGGACCGAGAGCACGATAGTTGATTTTGTCTTTCACCATATGCTTTAAACGCATATAATATGTAGGTCCAATGAATATTTCACTCTCTATTTGTTCTCCAGTCATACCATTATATAATAATTCGTTGCCACTAGAGTGGTAACCCATATTTGTTAATACCTCCCCGAATACTCCAATTTTTGTTCCTTGGTTAATAAATGGTGTGCAATCGCCAAACCCACCTAGGAAAGCACACGCCTTTCCCATTACACACTCTATAAGTTGTCCGATAGTCATACGCGACGGAATAGCGTGAGGATTAATAATCAAATCGGGACGTAATCCTTCCTTTGTAAAAGGCATATCCGCCTCGGGAATAATCAATCCGCCAGTTCCTTTCTGTCCGGCACGCGATGCCATCTTATCTCCTTGTCCGGGTATGCGAACCTCACGGACACGAACTTTCGCAATACGTTCTCCGGCTTCGCCTTCAGTCATAAATGTTTTGTCTACAATGCCTAATTGACCTTTCTTTGGAGTTTTGGAACCATCTACAAGTCTGTCGTCTGAACTCGTCGCCAATCCAATCAATATAGTCTTATCATTTACTTCAGTTCCTTCGCGAATCAGACCGTATTTATCTAATTTACTGTAATCATATCCGGTTTTGATTCCAACTACATTCGGCTCCATTTCCATATTCACAAATTTAGTTTCTGTTTTTCCTTCGTTGGATTCGTTTATTTCTTCGT
>JACCDO011937817.1_pt1 | contig 20113 bp, 22 predicted proteins | sample 7446101 | NCBI WGS metagenome assembly JACCDO01 (sample SAMN15323440, study PRJNA562643) | freshwater metagenome | isolation source: river surface water | place: USA:Blue River Watershed | collected 2017-08-16
CTTTAGGTGGTTCAATTGGATATTTTTCACTGAATTGGATTGTTCCATCAAAAATACCACCTTCATATAATGTATCCTGTGGACCAATTAATATAAAATCCCAAATTAAAAAATTATTTTCATGAGGTTTGATACTATAAAAATAATTTGGTTCTTTAGTTAATTGTTTTAATTCCGATGCTAAACGTTTGAATGCCATTAATATTGATTAATTAAATTAATAATATAATTAATCAATTTTTTATAATATCATTCTAGTTCCTAATAATCTATCCATAAATATATCAGTGCCATAATTACAATAACCTTTTGTTTTATTAGTATGATGATAATTATGAAATTCAGACAATTGTTTTGTATTAGAATGTGCTACACATATTCCATTAAATACTGTAAATGTTATCCATAAATGTGTATGATAATTATCTGCACCTAATAATATTAATGGTAAATATATAGGAATAACTAATGCTCCATAAAATTCTATAGGAGACATATAAAATGATCCTATACCAACTGGATGAACTAATTCATGATGTTTTCTATGAAAATAAAATAAATATTTATTATGTAACATTCTATGAGAAATATAAAAAAATATATCAACTAATAATGGTAATGCTATATATTTACATAATAATGGTAAACCACTTAATAAATGATAATAAGGATTGTTTAATAATAAACTCATTATATATATAGCTGGTATAGATGATATGAATATATTAAAAAAAACATTTGGTATTATTTTATTATAAATTTTATCTAACTCAGAGTGATCTTTAACTTTTATTTTTTTATAATCATTATGATAATCATTATAAATTGTATATAATCCAAAGATACAAAAAGATGATATTAAATTAAGATAATAATATATCATTATAATACATTGTATAATATATTATTTATATAAATAATGTAATCTCAAAGTTTCTATAAATTGACGTTCAGGGCCTCTATATTTAACAATAGGTGATTCAGTTCCTCTAAAATATATTATAACTGATAATAAATGATCAAATGAAGGCCATTTTTTATTACAAAGATATAAAAAAGGTCCTTTAACAGCATCTAATAAACTCAATTTATATTTTTTATTTGAATTTTGCAAAATATATTGGCAAGCTACATGCATTGTTAAATATCCTGGAGCATCTATTCCTGATAAATCAGTTGTTTTTCTTACAAAATTTAAATATTCATCTTCATTATTATAATTATTGATTGTAAAATAAAAATCATTCCAATCTTTCATAAATTCAGAATTTGGTATACTTGCCATGAACCAATTTTCTATTATAGGAGTATTTAATATCATTTTATTCTCATGAGTGCTATTTATAAAAAATCCAACAAATTCACTATTTTCATAAACTTGATATGAATGTATCCAATCTAATGATTTATTTAAATAAATGGTTGAATCTATCCATATCCCCCCATAATGTGATAATATATATATTCTAATAAAATTTGCTACTTTTTGATGTGTTTTTGGATATTTTAATTTAAATATATCAAATGGTATGTATTTACTAATATTATCTTTATTAATAATTATAATATCATATGATGGATTATGCCTTTTCCATGAATTAATACATTTTTTTACAAAAGTTGGTAAATTATTTTCATGCCAATACGTATAAATAACATTTGGTATTTTACTTGTTTTAACTATTGGGTATTTATTATATTCTTCAAATTTTTCTTTTTTTATATTTATTATACTAGATATAGTATTAAATAAATATATACTAATAAATACAAGTACAATTATTAATATTATTAATATAATTTTATTCATATATAATTACATATACATTATTTATATAAATAATACAATCTAAATCTATCAATAAATTTACGTTCAGGACCTCTATATTTAATAATAGGACCTTCAGTTCCTTTAAAATATATTAAAATAGGTAATAAATTATTATGATCCCATTTAATTTTAGATAGATATAAATATGGACTACGTTCTGCATCTAATAAACTCAATTTATAATTATGTTGTGGGTTTTGTAATATATATTGACATGCTATATGCATTGTTAAATATTTTGGATCATGGATACCTTTTAAATCAGTCTTTGTTTTAATAAATTTAATATAATCATCAATACTATCATAATTATTCATAGAAAAAAACATATCATTCCAATCTTTCATAAATTGTGAATTAGGTATACATGATAAGAACCAATTTTCAACAATAGGTTGTGGTAATGTGCCTTCATATTTGCATGTTCCATTAATTTTAAAACCAACAAATTCACTATTTTCGTTAACCTGATATGAATGTATCCAATCTAATGATTTATTTAAATAAATAGTAGAATCTAACCATATTCCACCATAATGAGATAATACATATATTCTTATAAAATCAGCAATTTGTTGATGTGTTTTTGCATATTTTAATTTAAATATATCAAATGGAATATATTTACTAATATTATCTTTATTTAATATAATAATATCATATGAAGAATTATATCTTTCCCATGAATTTATACATTTTTTAACAAAAATTGGTAAATTATTATCATGCCAATATGTATAAATAACATTTGGTATTTTACTTTTTTTAACTATAGAGTATTTATTATATTCGTCAAATGTTTCTCTTTTAATATTTATTATATATAATATATTATCAAATAAATATTTGCTAATAAATAATATAATAATTATAATTATTAATAATAATATTTTATTCATATATAATATTTATAAAATATTTTACCATTTGACTTTTCCCATATTTCGTTCTTCTAAATGGTCATTAATTTTCTTAAATACACCACATCCAAAAAACCCATTATGTGCACTTAATGGTGATGGGTGGACTGTTGTAAAGATCCGGTGTCTAGATAAATCTATCTGAACTACTTTTTGCAAAGCGTATCCGCCCATTAGGAGAAAAACACAATGTTGATTTTGTTCTGAAAACCAATCAATTATTTTATCTGTAAATTTATTCCATAATTTAGCATGTGAATTAGATATACCTTTATTAACAGTCAAAGCTGAATTTAATAATAAAATTTTTTCTCTCTTAGCCCACTTTTTAAGTAAACCATGATTTGGTATTTGATAATCTGGATAACAATTCTTAATTTCCTTTCTTATATTTTGTAATGATGGAGGAATTAATCTATGACATTTAGGAACTGAAAAACATAATCCCATCGCTTGTGGTTTATTTTTTTCTTCATTTATATAAGGGTCCTGAGCTATGATTGTTAGTTTAATATCTTTTGGCGAGTGATAATAAAAAGCTCGAAATATATCTTGCCTATGTGGATAAATTGTATTCTTTTCTGCTAACTCATTTAATTTAGCTAATATTTCAACTAATTCATATTTATTAGCTTCAAAAAATGGCATCCACTCTGGATGAATTCTTCTGGTTACCTTATCATAATTATAATAATAACTAGTTTTCATTATAATTATAATAAATAATTTATTATATTATTAAATCAATATTTATTAAAAATACATTTGGTATTTTTAATAAAAGTTAATTGGGAGAGTCATTATTTTCCCTAGGAAAATAATTACGCCCAATCAATATTTTGTATCTAGAACACTTGTGGTTCAGCTTCTAGCTCTGCGTTAATATGAAACAAATTTGCATCCCGCAGTAGAGGAGTAACACACCAGTGATTGAGCAAATGGTTTGGAATACGAACATAATCCAACTCCTGAGCACCAGGTTGATACTGCAAAATGTTCTGACAAAATGCAATCACTTCATACATCTCATCAATTGTATCAACAGTGATTTCAATGAAATAACCATTGTGAGTGTTAACAGCGCACAACATGCTAACAAAACCACGTTCATTCTCATTTGGAAGAAACATTGAAATGTATCCAATATGATTGGAATGCGGATGAACAAAATCAATCACCACATTTTCAGCAGAGTGATCATCTAGATTGGGAACCAATTGCCTGAGAGTGGTGTAATGAGGAAGATAGTTGTTGGTAATGAGTTCATGAAGGTAAATAGCAAAATTAACTGCGTTGTTGTGCGTCTCCTGTGCATTACGGATATTAACGATATTGGAACGACGGTCCATACAATTTTTATAGATATAATAGAGTTAAAAAAAATCAATTTTTATATTATTAAATCCATACTAATAACAAAACCACCTATGTTTTTTGTTATATTATATATCTTACAATTATTAATACCTACGGTCATAAATATATCTTTTATAACTTCCGCATATATTGGATATTCTTTTATTAATTCTTTGATTATTTTTCTAATATAAATATTCTTGTTATTTAGATGATCTATTATTTCAACAATTGTTGGTTGTTGATGAGAAATGTTTGATATTGCTAATGAATATATTTTAACTTCAATTGGCATAATTAACCTATAGTTATTATAAATATTAATATTTTAAAATAAGTTTATGTATTGTTATTATCAGCTGTATGTTCAAACTGAACGCGGTTCAAAGTCGCAAAAGCAAGAATAGGACTGTTCTGAAGAAAAGCTGGGATGTGAACTCGTTCCAAATAAACACCATTGGTACGGTCTGTCGTCTGAACAAGTAGCAAGCTTTGGCAGAACATCATTACTTCATACATCTCGGCGCTTGTTTCCGTAACGATTGTCAAAAAGTTTCCGCCATGTTCGTTAAAACTACAACTCATTTTAACAAACCCACGCTCTGGGAAAATTGGAAGTTCCAATACAATCCGGCCTTCCAAATTAACATCAGGGTGGCGAAAGTCGACAAAAACACACTCGTCAAAACCAGGCTGATTGGCATCAATTGCCAACGAACCGAAGGGGACCAACGTGCACCTGTGAGGGATGCGGTTTTCTGCTTCAAGCAAGTTTTGAAGGTCTCGAGCGTAATTGACTTTGTAAGTATGACGAATATTAGCGAAATTAGTAACACGTTCTACCAAGCGATTACGAAGATTATCAAGAACATTAGCGTTATTTTCGGTAATACCCGTGTTAGGCATACTAAATTTTTTATTTAACACCAGTTAGGCAAATTTTTATTCAATTTTTTTAATTTAAAATAATATTAATATAAATATTAATGTTAAGGCTTAATAGATCATTAAAAGAAAGAATATATTTATTATTAGCTAATCAAGTATCATTAACACATTGGAAATTTAATGTTCGAGGACAAAGTAATCGTATTTATGAACAAAATTTAACTCCAACTTTATATTCATGCTCTTGTCCAGATCATTCAACTAAACATACATTCTGTAAACATTTATTATTTTTATTAGTTCGTGTAGCAACTCAATTGGATTTAGCTGAAGTTATTACAGAAAACAAAAATAATTGGAATTCAGTTGCATTTGAAATTTGTTCTTCATCATGGATTGAACGTCTAAAGAACCATATTAATAATACAGAAAATGGTAATAATGTTAATTCAAATGCAATTGGGAATGATTGTTCTGTATGTTTCGAAGAAATGAAAGAAAATGAAAAATTAGTTAAATGCACTACTACTTGTAAGAATTATTTTCATGATAATTGTATTTCAATGTGGTTATCAACTAATCATGATACTTGTCCATTATGCAGAGCTAAATGGTTAGCAGAAGAAAATAATGATTTAGTTGTAAACATATTAAAACCTAATATAATTAATGAACCAATAGAATTAACACATGAACCTCCACTTACATTAGAAGAACTTACATCAATACTAACACCAGAAGACTATATGCCAGATTTACAACAACAAAATGAAATTATAACACCAGAACCAGAAATAATATCTGAACAAAATATTAATACTGAAGAATTACTTAGAATGTTTAAAGAAGATGAGACTAAAATATTCCATTGTGACCCTAATAAATATAAATTATATATTGTTGATGAAGATATGAATGTAAGTAAATTTCAAATTAAAAACAAAATAAAAAAGGATAGGAAAAATAATATATATTATGAATTTATTAAAACAGAAAAAATTCCTTTTTATAAAAAAGTGTTACTTATGGATAAAAATACTAATGAGATATTCAGTGGCGATAATACTAAAAAAATAGCTAATCTTAAATGTAGTGGTTATAAAGATAATCAAATAAAATGTTCTCCAACAGATATTCCAAAATATTATGTATTTTTAATGTCATTTAATGGAAATACTAAAATAACTAAAAATCAAAAAATTATTCATGAAATAGTAGATGATGATATTATTGATGCATAATTGCACATAACATAAATATTGATTGGGTGTAATAATGACTTTCCCAATTAACTTTTATTAAAAATACATTTGGTATTTTTAATAAATATTGATATTTAATTAATATAAATAAATATATTTATATTAATGAAAAACTTAAACATTTTAGCATATAATTTATTTGGTGGAGAAGATGAAGAACAAATTAAATATATCAAAGAAAATGATTATGATATATTATTTTTATCTGAAACATCAAAAGATATTAATAAAAAATTAAATAATTATATTGGTGATAAGATAGAAAGTCATTGTGGATATACTTATTTGGGAATAAGTAAGAAATTAAATATCGAAATATTAAATATATATAAATCAACAGGTATTGTTATTATCCATCTTAAACATAATGATAATATTAATCATGAATTAGTTTTATGTAGTGTCCATTTAGCCCCATATAAAAAGAATGCGAAAATAAGAAACATCCAGATATTTAAAATTAATGAAATATTAGAAGACCTAAATATTCTGCATTTACCAATAATTATTGGAGGTGATACTAATATGACTGATGATGAGGACGATGTTATTAAAGAATATGAATTTATTGATGTATTTCTGAATGACCCAAATGAATATTATTCAACTTATCCTAATAGGTACATCATAACAAAAGGTTCTGATAAAAAATTAACATTTGTACCTAAAAATAATTTTAGATATGATAGATTTTTTATTAAAAATTGCGAGGGTAAAGAATTTAAAACAATACCTAATCAGAATTCAGACCATTTAGCCATTAATATGTTATGTGAGGTTAAGATACATTAGCATATTTGTTAGTAATAAATATTTTTTTATATCTAATAATTAATTTAATTGATATAATATTTAATATTACACTAAATATATTAAACATAATTGAAATGTTTAATTTTGTATTATAATAATTATAATATATGTAAAAAATTATAATTGGTTTTATAAATTGATATAATGATAAAATCGAATAATACAAAATATTATTTGTATAATTATTAAAATCAAAATTAATAATGTTAATACCAGTTTTAATAAATGATAAAAATAATAAAAAATCAATTAGCGATAATATATAGTATTCTAATTCAATATCACCAAAAACAAAATTAATATTTAAATTTTCGTAAAAATTATTAATATCCAATATAATTTTATAGTTATTAATGTAAAAGAATAAAACCATTATTGAGGATACACTATATAAAATGGTAGTGTTTTCAATTATATTAGATTTTTTTTTGATTTTCAATTCCATTAGTACTAATAATTAAAATGCGTACAGCTCTAAATCAATTTAAAATATAATTATAACTAATAATTAATGAAATTTAGTGATAATTATATAGAAACTAAAATTATAAAACAACAAAGAATAATAGATGGTGAAACATTATTTATAGAATATGAGGAACGTAAAATAATAAAAGATTTAATTCCAAATGATAAAAGTAAATATTATATCTGGGGAAATATAGCAAATGCAATGGTTCTTGATAGTAAATGTAAGACTAATAATTTAATTAAAATAAAAGATATATGTTTTCAGATAGAAAAATCTATAAAACGTGGTGATATAGATATTGTTATTTTAGAAGTTAAAAATATATTATTACCACTTTTGGATAAATTAACTAATGATGAAATACAAATTATTAAAAAAACTAATAGAGAAACAGCAGGTCCGTTATTTGATTACCAACCTAATATTAGCACACCGCAAATATTTATTGACTTATTTAATTCTTCATAACCTATGAGTTATTCATGTTATAAATATCTTCTTCAATAGTTCCTTTAGTTATAAACCGATATACATCAACTGGTTTTGTTCTGCCAATCCGATGAATACGAGCAATTAGTTGTTTCTCAACTTCTTTACAATAAACATTGTCTTCAAATGGCTCGAAAATAACCATCTTATCGAACATACTCAAATTAATACCTTCAGCATTTTGTTGAGATGATAGCATTAGGATTTGTTCATCATTATAATTATTCAATGTAGATGAAGTAATCTTATTACGAGCTAAATAGTGTTTAATTTTATCAATTACCATATCAAATTGTGTAAAAATAATATATTTTTCCCCACTCTTGATGATATTCAATAATTCATGGATCTTTGGGCTATTATTAATATCACTAATTTGTTGGACATTAATAATGTCACTAAACATAATTTTATTTCGACAGGTAGGACAATTTTTATTATTATTATGCTGCATCATACAATCAATACAAGATTTGCAAAAATAATGCCCACAACTTTTAATATATGTAATAGGTGGATTATATGGTCCCCAGCAAATAGAACACATACTATCATCTTGATTTTCATCTATTATATTTTCAATACATTTATTAATATTCTCGATAGCAGTCATAAAATATTCACTTACCTTTTTATATTTATCTGTCTTGTCAGTCTGCTTATTAATAAGTTCTTTAAAATGTTCTACTCGATGAATATACTCGTCTCTATCAAAATAATCACAATGTGTCTCGATATTTTTCAACTGAATATGTAGTTTATCTAATTTTTCCTGTTCTTTTTCATACAATGTTTGATAATGTTTAATACCAAACTGTTTTAATTCAACTGGAGTATTAAATTCTCCATCTGATAACATCAAATTGATTTCACAAACAAGACGCCTTAAATTTTCTTTATTATGTAACATTTTTTCGGCGTTATACATATTTTGTTGGACGATATCCAATTCAACATATACATCATTAATATTTAATTCAGGCCATTGGTATTCAATCATATCAGTTTTGCAATTCTTTAAAAATAGTTTTAGCAGTTGGTCTTGAATTAATGGACTATTTGCAATCCTTTCATTATTAAATTTATGTCCTGTCAGAAACATGATAATTTGAAAAAATGAATCGTCTGAAACAAAAGGTGTTCCTGTAATTCCCCAACGATATTTAATAGAACTTGTAATAATTTTATTAAATAGACCACCATTTGGTTTGTTATACAAGTTATGAATTTCATCAATACCTATAACATGATACTGATTTAAAAAATTATCATCAACATTAATCATTTGTTCTAATTCATCAAGTGTCATAATATCAAATAAATTACTATTAGTAGTAATAATATGTTTATTTAGTTCTTCCATCCATACATTTTTAATATTTTTATTTGGAACTAATACTAATGCTGATAATTTCATTTCAAGTAAATACAAAATAAATTGTAATGTTTTACCAGTTCCTGGTTCGTCCAAAATCATTCCACTAGTAATATTATATGATGGAATATCATCTATTGAAATAAACTCTTCCTTAACCATATCATATATGAGTTCATTTTCAAAATAAATTGGCATGTTATCAGAAATCTTAATATTAGTCGGATTATTATGAATATGTAACATCCTTGCTAGATTGTTTTTCTGATGAGCAAATAATTCAGTCTGACAATAATCAGGCTTAACATATTTTAAATCTAAAAACATATTTTTGTTTAGATTATCAATAAAATATTTATTTAATCTATAATTGTGCCATGTCATTTCCAAAATATTATTTTTAACAAAATAATCATATTTAAAAATAATATTCAATTTATTAATAACCTCTTTTGTTAATAGTTCAATATGTTTAATTTTGTAAAAATAAATTTGAATAGTATAAGTTATTTCATTAATTGTCTTATTGATTTCCCCTCCATAAATATCAAATACTTTTGCTACATCATCATTATAATAATTATGAAGAGGAATGAATTGATATTTTGAACTATTGATATAATTAACAAAGTCTTGATTTTTATTCATTAAATTTATGATTTCATCTATGTCAATTTCATCCTTTAATTTACCAATATTATTTTTATATTTACTATCAGAACATGTTATTTTAATGTATGGTGTTAGATAAGCCATACATTAATAATATTAATATATAAATAAAAAAAATCAATTTTTTTAATTGTGAATAAATTTTATACATTCCATAATTCGTTCCTCAATATTTTCAGGACACTTATATTTAAAATCATAGAAATTAGTATAATCTTCATCTATTTCTACACTATTTGGACAACGTCCATCATTATAATTACTAATAAATTCATCCATTTTCTTCGAATATGTTGCTCCATTAATTATAGCAAATTTAACAATTTCAATATTCCCTTCACATAGTGCAAACTGTAGAATATTATTATAAAAATCTTTAATTTGGTTAACAAGATAAGGCTTAATAGTAATCATATATTTAATAATTTCAAGATTGCCATATACTGCTGCAAATTTAAAATATTCTTCCCAATTATTTATTCCATTATTATTAATTTCTTTCGTAAATATATCAAATACAGTCATAATACAATTTATATTTTTTCCCATAATTGCATACATAACTGTATCAGTAAATGGATAAATCCCATTCACAGTTGTATAACCTTCTTCCTCCTCTTCATAATGATAATTAATTGAACTATTATTTAGCGCATATTGCATACACTTTTCACGACCATTAACAAGTGCTGTATTAAATACAATATTGAAATCAAAGTTACAAAAATTTGGAAATTTCTGTGAATATTTATGAAATACATTGATTATTTCAACATTATCCCCATATGACATAATTGTACTACACGTAATATGATTAAAATCATCTGGTTCTGCATTATTTATATCATTATTTTCAGGGTCCATCAAAAAACTTTCAAGTATGTCCGGCTTATTATAAAAAATACAACCATCGATAATAAAACTCATAATATCAAAATATGAATTATTATCACGAAAATTATCATTGAATATTTTCAAATTACTGATATTATTAATCTCTACATAATATTCTATCATTTCTTTAATAATTTTATTTCCTTTATTATGCAGTATTACATTAAAATTACTCGTATTAAAATTAAATTCCTTAATAATATAAATAACAAAATTAACATTATCAATTTTAATAAACATTTCAATTGCATCATCAATATCAAAATTAAAATATTCTTTAGGGAGCTTGTCAGTATAATACTCAAAAGTATTATCTATCATCTGATAATACATCAAAATAATAGGATGAATATGTTTAATTGTATTAATAATAACCTCCTTATTTTTTGTCTTAAGAATATCTTTAATAATATTAACATGGTCTTGAATGAAAGCCATAATATATATTGATAATCGGTAATATATAAATTAATTTCAATTTTTATAAAGTTAATCCGTTGTATATGAAAAATCTTAGATTTTTCATAGCTACGCATCAATTTTTATAAATAACATACTAATTGTTAATTGCACGTTACTCAATTGTGAGGTTAAAATATTTTAATTAATTCTGGTACCATAAATGTAATATCAAATTTAATTAATTCTGGAATAAATAGATTTTCAACTTTGGTTAGTTCTTGAATTGGAACTGGAGTTGGGCTTGATGGCGAAGGTGAAACATTGTCAATTTCAGATTTTATTATTTTCATTCTATTTTTCATTTTATGATATAATTGTGAATTACGTTTTATTTTACAATTACTTGCAAAATGACCTTCTTTACCACATTTAAAACATTTATCTAAACTACTATATATCATGCGTTGAATTGTCATCTTAACATCAATTGATAAAAATACAGTGCAAAAACTACCACCTCTTACATTATCAATTCCGTATAAGCTCATGTATTCAAGCGTGTATCTATCTTCATCAAAATTAGAACAATCTGAAATTACATTTAATATTTTAATTGGTTTATATATTTTAGTCCAACTAGCACCTTCTGAATTACTATGTTCTAACAACCTTCTTTGTGGATTATTAGTTTTACCTATATAATACTTATTATTTTCTAATAGCAATATGTAAATATAGACCATATATTTAGTAATTATTATATATATTAAAAAAATATCAATTTTTCCTACTTTTATTACTATTAATCAAAAAATTGATTATTTTATTAGCTGATTATTATTGATTATTATCTATGGATAAACACACGTCTAACGAAAAATTTAAACAAGAATTAATTGATGAAAGTCTTAAATACCAACTATTATTTAAAAAAACAGACACAGAGTATAAAAATCTTCAATCTATTTATAATATAAATATTGGTAATCTTAAAGCACTAGTTGCTGCTAAAGAAGAAGAAATTAAAATGTTGAAACAAAAAAATGTAAAAACAAACATGGAAATTGGTAGTTATACATCACGTAATCATGCTTTAACAAATGAAAAAAAACAGATTGAAAAGGAATTTCATGATTTATATTTAAAATACGATGAAACACTCACACAGAATACTGAGTTGGAACTTAAATATAATGAACAAAAAACAACATACGAGCAAGCGTATGAAAAACATTTAAAAGAAATCCAATACTTAATCACGATAATTAATTTTAATACAAATGAAAATACAAATCTTAAAGAAGAATTAGAACGGGAAAAAGCTAAAAATATTAAACAATTAAATGATTTTATTCAAGTTATACGTATTCATAATAATGATAATGATAGTCTCAAACAACAATTAGCTCAAGAAAAAGAAAGTTTTATTGAATTGCAAAAACTTTTACAAGATAGTTATGAGGTTATTTTTAAAATGTCAGCACAAGATAATTAATTACTTAAATATTAGTTTATATAAATTTATATTTATAAAAAAATATCTAAATTAAATTAATCATGTTAAGAATTATCTTAATTGTTTTCTTTGCTATAAACGCAATATTCTGGAGTTTATTCCCTCATGATATTCACTGCAATATTGTTAAAATGGTACTTAGCACCTGCCCTCCTCATCATATTCATTTAATGATAGGTGTTGTTTCATTTATAATTGCTTTTGTCGTAGCTCAATATGATTATCTTAAATCATTATTCTAAATAATTATTGATTAAACAGAACCTATACTTTATTTAAGGAATATTAATACTAATAAAAATAATGTTAACTAAATATTATTTTTATTTATAAGCTTATTCATTATCCAAGTTTGTTTATGTTAATATATATTATTTCTAAATTATATATATAATGGATTATGAAAAAAAATACTTAAAATATAAAAAGAAATATATGATGCTTCAAAAAGGTGGTGCTCTTGATGCAGCAACAGTTGCTGCAGCAGAAGCAACTGCTCAAACAAAACATGCAGCAAAAATTGCTGCCGCTAACGCTGCTGGTAATCCAGCACCTGATGCTTTTAGACCATTTGGTATAAGAAATTGTAATACAACTAATGATATTGTTCCATGTGTTTTACCAATACCTAAATTTGGAGTTAATGGAGTACAAAATGTTTCTAACTGGCGTCTTATTAGACGTTCGGATTCAAGGGGTATTGCTGGAGAAATATATTATGGTAATATTAATAATGATCCACAAATAAGAATAATTAAATATATAATGGCAAACCCACATGTAATAGTAAATTTTATACCACCCTTATCAAGATATGTTAATAATGAAATATGTGTACAACATATTGCATCTACTTTAGGAATTGCTCCACGAATAATTGATTATTGGACATGTGAAGATAGTGATAATGCTGTTATAGTAATGGAAGTAGGAGGCTCTCTTAATTTAAGTGAATTAATTAATCAAATTATAGTAAATTTAGATAATGAACATTTAAACATTTTTTATACAGCAGAGGAAGATGACGATGAAGATGACAATGAAGAGAGAAGAGTAAATAGATTAAAATTAAAACAATTATATAGTTTATATTTTGCATATAAATTATCACTAGCAAAAATAATAAAACTTAATCATAATCATATAATACATGGTGATTTTCATTTACAGAATATAATGGTTAATTTAGTTAATAATATTGTAACTGATGTTAAAATTATTGATTTTGGTTTATCTACAAAATTAGATGAAAGATCACATGAAATTGCAGCACAAATTCAAAATAATATTGCAAATGGGAATATATTAGATAATATACAATTAATGCGTGGTTTCAATGAATTGATACTTCAAGATTATACAAAACTTTTAATAGAATTTAACAGACTAAGACAAGAATTTGCAGACCATCATCGTATTGCTAGATTGGAAGAATTTATTCAAAATAGAAGAATTAATTCAATATATTATTATTATGCTCTTGAACTTATATGTGAAGAGTTAAACGATCATTTACGGTTGGCATATGCAAATAAAACTCAAGAAGCAGTAGACCAGATTATACAAAACATGTATGAAGACGATATAGTGATTTTTATTGAACAAATAAATGACAAAATAATAGGAGCTGTTAATGGTGCCATTGAGAATATTAATGTTTTATTAAACGGTATAAATAATTTGGTTAATCCAGTTATATTAAGAAGAAAAATACAAGCTTCCAAGAACCAAATAATACAAATTGCAGTTAGAACTTAACCATAGTATTATATGAATATCACATATCTTTTTTCTAAAATAAAAATATATAATGAACTATGAAAAAAAGTATTTAAAATATAAGAAAAAATATATGATGATGAGAGGTGGTGGTATTAATCCATACGAACAAATAGACCCAATCACAAAACAGCCATTTAAAATTAATAATTGTAATCCTCTTGGAGATGAAATACCATGCTCTATTTCTATTAGAAAAAATAAGTTGGGTTTATCAAGATGGACTATTTTAAGAAATTTAAAATCTGAAGGAGCTGAAGCAAAGAAAAGACAACAACAAGGAGATTTTGGAGATGTTTTTTTTGGTTATTTAGATAATCCAGAACAAATAAAAATAATAAAAAATATAATATTAGACTATAAGAATGATATAGAAGTAAAAAGTGATTTAACTCCAGAACAAAAAATAGAATATATTAAACAAGAAAAAGACAAAATCATTAATAATGAAATATGTCTACAAAATATTGCAGCTGACTTAAATATTTCACCTAAAATTGAAGATTATTGGAAATGTGAGAATTCACCTAATGCTGTTATTATAATGGAAAAAGTATCAGAATTAACATTAACAAAATTTTTACATGATGTTCTTAAAAGTATGGATGAAATGGGTGTCGGTGATACTGATATTTCAAAAATAAGAAAATTATATAATGTATATATAGCTATTAAATTTACTATTGCTAAGTTTATAAAACTTAATCATAATAACATTATACAAGGTGATAGTCATTTTAATAATGTAATGGTATCATTAGATGGTGAAGGCGACGTTGTTAATGTTCATATAATTGATTATGGTAAGGCAAAAAGTATAAAACAATTATCAGAAGAAATGATAGAAAAGGTAGCTGAAAATAATCGTAGAGGATTATTTTTAGATAATACTAAAATAATTAATTCTTATAATGATTTTATTCATCATGATATTAATGAATTATTATATAACAATAAGTTTGGAATTAAGATAAGAATAACTGAGTTTGAAAGATTTGTTAAAGATATTGAAGATGAGAAACAAAGAACAACTGCATCTAGTGCAGCTAGTGCTAGTGCGGCTGATATTAAAGATGCACCATTAATAGCTAGATTAATATTTAAATATTGTAATGAATTTAGAATAAATTCAATATTTTATTATTATGCTCTTTTAGTTATATCTGAAGATTTAGAAAAAAATATTGCAAAACACTATAAATATAGAAATAAAGATGAAATAAATGACACTATAAGAGGTATGTATACTAATTTTGAAACTTTTATTGATACTATTAATGGAAGGATTAAAAAAGATATCCAATATTTTATGAATTTAGGGTTGAAATTTTATAAAGATTATGATACTATTAATGAAAAAATATCTAGTTATGAAGCGATTGAAGACGAAGAGGCAAATGTAGAATATTATAAATTATTTAAAGTATTAAATAAAAAAATATCACCTATTTTTAAGACTATAATGAGTATTGACACAAAAACATAATTATAAAAAAATTGAAATATTTTATCACTATATAATTTAATAAATTAAATTATGAGCAATATTACGGAACAGGTTTATATTTTTAACGACAAGGAGATGCAATTGAAGGATATTATTCCAATTATCAAGGTGGGTGATATAATTAAGGGTATCGATAATTATATGGCGGCATGTTCTATTTTGTCAGAGATTAATCGTCAAAAAAACTCAAATCACAGTTATCTTTTTGATGGTCCCGACCAAATTATTTTATTTTAATGTTGATTAGTTTAAAATCATTATATGAATATAAAAATTAATACAAGTATCCCTATAAGGGATATATGCTTTTGCATTTCTTTCTTTTCCACATCACTATAATAACTTTTTGTAGTATTATGATATGAACTAATAATTTCTTTTAATTTATTAATTGATGTCATCATTTCTATATATTCATTATCAGTCATATGCTCTTTCAAATTATAAATTCCATCAACAAGTGTATGAAGAGGTTCCATTAATTAATAATTAATAAATTAATTTTTTAACATAGTTAATATATCTTTTTATCTGGTGAATAAGCGTGCATAATTAAAATAATATGTGTTAGTCGCCATTCAAAATTGATAATAATAATCTTAGATTGTTTTGAATGTACGCTAACATTAATCTTCGATTGTGGGTTCTCAGTTACCCATATGTTGTTTAGTTGGTAATCCTTTAAATTTACCTTCTGTATAATATAATGGTGTCTTTCCGTGTTTGATTTGCCCCATTCTTGAATTAAGAAAAGAAATTCTATAGGACCAATAATCCTGACCATCTGATTTATTTTTCCTTACTGGAATATATTGTAGTTTATTATATTTACCTCTTGGGGATTAAATTTCCTAAGGAAATTTAATCCTTCCAAATCGTGTTTATGGATATTTATAATAATCTAATTTATAATATATGGCTATACCAACTCTTAAAACTAGATTATTACCAAGACCGGCACCCTTTAACTTTGGGTCAGCAAAAGTTCTCCCAGAAACAAAAGAAGATATTCTTAAAATAAAAATGTTAAGCTTAGGAATTCCAGAAAGTGAGATAATTAGAATTGCAAAAGATATTAATGCATTAATACCTAAACCAACCGGTTTAGTAATAACATCCAAAGAATATTCTTTACTTACACAAGAACAAAAAATACAATTCAAAGATGCTATCATCATTTTATCTAAAACTGAATATGATGATATTCTTAATGAATTAATTAAAATACTTAATTTATTAAAATACATGAGTGGTGATAATGTTAGAAAATTATACGATGATATAAAAAAAGAACAACAAACAGGTAAAGGAGAAAGTATTCGTTTTACTATTGTTCGTTCTCCTTTATCTAATAGATTAATAGCACATGTAACAGAATTAAGATGGAATGGAGTTGATTTATTATCAGGTCAAAATATAATGTTATACCAATCAACAGGTGAAAGTAGAGAAACTGGTTTAGCTGGTTATTGGATGCCATACATGGGTGAAAGAGACGGAGGAAATGTTGCAAAATTAGAAGATGAATATATTATGGCTTTAAATAATTTTATAAATTCAGATACAGATAGAGACATTTTAGACCATTATAAACCATTATTAATAGATATGATCCGTAATATATCTACATATAATAATTATATGCGTTTTATAAATAAAACATATTTAATAGCATCATTTTTATTATCATCAAATAGTGATGAATATATTTCTAATCCTGCAAATCACAAATATATTCGTGAATATAATTATGAAGAAAAAGTAAATGCAATAAGATATTTATATAATAAAATAGAAGAAAATAGAAAACATAATTCATTTATAAATTATATTCCTATTACTGCAGAAATAATTGATGATATAATAAAACAATCACAAGAAGGTGCTGTAGATAAATCTTTAAAAAAATATCTCAAGTATAAAGCAAAGTATCTCGCATTAAAAACACATAATTTATAGATTTTTTCCATTAAATAGCAACTATTAGCATAAATTATATTTTATATTCACCGACACTAATTATTTTATTATATAATTTATTATATAAATGAGTATGTTTTTCCTTATTCAATCTTGATAATGTTTCTAAATCTTGAATTATATTATTTTCATAAAAGATATCTTCTTTTAATAATTTAATCATATTTTCATTATTAATAGTATTATATATCATATTTTCATTTCTAAATTTATCATATTTTATTTTACATTGTATTGGTTTTAATAACAGCTTAATATTATTATTAGGATAATTATTAATAACTAAATTTAATTTCATCTCAGCTTCAGAACATAACTTATCAATACAATAATCTCTAATTTCAACATAACTATAATGACCTTCTGCCTTATTATTATGGTACCAAATTACACTTTCAGCTAAATAAATATTTGATAAGATATCTGCCATATGACCTGATATCATTTGTTCTGATTTTATTTTTCCACCAAGTAAAGCTACAAAATTTGCTAAATTTGCATATTTCTTTGTTAAATTTTCTAATCTTACTAATGAACTTGTAGATTTTGGTTTAATATTATTAATTATACTATTAATATATAATTTAGCACTAAATAATATCATACTATTAAATTCTTTTTTAAATTTTTTTAAATCATTTGTTTGAATTGCATCGAATATATTATAAATATAAGGATGACTCTTATTTAATCCTTGACCAAAAATAATTAAACTACGAGTTAATGTATTAGAACCTTCTACTGTTATACCAATAGGACTTGAATTATAAAACTTTGTTAGAAAATTATTTGGACCTACACAAATTGCACTACCTGCATATATATCCATGCCATTTAATAATACCTGACGTGCTCTTTCTGTTGTTTGTTGTTTCATAATAGCAGTAAGTACTGATGGAACAGCACCACTATCTAAGATATGAGAAGTAAATCCTACTGATGCTTGAATTACCCATGTATTATAAAACATTTCTAAAAACTTTTCACGAATACCCTGCATATTACCAATTGGCATTTTAAATTGTTCTCTGTGTCTAATATAATTATATATACAATAAGTTATTGCTTTAGATGTACCATTTGCACTTGCTGGTAAACTAACACCACGACCAACCGCTAAACATTCCATTAACATTCTCCAACCATTACCTGCCATTTTTTCACCACCAATTATTTGATCTAAACTAATTTGAATTTTACCTTTTAATGTTCCATTAGGAAATCCTGCATTATTTGGATTATGATAAGTTTCTTTTATTAATCCTGGATGATTTTTATCAATTAATGCTAAAGATATACCATCTCTACCATCCTTTAATAAATTATCAGTATCTTTTAAATTAAATGCAATACCAATCAAATCAGCAATTGGAGCTAATGTAATATATCTCTTATTTAATTCAATTTCTACATATCTATGACTATTAATTTGTTTCAAAATACCTACATCAATATTACCAGTTGCATCACTTCCATTGTTAGGCCCAGTTAATCCAAAACATGGGATTAATTTGCCATTAGCTAATTTTGGTAAATAATTATTTTTCTGTTTATCTGTTCCATAATGTTGTAATAATTCACCTGGACCCAATGAGTTTGGTACCATTGAAACAACTGCAATTGATGGATTATATGAAGCCAACATTGTCAGAATTTTTGTTTGAGTACTTATTGGTAATCTATTACCATCATATTTTTTATCAATTATCATTCCTAAAAAACCCATTTGTCCTAATTCTTCCATTAAATTACTAATATTAATATTTGTATTATTTGATGGATACACATTAGCTTCTCCATATTTTCTTAAAATATATTTGGTCTTGTCTAACATATCATAATGATTCTCATTTTCAAACTGATAATCATTATTTTTTTTTAATTTATCATAATTAATCTTACCACTAAAAATGTCTCTATCAATACTTACACCACCTGAACGTAAAGCAATTAATTC
>JACCDO011195416.1_pt1 | contig 20111 bp, 13 predicted proteins | sample 7446101 | NCBI WGS metagenome assembly JACCDO01 (sample SAMN15323440, study PRJNA562643) | freshwater metagenome | isolation source: river surface water | place: USA:Blue River Watershed | collected 2017-08-16
GGAAATGAAAAACCACTTTCATCTTCTACCATCGCCTCACCCTTTTCCCAATCTATTGCGGTAATCGTTCCTTGACCCGCATCATTGAGAAATCTTACCAAATCTCCCTTTTTCCATTCTGAATTCATCTGACAAAGATAATTTTAATTGAAAATGGAAGGTTTAACAAGAAAGAAATCATTTCATGATTAGATTTGGGACATTCATCAAAATAATTATGAAAGTAGAATTGGAAAAAATCATCACCGTATCGGGAAAGCCAGGACTTTTTAAAGTCATTAGCGGCGGAAAGAATGTGGTGATTGCAGAGTCGTTGTTGGACGGTAAGCGTCACCCCATCCACTCATCACAAAAAGTAAGTACATTGTCTGATATCAGTATGTTCACGACTGAGGAAGACATTGCATTGCGTGAAGTATTGGAAAATGCTAAAAATGTATTCAATGGTGAGGCTGGACCAAGCCATAAATCATCTGGAAAAGAAATCCGTGAAGCCATGCTTAAGGTTCTTCCCAATTATGATCAAGATCGAGTATATGAAAGCGATCTAAAGAAATTCTTTCAATGGTACAATCTTTTGCAAAGCAAATCCATGTTGGATTTTGCCGTTGCTGAGGAGAATGCTGAAGAAGCGGAATAATTGAATTCAATGTCAAAAAAAAAGCCTCGAAAATTCGAGGCTTTTTTATTTATCAATTACATTACTTGATTCCAAACATCAAACAAGCATAATAGAACAATGCACCCATAGCAGCTGAAATTGGAATGGTGATAATCCAAGCCACTAACAGCTTACCTGTTACTCCCCATTTAACTGCGCTGATGCGTTTGGTAATTCCCACCCCGATAATCGAACCGGTAATGGTGTGTGTAGTACTCACTGGAATACCCTTGATTACTTCACCACCCAATTTCCATGGGAACTTCATCCCTTCTGTAAAGAACAATGTGATTGCACCTGCCGTTTCAGCAGCAACGCCTTCGAAAGGTGTCACCTTGGTAATTTTATTACCCATGGTTTTCACAATCTTCCATCCACCACTCATTGTTCCGATGGCTATTGCAGCATAACATGCCAATGGCACCCAATTCGGCATCTCTTTCATCGTACTGATGTTACCGTTAGCTATCAAAGCAATGGTGATAATACCCATTACTTTTTGGGCATCGTTTCCTCCATGACCAATACTAAAGGCAGCAGAGGAGAAAAGTTGCAAACGTTTGAACCAATGGTTAGCTCTAGAATTATTTAATGAGCCCAAGAAAAGTGTAAACACACCCATCACTACAACAATAAATCCCAATAAAATCCATTTGAAATTGCTGCCATGGAAAAATACTTTTAACCAGTATGTTTCAAAATCTGCTTTCAAATTGGAAGAATCAAAACGTTCTTTCACATCTGCATCAACTCCAATTTTGTGCGCCTCTGCAATGACAAAAGGTGTTTCGATTTTCTTCTTCACTTTCTTCTCAATAGTAGATGTAACCTCTGGGTTGACTTCTGTCTCTCCCGCCTTTTTCATGTAGTCTGTGCGAACAACATAAATAGTACCTGACTTATCCTCAGCACCTGTGCTATCCTTGCCCGCCTTGATTACCGGAGAATACTCTTTCAATGAAACTTCATCCGTAATTTTTAAAGCTGACTTTAATTTCTCTTTGTCTACTTTCTCTTCAAATACCAAGGTGTAAGAGGCTCCACCATTAAAATCCTTTTTGAATTCTAAAGCACCCCAAACCAACCAGCATGTTCCTGCAATGATTGCCAAAGAAACCAATTTCATCCATGGCCCTTTTCTGAAAGAATTTAAAAACCAAATTGAAATGAGGTAAGCCATGATCATACCTGTTACTGGCGCTACTACAATAAAGATTGCGGTTGCACCCACAACACCACCTCTAACAGCCTCCCAGCCGAAAGCAGCTACAAATGCACCGGCAAATCCGCCAATCAAAGTATGCGATGATGAAGAAGGAATACCATACCACCAGGTAATCAAGTTCCAAGCAATTGCTGAGAGTAATCCAGCAAAAATCATTGGAAGCGGATGCATCTCTGGAGATGTAAACTGGTCTTGAACCGTCTTGGCGATTGTATTGGCAACACTATGATCTTTGAAAATAAAGAAAGCCACAAAATTGAAAAACGCTGCCCAAACCACCGCTTGAAAAGGTGTAAGAACCTTTGTAGAAACCACCGTTGCGATTGAGTTGGCCGCATCATGAAAACCATTGATGAAGTCAAAAATCAATGCAAGCGCAATGATGACAATTAAAAAAGTTGAATATTCCATAATGGATTAAGAATTTTTGACCAAGATACTTTCTAAAACGTTGGCTACATCCTCACACTTGTCAGTGGCTGTTTCCAAACTGCTTAATACTTCCTTCTGCTTGATCAACACCATGGCATTGTCTTGTTCAGAAAATAATCGCGCAATTGCCTCATCAAAAATGTCATCAGCATGATTCTCCAAGGAATTGATACGCACAATCGCATCACGAACACGTTGCGCATTGCGCATGTTTCTCAAATCACGAATAGCAGTGTCGATTTCCACAACTTGCTTCAACAACACTTCACTCATCATTTCCATAGGCTTACTAAATTCTGTAACACCATACAATTGAATTCTGGAAGCGCAACCATTGATGTAATCTGCGATATCATCGATACTCGCTGCCAAAGCATGAATATCCTCACGATCAAAAGGAGTGATGAAATTATCAGCCAATTCCAAGAAAATCTTGTGAGTCATTTCGTCTCCTTTGTGCTCCAGATCGCGGATATCGCGGATGATTCCTGCGAGCTCATTCTTGTCTGTAACTGTAAACAGCTGATTGAATTTTTTTGCTTGCTCGACCAAATTAGCCGTATCCTCCGCAAAAAGGTCAAAGAACAAACCGTTCTTAGGAACCATAAAAGAGAAAAGTGAACTGATTTTCATATCATTAATTTTTGGCAAACTACGACTCGAAATGTTATGCCAATGTTAAGAGAGCGTTGCTTTTATGAAAATTATAGCCATCTTTTCATGCGGACCAATATAACAAACGAATCTCCTTACTTACTTAGCATGCAATGCCTCTCACCCACTATCTGGCTTGAATACACCACATACAATCACTTCAATTTACATAACTTTCCCTTAACAAACTCATAACGCTCGTTTGACATATATTCAATTGAGGGTATTATAGTTTTGCCATCCATAAATTATATGTTATGAGAACCTTAACTACCTATGTGTTTTTATTGATTGGATTCATTTCAATGGCACAATCAACGCCAAGTCCTGCCCCTGCTTCAACGGATAAACCCAAAATTGAAGAAAAAAAATGGTACGATAAAATGCGTTTCAGCGGCTACGCCCAATTCCGTTACAATAGATTGCTCGAGTCAAATCCAGATTTAAAATGTGAACAATGCGACAAATCATGGGGCGACAACAATTCTTTTGCATTCAGAAGAGCACGTCTTGTATATCAAGGGCAAGTTCACCAACGCGTTTTTGCATACATTCAGTTCGATTATGCAGGAACAATTAATGTCAAAGCAGACAAGTCACAAAACCTACATTATTTGCAAATCAGAGATGCATATTTCGATCTGGGATTAGATGACAAAAATGAATACCGTATCAGATTTGGGCAGAGTAAAGTTCCTTACGGCTTTGAAAACATGCAGAGCTCATCCAACAGATTACCCTTTGACCGATCAGACGCACTTAACAGCGCCGTGCCCAATGAGCGTGACTTTGGTGCATTCTTTATGTGGGCACCAGAAAAAATTAGAAAACTACAGAGAGATACTTTAGCAGCGAATGGCAACAAGGGCATGGGGGATTATGGTGTATTTACCGTTGGTTTTTACAATGGCCAAACTGCCAATAAACCCGAGCTAAATGATCAATTGCACGTCGTTGCTAAATTGAGCTACCCCTTCAGAATCAAGAATCAAATCATAGAACCTGGCGTAATGGCCTATTCTGGAAGATACGTTATGACAGATGATGCTCTTACAACTGGGGTGAGTTACACGAACGACAAAGAGTATGATGATGAACGATTGGCTATTGGGATAATGATGCAACCAAGACCATTAGGAATCTTAGCAGAATATACAGTTGGAAAAGGCCCTGAGTACAACAGCGTTTTAGATTCAATCACAACACAAAAGCTCACAGGAGGATTTGCAACCATCAGTTACAGACAGCAGATTAAAGGTCAAGTTATTCAACCATTTGTGCGCGCCCAATACTTTGATGGTGGTAAGAAGATGGAAAAAGATGCTCGCAGTTACAAGGTTAATGAGTGGGAAGCAGGGATAGAATGGATTCCCATTAAGAATTTTGAAATGACCGCTTCTTATTTAAGTTCACATCGCCAGTATTCAGATCGAGCTACTCCAAATTATAATGAGAAGGGACATCTGGTTAGAATTCAGTTGCAATTCAACTACTAGGTATAAAAAAAATCATTTGTTAATCCAGTGTTACGAAAGTGACACTGGGTTTTTTATTTATATACAATTTTTTAATCTTCATCTAACATTGTCATCACGAGATTTCACTCACATTGCGATGGCATGAAGCGCACGAACTACGAAGATACCAACTTGCATCAACTGGCTACTCTTTCCAAGTCTATTGGACATCCGGCCCGTTTACTGATTCTCAAAGCCCTGGCTGAAAAAGGAGGGTGGATAGAAGGTGAAATTGTGAGTATTCCTGATGTAGCGCCAACTACGGTTATCCAACACCTTAGAGAACTCAAGCGTGTAGGACTAATCAAGGGCAGAATTTTTGGAGCGCAATGCAAGTATGGTTTGAATCCGGAAGTGCTCCAATTGTTTCAACAACTTTGGTCAGATTTGATGTCAACAATTCAAACTACCGAAAGCACCTCTTAACAAAGCCTTAATTTCGCGGTCACAATCTCTTTTTCTAGATGGTCAAATTTTGCACCATGCTGAAAAATTTAATTTTATTGTTTACCGCTGCGGTATTGCAAGGTCTATTTTCAATATCAGAAGCGCAAGATCTCAACTCCAAAACATTTGTTGCTTTTGGGAAAATCAACGAACAGAAAAAAGGTGAACCCGTAATAGGTGCTATCGTTACCGCTGTAGGTACAGGTTACGGTACCGTCTCTGATATAATGGGTGAATACAAACTTGAATTACCCAATGGAACTTACACCTTGGAATGTCGCTTGATGACCTACAAAACGGTACAAATTTCCAATGTTGTCATTCAAAATCAAAACATCGAAATCAATATCGTACTTGAAGATGATGCCAAAGAAGGCAGCACCTTGGTTATTCAAGATGTGAGAAAGACGAACAATGAAGCCGCTGTCTTGATGGAAATGAAAGAGGCCAAGTCCGTGGTTAGTGGAATGAGCGCTGCTCAGATCTCGAAAACCCAAGACAGAGATGCTTCTCAAGTAGCGCGCAGAATTCCTGGAGTAACCATCGTAGACAATAGATTTGTGATGGTTCGTGGTCTTGCTTCTCGATACAATTCAACCATGATCAATGGCATCATTGCTCCCTCACTAGAATCAGATATGAGAGCCTTTTCTTTCGATATCATTCCATCCATGGCATTGGATCGTTTCCTCATTTACAAATCACCTAGTGCCGATTTACCCGGTGAATTTGCGGGTGGTGCAATCAACGTCATCACCAAAAATATTCCAGACGACAAATTGAGTATTGATTTCAGCTATACCGCTGGATACAGACAAAACGCCACGGGTCAACCTTTCTACACCAACGTCAATGACAATTCCGAAAAGTGGGCAAATGGAGCTGCATCGCGTTCTTTGAGTGAGAACTTTGTAGACAATGTTCGCAACGTCAATAGCATCGATGAGAAAATTGCCTTGGGCAAATCATTGGGCAATACTTGGGCACTTCAAGAAAAAGCAGCTGCACCTGATCAACGTACCTCTTTTACCATCGGAAATCGATGGAAATGGCAAGACCTGCTGATTGGAAATTATACCGCTGTGAACTACAGCAGGACACGCATGATTCAAGAAGGTGAACGCATGGATTACAATGAATATGATGGAGAAAATGGAAAAAGTGACACTGTATTTCATTACAACGACAACAATTACATGGAAACCACTCAACTCGGTGTGTTGAACAACTGGGGATTGCGATGGAAAACAGGAAGTGCTGAAATCAAAAACTTCATCAACCAAAATGGACAACAGTCCAACACGTTGCGCAATGGGATAAACATCGAAGAAGGCAACTACAGAAAAGAGTACAGCATGCGATATACGCAAAGATTGGTTTACTCCGCTCAATTAGGATTCCAACAAAAAGTATTCAATAGAAGAGGCAATGTATCAGGATCATTTGGATTCGGTACAACACAAAAGCAAGATCCAGATTGGAAGCGCATTCGTTATACAAAACCAACAGACGGGTCAGATCCCAACTTTGCAGCATACATACCTTTTAGTGCTCAACCATTTTACATGGGCCGTCTATTCTTGGATTTGAATGAAAATGTGCGCACCTACACATTGAACTACGAGCATCAAATTTTTGCTACAAACAAGGATCCAGAAAACCAACAATGGGCAACCGTCAAAGGAGGATTTTACTTGGAAAACAAAGACAGAATATTCTCATCGCGCAACTTGGGATATGCGATTGCCAATTTCATGAACTTTGATTACACGATGATTTACCAGCCCTATGATGAAATTCTAAATGACGCCAACATCAATTCAACTACTGGCTTGACATTGGATGAAGACACTCGAGGTGCAGACAAATACATTGCGCAAAATGATTTGTTGGCAACTTACTTGATGACCAACATTCCCTACAAAAATTGGAATATCACTGCTGGTGTACGCAGAGAGGATAACCGCCAAGCGCTTCAAAGTGCTGACATCACAGGAAATCCTATAGAAGCTAGAATTGACAGTGTGGTGTATTTGCCCTCTTTGAATGTATCCTACAATCTATCCAAAAAAACCTTGTTGCGCTTTGCATATGGTAAAACCATCAATCGTCCTGAATTCAGAGAAATGGCACCGTTCTCCTTCTATGACTTTGACAACAACTTCATTATCTCCGGAAATCCCAATATTCAATTTGCAACCATTAAAAACATAGACCTCCGCTGGGAGCATTATCCAAGTACCAATGAAGTGGTGAGTGCTGCGCTGTTCTATAAGCAGTTTCAAAATCCCATCGAGCAGTACTTTGTTCCTGGTGTGGGTTCAGGTGGAACCAGATCTTTCATGCCTGGTAACGCGCTAGCCGCAACTTCTTATGGAGCTGAAATCGATATTAGAAAATCTTTGGGTGAATGGATCAATAAGCCCTTTGCTAAAAATCTAGTTGTTGTTGCCAATGGCTCGTACATTATTTCGAACATTGAGCTATCTGCAGCCAGTATCGAAACAGGCTTGAATCCCAATCGTCCCATGGTGGGTCAATCGCCTTACATCGTTAACACCGGTTTGTACTACGATAATGACTCCACAGGATGGCAAGTGTCTGCATTGTACAATGTAATCGGTCCTCGTATCGCCATTGTTGGCATTCCCGGTGTACCTGAGGCTTATGAAATGCCAAGAAATGTGATTGATCTTACAATAGCCAAAAACTTTAACAATGGTCTCGGCGTGCGTTTCGGAATCCAAGACTTGCTTAATGCTACGACATACATGATACAAGACGCCAATGCCGATGGAAAGTTAAACGTAGAAAATGACCAGGTTATTCAAAGATTCAACCGCGGAACCTACTTCACGATGGGCATTCAATACAAATTCCGAAAAAAGTAAGTTAACATATTGTTTACATCAAAATTTTTCAAGCAACAATTCTGTAATAAACCAATAACCGCATTGTAATAATGCAATAACGCAGCAGATTTTGCTTTGCAAAAAAATAATAAAACAAATGAAGAGAATTCTATTCCTTGCATGCCTTATGCTTTCTGCTTGGGCTGTACAAAGCCAGATTATCGTAAGCGGTAATTTGGACATCAATGGTCGCACAACTTGGACCAACAACAACATCTACATTTTACAAGGATTTGTAAGGGTAACATCAAATGACACCTTGCTTATTCAGCCCGGAACGATTATCAAAGGTGACTTCACTTCAAAAGGCTCTTTGATTGTTGAGCGCGATGGTTTTTTGATTGCTCAAGGAACCGAGACTCAACCTATCGTTTTCACCTCTCAAAAACCAGCAGGCCAAAGAGCTTATGGCGATTGGGGTGGAGTCATCGTTTGTGGTCGTGGAGCTGTGAATCAGCCTGCCAATGCTGCGAACAACACTGTTCAAGGCGAAGCCGTTGTAGAAGGGGGTGTAGGTTCAGTGTACGGAGGCGGTGCTAACCCTGACGACAACGACAATTCTGGTATCATTCAATATGTGCGAATTGAGTTTGGCGGTATTCCTTTCCAACCCAACAGCGAGATCAACGGTTTGACGCTTTGCGGTGTTGGAGCGGGAACTACCATTGATCACGTTCAGGTTTCTTATTGTGGCGATGATGCTTTTGAGTGGTTTGGTGGTACTGTTAACGCAAAAAATTTGGTATCATACCGCAACTGGGATGATGACTTTGATACTGACTTTGGATACAGAGGTCGCATTCAATTTGGTTTGGTGGTTCGTGACCCAGCAATTGCTGACCAAAGTGGATCTAATGGTTTTGAGGCAGACAATGATGCACAAGGAACAACCAATACACCGAACTCACAACCTAAGTTTTCGAACATCACGGTTATGGGTCCATACGCTTCCAATCCTGCTTCTATCAATTCATTGTACAAGCGTGCTTTGCACTTGCGCAGAAACACTCAGTGCAGTGCATTCAACTCTGTTTTCATGGGATATCCTGTTGGTTTGATGATCGAATCTTCTTCTACACAAGGAAATGCAACAAACGGACTTCTGAGATTTAAAAACAATATCATTGCACAATGCAACGATACTTTGTTGGCCAATACAACAACAGGTTTATCTGTCGAAGCCAACAACATCAACGGAGTTTTCAATATTACCAACTTCTTTAACGCCGGAAACAACAGCAAAATCAATGATGTATCTAGCTTGATGTTCAAAAACTTAAACGTCAACCAACCTGATTTGTCTTTGTTGGCTGGATCACCATTGTTTGGAAATACAGATTACACTGACAGTTATTTGTCAGATCCTTTCTTTGAGCAAGTAGATTTCCGTGGCGCTTTTGGTTCTGAGAACTGGGCTGCGTGTTGGACTGAATTTGATCCTCAAAACAATCCATACAACGCTGCAATCAACAACGAATTCACAGCAGAAATCACTGCATCAGGAAATACATCATTCTGTGCAGGTGAGAACGTTGAACTTTTAGCAACAGCCTCTGTAGACAATGTAACTTTTGAATGGAGTAACGGCGCTATTAGCCAAACACAGACTGTTTCTGAAAACAACATGCTTTCAGCTATTGCAACACAAGCCAACGGTTGTCATGCAACTACTAACCAAATTGAAGTTGTTGTTTTTGCCAACCCTGAAGTTGCAATTGAAGCTTTGGGCAATACATCTTTATGCACAGGTAGTTCCGTAGAATTAATCTCAACCCAATCCGGTGGGAATGTTTGGAACGATGGTTCAACTGGTGACAACATGATCGTTTCTGAATCTGGAACTTACTCCTTGACTTTCACAGATGCCAATGGTTGTCAAGCGGTTTCAAACGAAATTAACGTAAACGTTTCTGACGCTCCAGCCCCAACCATCTCAACATCTTCAAGCACTTCAATTTGTGACGGAGAAACCATCACCATCAGTTCTTCTACTTCAGATAGCTACCAATGGTATTTGAATGGTATTGCTATCGAGAATGCTACAACCAATGCAATTGAGGTTACTGCTGAAGGTGCATACTCGGTTTTTGTTACCAATGCTGATGCTTGCAGCGGAACTGGAAACTCGAACAATATTTTTGTAACCGTGAATGCGTTGCCAATCGCTGACTTCACTGTCATTCAGAATATCAATTCATTGAACATTCAGTTCTTGAACAACAGTGTAAATGCTACTACTTACGCTTGGGATTTTGGTGATGGCAATACTTCAACCGTTGCAAACCCATCTCACACCTACGGTACTGGTGGAAATTACACCGTTACTTTGACTGCTTCAAATGGAAACTGTAATGCAACTTTCTCATTCGATGTATTGAACGTATCCACAGAAGAGTTGATGCATGCTACAACCAGCGTTTATCCAAATCCTACACAAGATATTGTAAACATCAACATTCAAGAAGCTTCTCAAATTCAAATCATGGATTTGACTGGTAAAGTATTGATGAATGAAATGCGCAATGCCGGAAATCATCAAGTGAACATGGATACATTCAGCAATGGATTGTATATCATGAGCATCACTTCACAAAACGCTCAACAGTTGATCAAGATTCAGAAAAACTAAGAGCTTTTCAGCAAAAGAAAAAGGGCAATCGATGATTGCCCTTTTCTGTTTCTACGCATGAATAAAAATCCTAATCCTTTAGATGCGCTTTTACGTCACCATCTGGCATTTGCTCGATGTCCAATACCATAAAGGCATCAATGGCATCATTGAATAATGGGTCGCGATTGAAAGCAATAATTTTTGCATTTTGAGCCAAGTACTTTTTGTAAAGAACAGGCATCTGCAATCCCATGGGTTCTATCTCTCCAATAATCCTATCCACTTTCTTTAAATCACTTTTGGCAAATTTCACCAACGCATCTGCATCCTGCTCCTTGCTCTTGTCCTTCTTCACCTTCACCCTAGGTTTAACCATACTGGAAAGACGCTCATCTCCATAATGCTCTTCCAGGAATTGAATCATGATATGCTTACTCATGTTCTTGTATGTGTCAGACATGGTTACAGGTCCCATGATGTATCGCACTTCTGAGAAATTCTTCAATGACAAGGTAATTCCCTGCCAAAGCAAGAAAAGGGGCCAACGCTGACGTTGGTATTCCTGAACGACAAACGAACGGCCCAACTCTACACTCCGCATCAGATAGGGTTTGAAATCATTGCTCATCTTAAAGAGAGAATTCATATAGAAACCTTTCTTGCCATAGTACTCCAAAATTTCAGTCCCTCTTCCCATGCGATATGCCCCCACCAATTTTTGATTTTCATGATCCCACAGAATCAAATGGTAGTAATACAAATCAAATTCATCTAAATCTCTAGATTGACCCGTTCCTTCTCCTACAGCTCGAAAAGTAATTTCACGTTGTCTTCCAATTTCATCCAATAGGTAAGGGATACGATTTGCTTTAGATAGATAGACAGTGAATTTTCCTTGCACCAATATCTTACTATCCTCCAAATGCGCCAATTCCTCTAAAATATTCACCTGCGGAACCGGTTCCGCTACCTCTTTGGCTTTTCTTCTTCGAATTAAAACATTGGGCTGGAAAAATCTTTTCTTCACCCTGACATCTGAAGCAAGTGCATAAACTTTGGCTCTCAAAAATCTACTCAATACTGCCGGTTCCTCAAGCAATTTCCAATCTTCAAATTGAATGGGTTTCCCCATCATCATGTCAATGGTGCGGTCTTTCCTCTTCAACATTTCAGAGGGAAGTGCCAATGTTCGCAATTGCGGATTGATCTTACCCAACAAGTGAAATAAAAATGAATTTGCTCCATCAAAACATACTGGAACAATTTGTGCGTTTGTCTTTTGTATCAACTTGACAACAGCAATCTGCCAGCGTCGATCTGAAACCGAAGTCCAACTACCCTCTTCAAAGGTTGAGACCTCACCGGCGGGAAAAACAACCAAACATCCTCCATTTTGAACATGCTCCAAGCAAGCTCTTACTCCCGTTTTATTGTTTCTCTTCTCTTGATTTTCAAATGGATTGACTGCAATAAAATAATCATGAATGGGTTCAATTTTGCTCAACACAAAATTGGCCATCACCTTTACATCACTTCTTCTCTTGGACAGCTCCTGAATCATCGCCAATCCATCCAACGCACCAAATGGGTGATTGGCTACCACAACGCAAGAACCCTGTTCTGGCAATCGCATCAGGTGATCTTCTGAAATTTGTATCGAAATATTCAATTGTTGAAATACACCTTGAATAAACTCCAGGCCCCTTTTTTCAGATAGATTTTGATACAATGTGTTGACCTGTTCCAACTGCGCCATCTTGTGAATCAGATGAGCAATCACGTTTTGGGACTTCAACCCCAAAGCTTTGGCCAAATCTTGTTTGGATATTAATTCACGCATGGGATAAAAGTCTATCCCACATGTAAACTCATGATGACGTTAGAATTATGCTGAAATGAACTTTACCTTATGGTAATCTTTCGATTTCATCCAATCTAAAACTATTCCATCCGCCAAACCAAATTTGGGCGCAATCAGTGATTGCACCTTGGCTGCAACAGCAATTTGATTGTAAATATTAAGGGCAGGAACAATTACATCCGCACGATCTTCTCTTAATTTAAACTTCTTCATGCGTTGTGTTTTAGACAACTTATTCAATGTCTTAAGCAAGCTCTGCAATTCTTCAATGCCAACTGCCTCTCTTTGCTTTTTCTCTAAAATTTTAATTGCGCTGTTGATATTTCCTCCTGTCGCAATGGCCTCATACTTCATGCGTGGATTCAATTCCTTTTGCAACCATTCAAAAATGGCCGAAGGCAATTTGGATTGCTCATTCAATAACATTCGCACTGTTCCCGTCTCAAAAGACTGCGAGGCTTTCTTCACACCCTTTTCGATAATGGTAAGCTCTGTGCTTCCTCCACCTACATCAATAAAAAGATAATGATGTTCTTTGGGCAACTCATAAAATTCAAAGTTGCCAAATATCATTTCAGCCTCACGGGCTCCAGATAGAATATCAATTTTCTTCCCTGTTCTTTTTTGCACAAACTTCAATACCTCGTCTCTGTTTTCCGCGCTGCGCAGTGCACTGGTTGCGCAAATCCTCATCACATCAATGCCCAACGCTTTTACAATGCAATCAAATCCCTGAATGGCCCAAGACAACTGTTCCATCTTTTCTTTGGACACCTTTCCGAACATAAACACATCCTCTCCTAAACGAATGGGAACCCGGGTATGCAAAACCTTTTCCAATAAGATCTGTTCCTTTTCTTGATGTCCATGTGCAACGAACAATCTTACGGCATTTGAACCTATGTCAACAGCAGCAATCTTCACGATTTCAAGTATTTTTTTGAAAGATAATCACGAAAAGCCACTTGGCTATCGACATGAGTTGCATTCAACCTAGGCAACCACCATTGATTCATTTTTTCAGGATCTATATTCCGCGCCTGCACATCATCAGACAATTGAATATCTATCCAATCCATCATCTCCTGTTTTAATCTAGGCTCATAGATCGGAACCAAAACTTCCACACGAAAATCTAAATTTCTCACCATCATATCTGCACTGCCCAACCAAATTTGTGCCTGCTCTCCTGTACCAAAAACAAAAATTCGACTATGCTCCAAGTATCTTCCCAAAATGCTTCGCATGTCTATATTCGACTTCTGTTTTTGAGTCACTGGCTCAAGTAGACAAACTCCTCTGATAATCAAACTCACTTTAACCCCACCTTCAGCTGCATCTAAGAGCTTTTTTATCAATACATCGTCTACAAGATTATTGACCTTAATTACAATTCTACCTACATTTCCCAACTTAACTTGTTGTACTTCTCCTTGAATGGCATCGAGTAGTTTTCTTCTCGTATTAAAAGGTGATACTGCCAAGTGTCTGAATTGAGGACGCAGATAATTGGATTCAAAAAAATCAAACAACTTCCGCACTTCCCTTCCAATATCAAGATGAGAAGTTATGAAAGTGGTATCGGAATATAGACGAGCCGTTTTTTCATGAAAATTTCCCGTTCCTATGTGCGTAATTCTCGTTGTTCTGCCATTGATTTTCCGACTAATTTGAAACACTTTGCAATGCACCTTCAAACCGGGGATGCCGGGTATTACCTTCACTCCAGCTTCTTGCAACATTTTGGTAATTTCCAAGTTGTGTTGCTCATCAAATCGAGCCTGAACTTCAACGATGGCAATTACTCGCTTTCCATTTTTTGCGGCATTAATCAAAGCGTGCAAAATGTGTGAATCCTTGGCAATGCGGTACATGGAAATTCGAATAGTACGCACAGATGGATCAATGGCGGCCGCTCTCAATAAATCCAACAAATGCGAGAATTTTTGATACGGAAAATGCAACAAGACATCTTGCTTAGCTGCTGCATCCAATAAGTTTTTAGCCTTGGTAAAAACAGGATGATTCAAGGTTTCTAACTTGGGAAACATCCAATCTGTATGCCCAAAATGGGGGAATGAAATCAAATCTCTTTTGTTGTGATAACGTCCTCCCGGAATGATGTTCTCTATTTCTTTAATCTTCAATTTAGACAACAACAACTGCAACAATTCTTCTGAAATTTGATGGTCAAAATTCAATCGAACATACTCCCCTTTACTCCGTTGTAAAATGCTCTTGGAAATCTTATCGTAAACACTTTTAGAGAAATCGTTTTCTACCTCATACTCCGCGTCACGAACCACCTTAATATCAAAGGCCTTGGCACTTTTAATCGGGAATGAAGAAAAAATATTTTTTAAGTTGAAACGTATAACATCTTCTAAAAACATCACGTGCTTCTCGCCATTGGTTGTCGGCAAGATTACCCATCTTGAAATTGAATCGGGAACCTCAATCAATGCATAGGTGTTCTTTTCACTTTTCTGCATCTCCATATCCACAACCAAATACAGGGCATTGTCCTTCAACGGTGGTATAGGCTGCTGAGAGGAAATAAGCAATGGAATTACTTCATGACGGATTTCATCTTCAAACCATGTACGGACATAGGCTTGCTGCTCTTTAGAAAGTTGTTTTTCACTTTTAAAGACAACGCCCATCTTAGCCAAGGTCTTTTGTGTTGAATCGAATACCCGATCAAACTCCCATTGTAACTCTATGACGCGATCATGAATCAACTCCAAAGATTTCCTTATCTCGGTCTGGCGAGCAGACTTTTTCTTTTTCAATACTTTCAATTCACGCTTCAAGGATGCAATTCGAACTTTGAAAAACTCATCCAAATTGGACGAAAAAATACCCAAAAAATGAACCCTAGAAATAATCGGATTCTTACTATCCGATGCTTCCAATAAAACACGCTCATTAAATTGTAACCACGACAATTCCCTGAGAATTCCTGAACCTCTTTTTTCCATCCCCCCAAATGTCTCTCACCAATATTTCCTTATTGTTAAGGAATTGCTATAGAATTCGTCAAGCCTTTAGCCAACGATACGATTTTCCATTGTGCCTGAACATGTAAACGCCTTTGCTCCACATCGTGGTATTTATTTTCACCCCACCAATCAAATTCCATTTACCAACCAATCTGCCCGTTGCATCATAGACCATCCACTCTCCTGCTTCAAACAATTGAGCTTCCTCGTTACCAGGATTGGGGTACAACAAAGCGCTCAACCCAGCCCATTCATTTATTCCAACAGCTCCTTGACATTCACAAGTACTCGTCCAAACATCATTGAATGTTGATGAATCTCCATCATCACAAATATCTCCCGTAAAATAGCAACTTCCATTATCCGTATTGGCCAAAGTGTCATAGTTACAAGCATTGACGTCCACACATCCCAAAATCTCCACCCACGGATTCATCAACCACTCCACAGGTTGAGCGCAACTTGTTGAATCTATTTCATTCCAGATGGCATCCAAACCACCTTCTACAGAAAAATAAACTGCAGGGTCGTTTTGATTGTTGTCTGAAATTACAAAATTCCAAACATAATGCACGCTATCTACCCATGCACTCGAAACCAATTGCAAGTCAATATTACCAGTCCAAGTCAAAGTCGGAGTTGAGCTTGCATCCATGGGTTCATTGAACCAAGAATCTATCTGCAGAACTGATCCTGCAGTTGATTCATCTAACAAAAGTGACGACGAACTGCATGATACCAATTCTGGCTCATTCGTATCTATATGCACTGTCAAATCTGTACCAAATAAAATCATACTATTTCCCGCTAAATCCTTAACTTCCTGTAAAACCACATTGGGATAAAGGATGGTTTCATTCTCATCATTCAATGCCCCTGACAAGATCAACACATTTTCATTGCTTACTACATCCAACCACAAGGCATTATTTAAAGTAGCAGAATTGCTTGATATAACAAAATTTCCAGCTTGTATGGACTCGTTAAAAGTAAAGGTCAAAGCAAAATTTCCAGACTGAACAATCGTTTCATTGATGAATGCATTGGACTCACTCCAAGATAGGACCAACGGATTCTCTGTATCGATAATAAAAATATTATTGCCATAATAGATGCGCTGTTCCTCGGATTCCGCAGAAAAAGCTCCCATGATTTTTACATCAATATCGTCCAGAGTTGTATTCAGATCCATTGCAGAATACACCCAGCGGTATACAGAATCATTTAACCAGTAGTTGTCATCTAAAGCAATGTGATTCAATACATCCTGATTGTAAAAAGTAATTTCGGGTTGCGAACTTTGATCCATCACACGATCAAACAAAGCTTCAACTACAAATCCAACTACCACATTTTCATCGTTCACAAATTGCGGAGCTGCAAGTGTTAAAATCTTAGGTGCCGGATCTTGCCAGTGTTCATCTGCAAAAGCCACTGCATCCGCCGCTACTTCCATGCCTATCATACGGCCTGGTATATCGTCCATTGGCGGATGAATGCCCCCCCAAATGCGAGACAAGCTGCACTGATCTGATGCATCTCGGTAGGTGGCCCATTGGAGTTGCACATTTTGACTTGGCCCTTCTTCAAAAACCAGATATTCATTTACCGGTGCATCAAAAGTACCAATCCCTCCGGGAAAAAATTCATCCCCAGTAATGGCCACCATCACTTCCGCTGCCGCTCTGGAATAGGTAGAGTGACCCGATACATATCCTGCAAATGGAGGCGTAACAAAAGTAGGTCGTTGATAAGGATACCATTTTTCACCCAGCACCCAACCAACACCGGCCATATCTGTTTGTGGATCAGTAATCACTTCCGGTCCATTCCAAGTCCATAACTTTATTTTTCCAACGTTTTCATTGCTGTTGCCCGCCAAAGGATCTCCCTCTTGAACCAACTCAGACAATCCTGCAATCAATGGAAACCCTTCCGCAGAATAATTCGGTAAAGCAGGGTCCGTGCTCTGCCCATGCTCGCACATATAACGAATCGCGGAGACTGGCCTCACTCCATCATAATATCCCTTGATACCCCAGGCTGAAATGGCTGCATCATGCATCGCTCCACCCATCGTCAAATAAGCACGTACACAAAACTCAGTTTCATCCACAGCCTCATTTCCTTCCCAATGAAAATCACCATTCAAATCTTCGATTACGTAATTCAAAATCGAAAACCAATGACCTGGAGGTGTTTCTGAATTGGGGCCATCCGCCCAAAACTCAGCTAGCACACGAGCAAAATCTCCACGACGAACCAACTGCGGTTCATAGGGCAATCCCGTAACTGGATTTACAGCATGTCCTTGTCCATTATCTCCGCCATTTTCAAAATCATAAAAATTAACATGCTCTTGAAAGGATTGCGGTAAAGTACAATTTCCGAGACTCGCAGGTGATATGTCTATCATCACTTGATCGGCAGTATCCAAATGACTCGCCCACTTGGCCACCAAGGCAAAATTCCATTTGTACAAATCATCAATATCCGTCCCTGTTTCATTCAACAGAGGAAAAGGTCCCGGGTTGTGATAGACCGACCAATTATAACCATCACGAGGTAAAATCTCTCTGTCTTCATTGGTCATTGCAAATGGCTTGACATTGCCCCACTCAGCACCCATAAACGGAGGAGCTCCTGACAGCAAATTTCCATTTTGATCGATAAAAACACTCAAGCTCAAAGGCTGCCAACGGTTGGGATTATTCATCCCGTTCGTACCAGGAAGCGTTGGAAACAAAGAGGGGTTCATTGGGGTATAATACTGATTGGCATAACTCAGCAATTGATTAGAGCCATCCGTATTGCCGTAGGCAATAATTCGCGCAGCAATGTAATTGCCCAATGCGCGGGGATCGCCCGTAGTATAATCCACAGAAGTAAAATTGACATCATAACCCAATTCACCCATCAACAAATTCATCGCAGGCAAAGTAACCGTTCCCCATCCGGGTGAACTCAAATATCTATTTCTAATAATGCGATATGCCGCATAGCTGATGGCTGCATTCTGCGCTGTCAATCGATCATCCGGCTGATAAATTCCTGTGTAGGGACAATAAAAACCATTGTAGGTCTTACCCAAAAAAACAGTGGCCGAATTGTCGTCATAGGCCGCCCAAGCATCATACATGGCCATGCTGAAATGATGCAATGAACGAGCTGTCATAGGAGGACGAGCAAAGTCATTTCGCACCGCAGTTAAAAAAACTTCGGTCCATTGAAATGGCACACTATTCTGTGCATTCATTGGAAACACAGAAAAGACAACAAGAGCAAAGGCAAACAGCTTTTTCATTCGGTTTAAAATCAAGGTTGAATAAATATAAACAAAAAAGCGCCTTTCGGCGCTTTTTCTAAAATGACTTATTTCACTTTAAAAGTTTTCTTGAAGATGGAGACCAAGTTGTCTTTTTCCCAAGGGAACAATTCAACTTTCATTTTCTTCTCTTTACCACTTCCATCCACAAATACTTTTTCTACGATTTTGTTTTCACGCCCCATGTGGCCATATGCCGCTGTTTCTTTGTAAATAGGTGTGCGCAATTTGAAACGTGTTTCGATGCTATATGGACGCATGTTGCATTCTTTGATATTCATCAATGCATCTGCAATTTGACCATCCGTCATTGCCACTTTGGAAGTTCCATACGTATTGACATATAAACCTACTGGGTCCGCAACACCAATGGCATAAGCCACTTGAACCAATGCCTCTTCACATACTCCTGCCGCAACCAAATTTCTGGCGATATGACGGGTAGCATAAGCTGCGCTTCTATCTACCTTACTGGGATCCTTTCCGCTGAATGCGCCACCACCGTGTGCGCCCTTTCCTCCATAAGTATCGACGATAATCTTTCTTCCTGTCAATCCAGTATCTCCGTGTGGACCACCAATCACAAACTTTCCAGTTGGATTGACGTGCAATGCATATTTTGACTTGAATAATTTTTGTACACGTGCTGGACATTTCTTCATCACACGTGGGATTAAAATCTTCTGTACATCTTCTTTGATCTTGGCCAACATCTTGTTGTCATTCTTATCAAAGTCGTCATGCTGTGTAGACAAGACGATGGCAGAAATTCCAATCGCTTTGTGATCATCTCCGTATTCAATAGTCACCTGACTCTTGGCATCTGGACGCAAATACTTCATCAACTTTCCTTCCTTGCGGATGGCAGCTAATTCACGCAACAACATGTGCGATAGTTCCAATGGCAAGGGCATGTAGTTATCTGTCTCAGAACAAGCGTAACCAAACATCATCCCCTGGTCACCAGCTCCTTGATCTTCCTTCTTCTTTCTCTCTACACCTTGATTGATATCTGGTGATTGCTCGTGAATTGCAGATAACACACCACATGAATTGGCTTCGAACATATACTCGCTCTTGGTATAACCAATTTCACGAATCATATCGCGGGTAATCTTTTGTACATCCAAATATGTTTCTGCCTTTACCTCACCAGCAAGAACCACTTGACCCGTGGTCACCAATGTCTCGCAAGCAACTTTGGCATCTTTGTCAAACGCCAAGAAATGGTCTATCAACGCATCAGAAATCTGATCGGCTACTTTATCAGGATGTCCTTCAGATACGGACTCAGAAGTGAAAAAATATGACATATTGTTTTTTTAGATGGACAAATATAAGACTTAAAACGAACCATTCATCAAGGTCGCAATATCCGAATGGCGCCAGGCACCATTTGCACCATCAAAGGGGTAAATCCAATAAACTCCCCATCACAATCGATGGGCATATTGGGGGTGAAAA
>JACCDO010002570.1_pt1 | contig 20108 bp, 18 predicted proteins | sample 7446101 | NCBI WGS metagenome assembly JACCDO01 (sample SAMN15323440, study PRJNA562643) | freshwater metagenome | isolation source: river surface water | place: USA:Blue River Watershed | collected 2017-08-16
CCCGTAGCCGCACCCGTAGCCGCACCCGTAGCCGCACCCGCCGCAGCACCCGCCGCAGCACCCGCCGCAGCACCCGTAGCGAAACGCGCCGTCATCGACGAAATCATTGCTACAAATGCGAAAACAAACGCAAAACTCACCAAATTTCAGGAGAAACTCATCCATATTATGAAGGAAACCAGTGATGACCAGTTGAAAATTGAAAATGAGAACCGCAATAATTATAACGGAGTTAGTGTCACGCTTCAAAACGAACAAATTCGGCTGGAGGCGTCACGCCACGCGATGAAAACGTTATACGATGAAGCCGAACGATTGAACGCGACAATTCAAATTCACTATAAGAAACTCATCGCAGACACCAAGTATCTTGAATCGCTTGACTCTATCCGACCCGCCTTCTTGAAATCTCTCGGAGAACTCGCCGGCCATATCCAGGCGGTGAAGACGATTGTAGACCAAAAACTGGTGAAGGATGAGTATAAAGATGAAATGATCGGCGTCTTGACGGATATTCACTTTACGACACACAATGTGTCTGGTTATGTCGCCACCGCATTCATCAACCATTATAACAAATACAAGAATCTTATTCAGAAAGAGAACGGGGATTATTCGGCTCAACTGAAACAACTGACATCTCTCGCAAATAATTACAAAATTCAGGCGCAAAAGACGGCTGATATTGAAAAGGAGCGCCTGCGTCTTCAGGACCTTCTGATAAAACTTAAAGATACACTCGAAATGTCAATTTCACAGCGCGAAGAGTTTGATTTTCTGGTGAAAGAGGTGATCTCCATATTTGATAAGAAGCGGTGTTAAGGGGGTTGCGCCCAACAACGGGGGGTTGCGCCCAACAACGGGGGGTTGCGCCCCCCAACGGCGCAGCTACGGGGGTTGCGCCCCCCAACGGCGCAGCTACGCTCTATAAACCGGGGAGGTGACCGGGAGGTGACCGGGAGGTGACCGGGAGGTGACCGGGAGGTGACCGGGAGGTGATGTAATATTAGCATTCAAATTCAGTCCATCATAAAAAAATTGATTTAAACATTTATGATGAATACATATATCAATCGTTCAACACTCGTTCAACACCACACACATACAATGGCTTCTTCTGATATGGTTATCGCCGGCGCTTCATTTAATCCTCTCACGGATATGAAATACACCAAACCCAAGGTTAATAATGTCGGCGGTCGTAGCGTCGGTATCGTCAATTCAAAAACCAGCACGGTCCTCAATCTATCCTCTCCTCTGATGCTCACGTGGGGAGTCCAAGATTTCACCGACGAAAAGACCGGTAAGGTCAGTTACGATCTCGCGCTCCAGTTTCCCAATGAAGGATTTGAGACGCCTGCTACAAAGAAGTTTCTCGCAAATATGGCAGCCTTTGAGAAGAAAATCAAAGAAGACGCAATCACAAATTCCAAGGAATGGTTCAGCAAGCCCAAGATGACCGCTGATGCGGTGGATGCGCTGTGGACTCCGGTCCTCAAGTATCCCAAGAACAAGGACACGCTTGAAACGGATACGACCCGCGCACCCACCATCAAGGTGAAGTTGCCATTCTGGGACGGCGCTTGGAAGGATTTGGAACTCTATGATGTAGAGATGTCGCCAATCTTCCCCGACCCAATGAATCCTGCGCTTTCGCCCAAGGACCTCATCGCAAAGGGCAGTCACATTGCTGTCTCCATCCAGTGCGGTGGAATCTGGTTCGCCAATGGTAAGTTCGGTGTCACTTGGAAGCTATTCCAGGCAATCGTGAAACCCAAGATGTCGCTTAAGGGCAAGTGCCACATCAAGCTGGAGGAAGACGAGAAGACGAAGATGGTCGCGCAGGTCATCACTACCGACGTGGATGGCGATGCGGATGGTGGCGACGATCACGACAATGTCTCTGCAATCATTGAAGACGATGATGACGAGCCTGCTACTCCTGCTCCTGCGCCTGCGCCTGCCGTGAAGGTCGCCGCTGCCCCTGCCGCCGCCACCGCCGCCGGAGGTGATGCCGCTTCCAAGAAGAAGATTGTTCGCAAGGTCTAAATAAATAATCAATCACTATCACGGATGTTCAAGTATAAAAAAAGGTACGCTCGCTCGCTCGTGGTCGTGTGTTTATATAATGTTGTAACACGTATTTGAAACAGGTAATTTCATTTTTTTATGTAGGATAAAAATGAAATACTAATTTATTCTATAGGAAGAAGCCTGAGATTTGCATATACATTTGCCCGTGTGCCGACATTATAAATATCACTGGTTTTGGTATTACACATTGCAATACCGCCACCGCGAAGTAATACGCATTGTCGTGTATTGGACAATCTTACGTCACCCGCGTGTAAATAATAGACGATCCCGTGCGCTTTTATTTCATCATTGATATAGACCGGTATTACCTGTTTGGAAAATAGTTCGCGGATATCCACTGTGAGAGAAATGAAGAGGTTATTATCATCGTCAATGTCAACATTTTCGGGGAGTTCAGGGTCGCATAATACAATGACCTCACGTTCAAGTGCGTCGTCCGCCCCCCCCGCCACATTCTTGAAATGAAGCTCGCTGTGCCAAAGTGGAATATAATACGAGTGACCGTTCTCTTGAAGAATATAGACCCGGTCCAATAACATATCCAGCAATGACGGATTCAGACGAACGACGAGGTCGTCGCCGGTCTTTTCTTCCACGATGTGCGTAAGTTCATCCATAATCTCTTGAGAGATTCCGAATAAGTCCTGGTTCCGCGAGAGAATTTCATAGATGGTAATACACGAATGCTTCTCCATACTACGAAACATAACGATTCCCGATTGTATTCCCTTGGTGATAATAAGATGAATGAGAGATTGAATCGCGGAGGCATCGGGGACTGTCCCTGTGGCGGACGCGGTGGCGGTCATTTTTACGAGAATCGTCTGGATAAACAGCTGAAGAATACTGTCATATCCGGTTTCCGGATGAAACTCACACCCGTCCTCTGAATAAAAATACTCTTTGACACGTTTATGTGCGTCGTTGATTTCTTTAAATCTCTCGGTGGCGGCGCTGGCGTTGGCGTTGGCCTCAATAGAACTACCGATGCCGGCACCTGTCTTATCCGGATGATGTTTCAACGCAAGCAAGTGATACCGCTTATTTAATTCTTTGATGGATGATGGCGCGGAACCATCCGGAAAACCAAGCGTTTGTAATGACGATTGGATGATCTCAGGGAGGAAAGACGTATAATTAGACATTGGCGGGTACGGCGGGCAGAGACGGCGGAAATTGGTGCTTGTAACCGTGTATCTTACATACCAATAATAAGACGAAATTCTCTAAATGGTATATCGGGCGGTAATTATTATTGAAATATTGAAAAAATGTATACGTCTGTATCATAATATCATCCATCATTGCTGGCAATAGCGACCCCTCTTGTAATAAACGACGAAGAATAGACCAAACACATTCCTGGATATTGATATCATAGGTAAGAAGGTCATAGAGCCGTTCTCTCAACGCGTCGTATTTTAATTGTGCGTCTGGCGAGAGAATAATATCCGCGATAGAATTACATATATTCTCGTGGGGTTCAGTAAGTTCGGTCATATTGGATTTAAGCGCCTTGATATTCGTTATGGTTTCTAAACGAAACTTACTCGTTAAACGAACCGGGGTTTCTTTGACGGCGAAGGAGGAGGGGGACTGGGATGGGTCCGTTGTTGTTGTTGTTGTTGTTGTTGTGTGTTTGCGGGGCGCGGATGAAGGAAACAAGCACTTATTATACATTGTCGCAGTAGGCCGTTTAAATGGGACCATTTTACACCGATGAAGTATATTATCCGGGAGAAAACTTACGTGTTCTGTCAAAATGATGATTTTGAGATTATCCACCATATAACTATAAAAGGTTTCCAATAACTCGCTATGTATCTTGTGGAAATTTTTACACATCACGAATGCGTTGGTGTTTGGACGCGAACTCACAATATCCTGGATTTGGTTATAGATTTCATTCCATAAATGCTTGGAATTACATCCGAGGAGCGACATATCCACCTCAAAATGACAGTCGCTGATTTTGAGGAAAAAGGTCTCCTTGTTGTAAGGGACGGCGATACGCTTCTCATATTTTAATTGCGACGGACTATAACGCGAAATCATATACAACGCGTGGCTATACTTTCCTACCCCACTCGGGCCGTATATTATCATACTCGGTAATGATTGGATATCCGGGGGAAATGTAGAGAATACCTTTTTCATAATAGGGTGAAGCGAATATTCTTCTACCTTTTTTACATATTCAATGAAATGGGTTTCAAAGAATTTCATAATGAAATGAAATGAAATGAGCGAATGAACGAGTGAACGAGCGAACGAGCGAACGAATGAACGAACGAGCGAGCGAGCGAATGCGTGTAGTATGTATTCGCAATGTTGGTTTATACCTATTTACGTCCGTCCCCCGCGGACTACCAAAGCAACTTATCCGCCAACCACCCATTCGTCCATTTGGTATGACGGTCTCGTTCGTGACGCATTTTATATAAACGACGGCGCGTTTTCGCATACGTGAGTCCGCGGGTGCGAATATACGTCGGGAAATCATTCATACCCGCAGCCCCGACACTGGCTATTTTACGCGATTTACGGAAAACGTCTATTTTCTTTAGCGGGTTTGACGACGGTTTCACAACGACTCCGATTTGCTTGGCGCGTTTGCGCGTATAATTTGTTATACTGTATCTCATTGCGTGCGTCCGTGCGTCCGTGCGTAGTATATACTCCATAGACAAAATAATATTCGCTTAAACCGATGTCTATATGGATTGGTAAGCGAACGAACGAAATGAACGTAGTCATAACACCGGGCGAATATAAATCGTTTCAGGTTTATTTCACCGAGAAAAGAACCAACACACATATCGCGAACAGCACCTTTAATAGAATAACATATTCAACGCCCGATTTCGTTATGAACGGAATATATATCCAGTTTGAATTATTCGTCAGGCAAACCGAGCAGAATTTCAATAGCAATATTTATAATTGTTATTTTGACACACAACAAGAACATAATCGGCAGATGCTATCCATTTTTCAAAATATAGAGACGAGTATATTAGATAAATGGACGCGAACCCAGTATTCACTCGCGGATGCGGTCACGGGGACGGCCACGGGGACGGGGACGGTCACGGGGACGGGGACAGGCGATATCATACAACAATTACGCACTGGAGTAATTAGTGTATGGAAGCACGATATGGTTATCCACGATAAACCGCAATATCAACACTTTATAATTAAAATATCGGGTGTTTGGGAAAATGAAACGGGGCGCGGATTGACGTATAAGTTCTTTTAGTTCTTTTGTGGTTACTCCATCGCCTTGAGGCGATTGCGTAACCACAAAACCTGGGCAAATCTGACTCCGGATGGATATATATTTCGCATATAACCGTTAAGGTTTTGTGGTTACGCAATCGCATGAAGGCGATGGAGTAATGACAAAACTATCCATCCGTCGTAAAGAACCGCAATATGATTTCATTTAGCACCATACACCCGCCCGCAAGAAGCGCCACAAACGCCGCGATATACGGCCCATATTTAGACATTGCCTCGCTATACTGCCCCATCTCCGACGAGCAGAGCATTTGTTGGTTGATATACGCATACATAATGCCCGCTTGGACCAGTAAAAGAATGTTTACTGCGGTATCAAACGTCACATACGTTTCCGCAACGTGTCCCGAGTTGATTTTATTATAGTATACCGTATTCTGGTAAATAATCCACCCCAGTAGTCCCATAAACATCGTAATCGGGATGATATTCAGCATACTCATCTTCGCGATACATCCCGGTTTATTCACATCATATTTATTGAGTGTAATGGATACGATGGTTATCATCAGACAAACCGTCCATAGTAGTGTCAAGTAGTAGAATATATATGACTTAAAGTATACGGTAATCTCCTTCTTCATATCGGACGAATCTCTTTTTTTTAGTTCGTCCTTGATGAGAGATACATCGGTTAGACTATTCACATCGCTAAATGAGGGCGCAGCGGTTTCATTATAACTATACTGGAATATCATTTTGATGACAATCGTGATAATAATCAGCATTGAGAAAATCTTGAAAGATGGGACCAGGTCATTGGGACCTGCGAGTTTATCCATTCTATGAGTATTACGATATTTGGGTCGTCGGTTATACACTATTTAGATAATAAATGTGATATGTATTCTCGCCACCGCAATGACGGCGGTAGGAGTGCCGCGCGCGCGCGTTTGAGTCAATATACCACCTGCCGACGACCCAGGACGACCCGTCATTACGCGCCGCTGCCGACCGACCCGTTATTACGAATGCGCAGGAATTGTTTGGGTTTAGGTGCGCGGTTGGATTGGGGGGAGGGGATACAATGCGTTTGGGATTATTTTCTGTAGTGGGGGTTAAAAATAATTGTATGTGTAGTATGTATAATTATAAATAAGCACCTCTGTATCTAGTATAAAAATAATGTCACAATCCCCCCCCCCTCCCAGTTCACCAAAATCATTAGACTCTGAATTCGCGAACAAGTTAAATCCAGAGCCAGCGTATGGAGTTAGGAATATGCCGAGCGAGGAACGCCAAAAAATGGTAAACCAGGGCAAGTTGTATATTGATTCAAAATTACCGATAGGTGACCAGGTAATAGATGGTCGGGGCGGCCGTCGTCGTTCCAAAAAGCGTCCCACCGCCCGTCGTCGTCGTTCTTCCAAGGCTCGCAAGTCCCGCAAGTCCCGCGCTACCCGCCGTAGGTAATCACTTCTTCTTGAAGAACCCGAATTTCGGTTTAGGTTTAGGCGCAGCTCCTGCCGTCGCGGTGATCCACTCGTGTATCTTCGCCGCCTCACACGTGATATAATTCCCGTGTTTTTCTGCGAACCCTTTTAGCGCAACAAACGCGGGTTTCGTCATTTTCGCCGTTTTATGAAAGATATATGGTCCATATCTTCCATATCTTATTGTTGTATTTTCGTCAATCGTGCGTAATATTTGGCCTTGGTAAGGCGTGCCTGTCGCCGTGCCCTCGGCGCCGTCCGGGCCTTCTGCTCCAGTAGACTTTTCTATAAACGCAATCACGTCTTGTAATTTCAGATCAAACTCGGTTTTTTGATCCATCGTCGCTTTCTTCGACGATGACAGATCAAACTCGGATTTTCCGCCACGCCCGCCACCACCCAACAATGGCTTCAACGAGAGATTCATACTTCCCCAGACGACATACGCACCATATTTCCCGCTTTTTATAATGATATCTTGCCCTTGGTATTGGCCCATAAGGCGTCCACCTCCAGCGACGGATACGGGGGTGGGTGTGCTTGTGCTCGTGGCTACGGCTCCGCTTCCGCTTCCGCCGTCCGCTTCGCCTCGGTTCCCAGTGGTCCCCCTGGCTCCGCCTTCGTTTACGTCGGCTTCGCCAAGCATATACGCGAGAGAATACTCCCCGCGCTGTATTTTAGCATATTCCAGGTTCGGGCGCACACTTTTAAATATGAATTTCGGTTTCTTTTCCGCGGATTTAGGGGTCCGCCCGACGCTTGCGTCATCCACGTCAGTGTCGTCGTCGTCGTCGTCGTCACCCGAGTGTATCGTTTCCGACACAGTCTCCGAGACACGACACCTTATGACCGGGCCATTTTTACCGAGAATATACGAATGTCGGTCGTCAATATGGATTTCCTCCTTGACGACCCCTCGCTCTTTAAGTTCTTGTAATTGCGCGGTGACTTCAAACCAGCATTTATAACAGAGTTCGTGCCATACCATCCCGTCGGTTGCGATTTCATCCAACTGGGTTTCCATATTCTTCGTGAACTCATATTCAAAGAGGGGGGCGAAATGCGTGAGGAGGAATTCAACGACGATGATCCCGAGAGGTTGAATCACGAGTTTCCTGGACTCCCCGCCAATCTCTCGGATTTCTGTTTTTGATTCTACCGTCGCCACCGTCGCGCCAGGATTCTTGGATATCACGAATTCGCGGCACTCGGTAGGCTTGCCCGGGACGTCCTTGAGTTTGACATACCCGCGTTCCTGGATTTTATCAATGAGACTGGAAAAGGTGGATGGACGGCCTATCCCCATTTTCTCCAACATCTGGACGAGGCCTGACTCGGTATAATGCGACTTTGTATTACGCAGGGAGCATTTAGTCGTGATGCGTTTGAAGGGCATTGCGGAGGGGGTGGTGGCGGCAGCCGCGCCTGCGAGAGACGCAAAATACGTATACTCCTTCGCTTCCTTGTCATATCCTCCCGCTACGAGTTTCCATCCTGGTTTTATAACCTGTTCTGCTGTGTATCTGTATTCACACGCCGTCAGCGCGCCTGAACCGGACACAACCGCGACCGGGGATGAAATCGCCATTGTGAGAGATTGGCATATGGCAGGCGCCATTAGACTCTCCAGTGTATTCCTGTGAATCATAGAATAGAGTCGGTGTTCTCTCGGATGACAAGATTGGGGAAGTAAAGTGCGAGAGATATCTGTAGGACGGATGGCTTCGTGGGCGGTGGCGTCTTTTGCGGAGGCGGCCGACCCGGAGATGGCCGAGAGATTTCCGATAAGGTCCTCCATCGGCGTGCCTTCCCCCCCAAACCGTTTCCGAATATACTCGCACGCCTTCGCCACGAAGTCCGATGAATATACTTTGCTATCTGTTCTCATATAGGTGATATACCCGCCCTCGTATAACTTCTGGGCCACCGACATTGTATCCTTCGGCGAGAGATGAAGGTCGTTGCTGGCAGCTTGCTGAAGCGTGCTTGTAGAATAGGGTCGCGGGGGTGGCTTTGTCGTCTTTTTTGCGGGACCGCCCACCGTCGCACGGAACCCCGCATCAGGCGCGGCCGCCGTTTCCCGGATAAATCTCTCAAGCGTTTCTTCTCCAGAAGAATCCCGGGAGGATTCTATCTCTACCGAGAGATGAAATGTAAGATTGAGTTTGGTGAAGATACCCGAGACGGTATACACCATCACCGCCTTCGCGGACTCTATTTCTTTATAATTCTCATATACGAGACGCAGGGCGGGAGTCTGGCATCGCCCCGCCGAGAGATTGGTGTGCGCGACATACGTCCATAATACAGGAGATATTTTATACCCGACCACGAGGTCAAGCACCTGACGCGCCTGCTGTGCGAGGACGAGGGACATATTGATGGTGCGTGGGGCGGCGACGGCGGCACGGAGGGCCGGTTCTGTGATTTCGTGGAATATAATGCGTTTGGTCGTCGCGACCGAGAGATGGAAGACTTGGCATAAATGCCAGGCGATGGCCTCGCCTTCACGGTCGTCGTCTGTTGCGAGGATGACTTCACTGGCATCCGCGATGGCGGCGCGGAGTTTCGCGACTTGGGCGTGCTTGGACGACATAATCGCGAATTTAATGGCGAATTCGTGATCCACATCAATGGATTTCAGACCATCCGCAATCTCTCGGATATGCCCGAAACTGGCGAGACACGTATACTTATCTTTGCCGAGGTAGGATTCTATTTTCTGGCACTTGGCGGGGGATTCCACGATGATGAGGGCGCGACCGGTGGAGCGGGCCGATGCGGCGCCCGGGCGAGGGGCTGCGGGGGCGGTGGCGGTGGCGGTAGCAGAGGCGGAGCCAGGACGGGAAGCTACCGACGGTTTGATTTTGAACTTGGGTGGCATATTGTGTATATCGTAATTTCATATACAAAATACGCATTCAATTTTATACTTGTTTCATTATGTGAACGCGCGCTTAAAGATAATTCGCGGATAATATATACCTCTCGGATGCCACTATCCGTATGTATCGACCTCGGGGTTAGCGTGACTCTCTCACTTACACGCGAAACGATTGACACGATCAAATCATTATTTACGGGACATCGCGTGTTCATTCACGGAATTGATTCCAGACCAATTGACTACCACGAACGCAGTGAGTGTTTTGACAAGGGGATCCTCGACCTATTTTCCAACTCAACAAATGAAAAAAAATTCAAGAATAAACTTGCGTTGATTGCTGAATGCCGACGAGATTCCGACGTAATATGTCTGCGTAGAAAGAAGGAGTATGTGGTCGCATCTGCATCCGACCAGATGAATTACAAACGCCACGTGATGGATGATGATGAAGACGCCGAATACACACCATTTGACCTTGGTGACATACGTTTTGAATTTTTTGACCATATATCGTCATTGAATGCGGATTTTGAAAACGACTGTAAGGAAAGTTATGATACGGTCGGCGGCGCTTATTTATTTATTGCGACGATACAATCCAGTGTAAATAAATTCAAACAACTCGGATTTGACGAAGATCAAATACGAATTTCAAATTATAATGTATCTAATACATAAGTAATGAACTCCGCCTCCCCCGACGCCTCGGCATCCTCGGCATCCTCGGCATCCTCGGCATCCTCCTCGGCCTGGTATAAATCTCTCAAGCAATCCCCCCTCACTCCTCCCAGTTGGGTCTTCCCCATCGCGTGGACCATTTTGTATATACTCATCATCGCATCCGGCGTGGTATTTCTTTCCACTGCCACCACCATCAGTGCGGCCGTGCGTTCTCCCGGATTCTTCTACTATTGCGCAGCGTGGGTCCTAAATATCTCGTGGTCCCCGCTGTTCTTCACACTCCAGCGCCCCGACCTGAGTTTCGTCGTGATTCTAGGAATGCTCGCGTTTATTGCGCTCAATATCCGCGCGTTTTATCCCGTCTCCCGCCTCTCGGCGTATTTACTCGTCCCGTATATAGCGTGGGTGTCGTTTGCGACCTACCTAAATGGGTATATTTTGTTTACCAGTAATGTGTAAATAACAGCACACTTTGAATGTGCTGTTATAAATGTTCGCCACCGACACACTCGTTCATATAATATAAAATATATCATAATTATATTATATTATTTTAAAGGATAAATTATACATCTCTGGTAGTATGGCCGATAGCCCACCACCACTATGTATTGTATGTGTTAGAAATCCACAAATGTATCCCAATCCCAATGTTGCAAGACATTATGGTCTTTGTGAAATGCACTTCAAAATGACACTGGAGGAACATATCGGGTATAGAACCGGAGGTAGTTATTCAGCAGAAAATTTTTTTACTATGATTACTTTTCCAAGTGGCATTCCGCTTCACCAAAAGGTTCGTTCTATAGTTGATTTACCGTTTGCAAAAGATCCTGATTTAAGATTTATACCCACCGCCAGATGTACAGCATTAGCCGCCAGTAAACGGTCTCCTGATACCAAAAAATGGAAGTATACGTTAGGAGAAGAACCACTACTAATTCTCGCCAATATACGCGCAGCTTTAACCGAACAAAATATATTGAATAGACCATTTGTGTTTTTTGTTCATTCACCTTTGCCACATACCGGAATATACATACTTTTGCAGGGTCGTTTATATACAATCGGTTATGGATATATTTTGTTTTCAGAAGAAATTGACCCTGATTGGGTATTTGTTCCTGATGAATTCAGACATGGTGTGATATATTCGCCTGATATAGCATTAGTAACTAAAAAGCCATCGGTGATATTGTGGATTGGATTATTAACATCAACCATATTAGATCGGGTGCAAGAAGAATTGCGTCAAGTTACAGAGGTTAGATTTTACACTAAATCTAAAACGATTAATCCAGATGATGATCCAGCTGATTATGTTGAAACAACCGACAAGCTATCAATCGGGTTTGTATCACCGTCTAGACATTATAGCGAAAAAGCAGACAAACTTATACATAACCCTCATCCTAATCGTGGTGAATTGCCAGAGAGTTGGAACTGCCGTATTTGGGCAATATATATTTTGTTCGGTGATGATGGATTAACATATTTTTTTGAAGACAGTAGTAATCCATTTGGACCGACTCTCATGAATCATAACATTGGCAATGATATTCTAAAAGAATGGTGGACCGCTTATAATGCAGAACCCAATGAGAGTAAAATGTTGTTAGTATTGACTAAAATCCATGATAAGTTCACGCCAACTGGATTTTATGACGAATGGATTAACTATTTAAATCACCGGGATAACACCGTTTATGGTGATAGTGCCTGTTTGAATGCCTTTCCGTATGAGGGTATAGGAACATTTATCGATGAGTGGAATACCCATGATGGTGGAGCGCGACACTCTACAGTAAAACTACGACGTGTTCGTAAAAGAAATACTCAAAATAAGAAGAAAAGGGCGAAAATACGGAAAACACGGAAAACACGGAAAACACGGAAAACACGGAAAACACGGAAACAGTAAGAATTGTATTGCTCTTCTAAACCGGTATAATAAATAATGATAAATATCTACTATACTGATTGAGATGCCTGTGCGGCCTTAAACTCCGCCCAGGTCAGCTTCTTCTCTGGAATCGCCGGTCGCGACGTCTTCGCCGATTTCGCAACGGCACGCTTCTCCTTCGCAGCCTGCTCCGCGTCTAAATTCTCTGCCCGCTTCAGCGCACTATCCACGTAGATACTTTTCAGGATTTTCCCGACTTTAAATGAACCCTCGTGCTGGTCTAGCTTCCCATCCTCAATCTCTCGGAGGACGCGAATCATTTGCGTGAGGAGGTTTAGGTCAATCTCTCCCGATTTCAGGCGGTTGTATATATCCGTGTAATAAGTGAATAGAAAAGCGCAACGAGATACACACATTGCGTCAAATTGTTTGGGGTTGGATTTGGCTAAACGTCCATAATCGCGCTTCAATTGAATCATTGTCGTCACATCTTGGTGAATCTGTGAACTGTGCTTAACGCGACGAATCACCTCTGTATGGTCTTCGGTTCCATTGGCTTCTATGAGTTTCTGAAGCTGAATACGCTGGTCGGGGTCCATTATATATTATATTACGCAGACAGTATTTAGACCGTATTCAAACGCGAACAAGGTCCTATCCTGCTCTTTATTTTATACTTGTTATATATACACACACACACGCACGTGGACGGACAATGTCTCTCAATATTCAACAAGCACCACAAGCACCCAGTTATGACGCGGCAAGTATTCAGGTCCCGGCGAATATCGCGACACCGCAAGCCACAATGGAGAGTGTCAAGGCGCAACAGAGTCAATTGAATGCGGTGAATACGTTGAGTGGCGGGCGCAGGCGCGGGCGCCATCCACGCACACAACGACGCAACCGTAAATCAACTATAACACAAAAAGGCGGTTCATCACAATCCGGAGGACAAATTGTGATCCCTCAAGTGGGTTCAACGTGTTCATCCGGTCCTCAATGCGCCGGAGCGCAAAACGCCAATTTGACCGCGATTCATAATCAAGCACAATCCAATAGCATCAATGACGCATATGCCACGCAAAAAGGAGGACGCAAAAAAGTGCGGTTCGGACATACGACGACTCACCGGCACCGGCATCGCACGTATCGCAGTAGCCATAGCCGTAAATCCCGCCACGATCAATCACTAACAAGTATCATTGCCTATAATATTAAGAAGGTTATGCGTAAGATATTCACGTAATTGTAAGTGCGCTCTTGCGATCACCTCGTAGTAGATATTATATGAAGGTAATATAACGGAAGACGCATAGTAGTCATTGATTCACACCAAGCATAATACGATGAAATCAACTGATATCGCATTTACAATTCTGATTATTGTCGTATTTATTGGGCTGTATCTATCCAATATTTTAGCAATTGGAATGAAAAAAGTCCAAGACAATTGGCCGTTATACCGATGTAGTCCCGCAGTTATGCCATTTGCGAAGTTATTTGGACACGATGTCGGCGACAATTTTATGCAATGTATTCAGACGACCCAAAGCGGGTATATGGATTACCTGATGATGCCATTGAACCACGTCATTTCATTGGTGGGGTCCGTTGCGTCCAAAATTGTTAAAGATACGGAAAGTATTCGCGGGTTCATCGGCGGCTTGCGTGATAAAATTCTGGGTGTTGTGAAGAACATCTTCGGGATTTTCAATAATATCATCATCGGATTTCAACGTATTATTATCGCGATGAGAGATTTAGTCAATAAACTCGCCGGTATTTTTGCGACGCTGATGTTTGTTATGTCCAGCGCGTTAATGGTGATGAAAAGTTTGTGGGGAGGTATATTCGGACAGATGGTGCGGTCATTGGGGCGATAGGTAGGTATACCGAGACCAAAATTAAATATCTAATGAACTATTATAATCCACACACCCCCACCCACGTCAGATAACGATGGCATACGAACGCGGAGTCATTATGTTCGCGCATTCTGCGCTGATTGGTATCGCAATTTATTTGATGATGCGATACGTATTCAATCAGCCCGCGCTAGTGGCGGAAGACAGGTCTATCGTAATTGCGGCATTTGTCCTTATTTATATGATTATGTTCGGACACGGAATGCCGGGGCAGTTGAATAGGAATCTCTCGTTGATAGCGTAGCGAAGCGGAGCCGAGCGGAGCGGAGCCGAGCGGAGCCGAGCGGAGCCGAGCGGAGCCGAGCCGAGCGAAGCCGAGCGAAGCCGAGCGGAGCCCGAGGTAGCCGGGTAATATTCAAATATAAGTAAAATATATCTGAATATAGTTATGGATGGGATATTATCCTTTATAATATCAACCGCAAATGATTATCTATTAGATTTAGGGGTTATATCTAAAAAAATCGGAGATAAAGCGCTTCATAAAGGAATAAAAACCGCTCGCAAATCCGTGTTTTCATCACTAAAAGAGTATGCGACCCAAGGAACATCGGGATATGACGAAAAAATAGAAAAATTAAAAAAACAACCCATCGTGGAACGATTAAACTATTTATATGGGGATAAAACGTTTACTGGACGATACGGCATTGATATTATTAAAGTATGCGTCATCATATTTTTCGTGATGTCAGCGATTACATACCTCCATATTCAAAACAAACTATTGGAAGTTAAGCGAGATTGGCCCGAATATAGATGTCGCCCTGATGTTATGCCATTTGCTGGGTGGATTAATGCGCCTGATGGGGTGAGTCCAATAGAATATACCAAACAGAACTTTATGGAATGTGGTGTGAATAGCACGAAGGGCGTGTTTGACCGCCCAATGACGATGGTATATAGTAAATTTAATATCGTAATGGGAATTTTCAAGAATATACTGGATGTTATTGAGAGATTTCGTCTGTTATTCAACCGAATGCGCGATGCTCTTAAGAATATATTTTTATCTGTTTTTTACCGTATTCAAAATATTATTATTCCCATCCAAACGATGTTGATCAAAATGGTGGATTTTTTTGAGAAAATAAAAGGTATATTAGCCACATTTTTACTTACATTTGTAGGCGTGTTATGGTCATTTTATTCTCTCATTGGGTCTGTCTATGAACTGGTAATTATTATATTAGTGATTATGCTTGTTGTCATTATTGTATTGTGGTATATTCCATTTGTAGGCTGGATGTTAGCAATTGCTGCGATTGCGGTTTTTCTCACGATTGCAATTCCACTCATTATGTTGGGTATTGTATCGCGTCAAATTACGCGACAACGAACAAGTCGCATACCAGCCCCGTAGGCCGTAGGCCGTAGTATTTAGTAATACATACCCACCAAATCAATCATAAGAATAATTATCTACTGTTTTATTATAAGTGCCATTATTCCACAAGTTTAGTTTTATAATAAAATGAATTATAAGCTTATCTTGCTCCTCATTGTTTCGCTGTTTATCGGCGCAAATCTATTGTGCGGTTGTTGCCGATTTCCGGTGTTCAATTACCTCATGGGTAATGGCGCGAATATAAAGGAAGGCATTGATAGCAAAAATGTAGGCGCCCCCGGGTCCAGTGCGTCTGTTAAGAAAGCGGCCGAGGATGTTGCTGAAATAATAAAAAATACGAACCCAACTCCCGCGCTTGTTGAGGCAACCCAAACACCGTCACCGCAACCGCCGACCGGCAAGAGCGGTATGGCGAATCTGAAAGACGGATTTCAGGATATGTTTAAGAAGGGATTGGCTGTAATCAACCCCACTCCCGTCAACGAAGGGTTGACTACGATTGGGTCGGATATCAATGAAGTTCAAAATGGAGATGTTGCCGGAATGTGGGTGACCAAGGCGAACACCTATGCGTCAGAATTTGGGTATGGAACAATCAATAATACTGGAAGCGCTTATAGCGCCGACGAACCCTTGAAAAATGGCGAGATGGTTATTTTTGCCAAGAATAAATTTAAACCGGAATGTTGCCCGGCGCCTTATTCATCCAGCACAGGTTGTGTTTGTATGACGCCCGAACAAATTAACTACTTGAATACTCGCGGTGGAAACCGCACATCCGACTCAGGGGTCTAAATCGTGCATCGGAGATTGATTACTTTTTTTCAGATCGCGTAAAACACACACAATCTGAAAAAAATTGAAATGCTTTTTCAATTAACACCCAGATAACAGTCAACCAGACAACCAGAGACAAAGACAACGAAACAATGCAACAATACTACGGAACTACCACCACTGCCGACAATACGTTCACCACCCCGGCCATCATCAAACTCAAAGGAGCAAAGGACCTCAAGAAATACACGGCTGCCGCATCCGAGTCGCTCAAAAGCATCACCGAAAGGTTTCAAGCAGATTTGCGCGCTCCCAGCGCAATCGTGGACGTTTCATCCATCCAAGACGGAAACATCAAATTCAAAGCGGAAATGTGCGCCATCGAGCAGAGAACATTTGTCCACAACATCAGCCGTGGCCACTCTTCACCAGTGGTCGCAGCGAAAGATGATGCTGACAAATGCCTCGCGAACCTTGAAGCACTGCGAAAAATGCTTGTCAACAACAAACAGCAAAAAAAGACCACCGCCAAACAGGTCCGCGGAATCATTCGGCTCACTTCCTCTGCAAATGCCGCGACGATCGCCCTTCTACAAGTCGTTCCCGACGCAGAACATCATCCGATCGCTGGTGAGATGAGAGGGTTGATTGTTCAATTCAAACAGCACCACAAAACTGTGGCAAAAAACCTCCGCGAACAAGCAATCTTCAACATGCACCAGATGAGAAAATGCATTCTCGCCTACCAACACGCGACGGAAACCGCCATTCAAGAGATCATCAACCGCTGCGAAAAAACTCGCGCAATGGTGCGGAAATACGAAGACATTGAACTCATTGAGTTCTGCGCCAGGGCGTGGTGGTTTGAAACCCAGAAAGACCCGATGGATCACGGCAAATACACCGTATCGGCGCGGGAGGCTCCTTTACGCGATGACGGATGCCCTGAAATCAGCGCAACGTTCAGACCGTCACTTCATCGCCACTACTACAACAAATCGCACGGACCTCACTCGCCATTACAGCACGTCAACATTTCGGCCGTTGTCATCACAGTGCGCGATGACAGTTGGTCTTGTGAAAACCCAAACGGATGCGTCGTGGACACCTACTACTTGGCGGAAAGCAAGCTCGCGAAAGAAATTCTCAATGAACGCGCGATTCGTTCATTTGAAACAGAACGAAGAAATGATGGATGCGATGATGATGATGATGTCGTCGCAATGGAAGAAGAAGAAGAGCCGGCGGCGGTGGAGGAGAGGTCGCAGCCGTCGTCGTCGCCGTGGCTTCAACAACTCTACGCGGCCGGCGTTCGTCCAGAAGATTTGATGAGTGAAGAAGAGGAGTAGAGGACGACACGGAGGACACGAGGACGCGACGACACGGAGGACGCGACGGACAACGGAGGACGCGACGACACGAAGACACGAATAGGTAAGCGAAGGTAAGTATTTTTTTACAATGATCGTAAAAAAAAATATGAATACTGCGTGTAGTAGTATTCAACGGCGCGCCGGCAGATATTATATTATACTTTTTGATACTTACAAATACAAACTCAAATTCGCCCGCTTGTCATCATTGGCTTGCTTCACCAACTTATCCACGACTTCACTTGTAACCGAGAACGGGAACGCGACCTTCAGGGACATTTCTTTCTCAAATAGAGGAGTGTCGGGCTTGATGAGGCGATACAAGTTCAACTTGCGATGAACGACCTCCAAGCAGCGCTTCAGGTTGCGAACACCCTCCTCCTTCTCTGTATAATTTTCCACGATGTGTTCAATCACCGAATCGGGGATCACGATATCCCCGTGACGAAACCCGACCTCATTGCAAATTTTGGGAATGAGATACTTCTGTGCGATTTGCGTCTTGTCTTTCTTGTTGTATCCAGTTGTGTTGATACGATACATCCTGTCAAGCAGGATTGGATTGACCTTGCTTTCGTCATTGTAACTGAAGATGAAGAGACACTTGCTCAAGTCAAAGTCAATCTCCGCAAAGTAGCGGTCGTGGAACTGGGAATTTTGGCTGGTATCTGTGAGATGGGTGAGAATGCCGACGATTTCCTCTCCCTTCGCAGTATCGCTGATTTTGTCAAGTTCGTCAAAGTAGATGACAGGATTCATTGAACCGCACTGGATAATGATTTCCACGATCTTGCCCCACGTGCTTCCTTCATACGTATACGAATGACCTTCCAAGAAACTGCTGTCCGTCGCACCGCCGAGCGCAATAAACGCGAAATCGCGACCGAGGATTTTGCTGATACCCTCCTTCACAAGCGACGTCTTTCCAGTTCCCATCGGACCCTTGATCGCGATCGCACTTCCCATCGCGGATGGGTTGGAAATCCATTGACCGACCATTTGCATAATCTGGAGCTTCGCATCATTGAGACCGTAGACGGCAGTGTCAAGCGTGGTTTTGGATGCCTCCATAAACTCGCTACAACGCGCCAGTCCGTCGTCAATCGTGAGAGGCAGGTTCTTTGTCTTGTTGAATGGAATCTTCATAAAGGTATCCACCCAATTCTTCACCTTGTAATACTCACCGCATCCTGGCTCCATATGACGAAGCGAGTTGATTTTTCGCATCGCGATGGCCTTGAACGCGATAGGAATGTTGGTCTCCAGAAGGGAAAGTCGGTAAGGTTTTTCAATGATACTGACTGCGTGGATCTCTTTCAGGTCGGCGATCACCTTCTGTTGCTCCGCGGATGTCATATGGCGACGAAAGTAGCGCAGGTCGTTCGTGGAATTCTTCTTTCGCAAGAGTGTCCTGAACTCACTGACATTTAGCTTGTCGCGCTTCTTTTCATCGGCGCGGAGCGTGTATTCAATTTCGCGTTGTTTTTGTTTCATATCGGCAAGCTGTTTCTTCATGAACTTGTTGGTCGCGAGGGTAGGGTTGGCGGCCATTGTCTCGGACAACGACTGAATGGTAGCCTTGATATCTTCAAGCTTCTTCTTGTTCTTTTCGCATTGTTTCTCCATTTTCTTTTGTTGTTTCTTATGACGCGCAATTTCGGCTTCACTGTCGTCGTCATCGTCATCGTAGTCTTCGTCATCGTCATCATAGTCTTCATCATCGTCGCTGTCGTAGTCTTCGTCGTTGTCGTCGCTGTCGTCGTTGTCGTCGCTGTCGTCGCTGTCTTCGTCGTCACTGTCTTCGTCGGCATCGTCGCTGTCATCGCTCTCTTCGTCATCGCGGTCGCTATCACTGTCTTCGTCACGATCGTCGCTCTCATTTTCTTCGTCCTCCTCTTCGTCGGTCTCTTCTTCTTCCCGGCGTAACTTTCGCGCACTTCCAATGATGCTGATGATATTCGTCTTACGTCCTTTTCCTTTTCCTTTTCCTTTTCCTTTTCCTTTGGCAATTGCCGCTGCAATAACAGACGAAGCCAGCGCTTCTGCTATTTTTCCAACGACCATATTCGCAGCGGCAGTCTTCCTTTGCTTATTATTCGTCGTCGCAGGTGCATGTGACGACGAGGATGACGACGAGACGGAAGAATTATCCGTGTCGGATTCCGAATCTGAACGTAACACGGGAACGTCGTCGTCATCGCCTCGGTTCTTCTTATACGTCGGCTTGCCACCGAACTTGCGCTTATTGTTGCTCTTCTTCTTGATGATAAATGGCGACATTGTTGTTGATATGTATCGGACACTGATATAGATCCAATCCAAAAAAGTCATTTCAATTTTTTTTGGATTCATCGTCGTTCCATCATTGATGGAACGAC
>JACCDO011645734.1_pt1 | contig 20108 bp, 19 predicted proteins | sample 7446101 | NCBI WGS metagenome assembly JACCDO01 (sample SAMN15323440, study PRJNA562643) | freshwater metagenome | isolation source: river surface water | place: USA:Blue River Watershed | collected 2017-08-16
GCGGTATCTGCAACAAAGGAAATTTCACAAATTCTCTTGAAAGATGGATTCACGCTTTCGACCCCATCAGATATCTCCATCCTCGGTATCGCGCAACATGCTGCAGAAGAACTTCCCAAAGCAGAAGTTGTCTTAGTTCTTGGTGGTGACGGAACAATCTTACGCGGTTCTGAAATCGCACGCCGCCAAGATATTCCAATTCTCGGAATCAATTTGGGGCACGTTGGTTTTATGGCCGAGGTTGAAAAGCCTGCTTTATCTGAAATTGCTGCCAGCGTCATCGCAAAAGATTATGTAACTGAAAATCGCATGGTTCTGAAATATTCAGTAGAGCGAAATGGAAAATCTGTCGATACCGGTTGGGCGCTAAATGAAGTAACGGTTGAGCGCGACGGCACAACTATGGTTGAACTATTTGTACAGATTGATGGACGTCCCCTTTCACGTTGGGGTTGCGATGGTCTTATCTGCTCAACTCCAACTGGTTCAACCGCTTATGCATTTAGCGCTGGCGGCCCCGTTCTTTGGCCGCAAGTTGATGCTCTGGTTCTTCTCCCAATTTCGGCACACGCGCTCTTTTCGCGCCCGATGGTCGTCTCTCCAAAATCTGAAATTATTGTTGATATCGAATCCACCGATGCGCTCTTATCTTCCGATTCGTTGCGTAAATTCAAACTTCAACTTGGTGATCGCGTTTTAATCACTCGTGATTCATCCGTGATCAAACTTTCGCATATCAAGCCGACGCTTTTCACTGATCGATTGGTGGCTAAATTCAAACTTCCCGTTGAAGGTTGGCGCGGTGAGTGAACGCTCTCATCTAGAGGAAATCTCAATCCGGTCTATCGGAGTCATTGAACAATCATCGCTTGAGTTAAACCCTGGGCTAAATGTATTAACCGGTGAAACCGGGGCCGGTAAAACAATGATTCTTACAGCGTTACAACTCGTTCTTGGCGGAAAGAGCGATAGCTCTTTGGTACGTCACGGCAGTGAACGATTGGTTGCATCGGCTCGCTTCTCGGTAAGTAAATCCATCGCCGATCTTGCTATTGAAGCCGGTGCTGATGTTGAAGACGGAACACTTATTCTGACTCGCACGGTTAACGCTGATGGAAAGAGCAAGGCTGTTGCAGGCGGTGCCAACGTTCCTGCGGCAACGCTGGCCAGCCTGGCTGATTATCTTGTGGAAATCCACGGTCAAGCAGCCAACCATCAGATCGTAAAGCCCGCACGACAGCGCGAACTACTTGATCGTTTTATCGGAAAAGATTTAGAGAGCGCACTCGAGAAATATCAAGAGTGCTTCAACGCCTATAACGAACTCAAAGCAAGAATTAAAACTATGCGCGAAAGCGTTAGCAAACGCGATTCTCAAATTGCAGAGCTACAAGAGTTTTCGGCGGCGTGGATAAAATTAAAAGCGGTGCGGGGTGAAGTTGCATCAACCAACGACCAGATATCTCGGCTCTCAAGCGTTGAAGATTTAAGGGTCGCCGCAGATGGTGCAACCCAAGCAATCACAGATGAAGAGCAAGGCTCACTAACTTCGCTGGGCGCTGCACGTCGCTTCCTCGATGTTGCAAAAGGTAAAGATGGCAAGTTAGATGAAATTGCTGGACGTATCGCAGAAGGCTTTTATTTGATTGATGACGCATCACGGGATCTAGCTTCTTATCTGACTTCACTGGAGGCAGACCCTGGCCAACTAGATACTTTGCAGGCGCGCAAGGCAGAACTCCACGCATTTCTGAAAAAATGGGGATCCGCAGCAGAACCTGATGAGGATTTAGTCCAACTTGCCGCACAAGCCAAGAGCGCAAAATTAGAGATTGAAGATCTAACTGGTGGCGATGAACGAATCGCAGAACTCGAAAGGGATCTTGTCGCAGTAAAGAAGAACCTTTTAACCGCAGCAGAGAAGTTAACTAAGGTTCGTCAGGCGGGGGCAATAGAACTCTCCAATCAAGTTTCGAGTGAAATCCATCAACTTTCTATGCCGCACACTCAATATTCAGTTTCGGTCATCTCACCTGATTACAAGGGAACTTTGAAAGAGTCAGATTTCAGTGCGGTGGGTTGCGATGAAGTATCAATGCAAATTCAAGGCCATAAAGATGGACCACTGATCGCACTTGGCAAGGGTGCAAGTGGTGGTGAAATGTCGCGAATCATGTTGGCCCTAGAAGTTGTTTTAGCGGCAACGCATCCAGTGGGCACTTACATTTTCGATGAAGTAGATGCTGGTGTTGGTGGAAAGGCGGCTATTGAAGTAGGACGTCGTTTAGCCGAACTCGCTAAGCACACACAAGTAATTGTTGTAACGCATCTTCCTCAAGTAGCGGCCTGGGCCGACAGCCATTTCGTGGTTAAGAAAAGTAGCGATGGCACTGTAACCGCATCGGATGTTCAGGCACTTGACTCGGATTCAAGGGTCGAGGAGATCGCTCGAATGCTTGCTGGGCTTGAGGAATCAACGAGTGCGCGGGAACACGCCGCTGAGCTCTTAGCGATGCGAGGCCAGGGCGCTAATTACTGATAAGTTTGTCTTCCATGGGCCAAGCGCATGTGACCAAGCATATTTTCGTAACCGGTGGAGTAGCTTCAAGTTTAGGTAAGGGCCTCACCGCCTCAAGTCTTGGCAGATTATTAGTAGCCCGCGGAATTCGCGTAACAATGCAAAAACTGGATCCATACCTGAACGTCGATCCAGGCACCATGAACCCTTTCCAACACGGTGAAGTATTTGTAACCGATGATGGCGCAGAGACTGATTTAGACATTGGGCATTACGAGCGTTTTCTCGATCGCAACTTGCAAGGTTCAGCGAATGTAACAACGGGTCAGGTTTACTCGCGCGTTATCGCGCGCGAACGGCGCGGTGAATATTTAGGTGAGACGGTGCAAGTTATCCCGCACATCACCAATGAGATCAAAGAGCGTATGCACGCGATGGCATCAGATGATGTCGATGTTGTCATAACTGAAATCGGTGGAACAGTTGGCGATATTGAATCTCAGCCATTTTTAGAGGCAGCGCGACAAATGCGCCAAGAGGTTGGTCGCGATAACGTATTTTATCTTCACATCTCACTCGTTCCATATATCGGACCTTCTGGTGAATTGAAAACTAAGCCGACGCAGCACTCGGTAGCGGCTCTACGCAGTATCGGTATTGCACCTGACGCCGTGGTTCTGCGTTCTGATCGCGAAATCCCAATGTCAATTAAAAAGAAAATCTCATTAATGTGCGATGTCGATGTCGAAGCGGTGGTCGCAGCAGTTGATGCCCCATCTATCTATGACATTCCAAAAGTGCTCTTTGCCGAAGGTTTAGATGCCTACGTTGTGCGCCGTTTATCACTCGGTGGGCATGACGTTGTTTGGGGCGAGTGGGATGAACTTCTGGAGAAGGTGCATCATCCAAAACATCAGGTCAAAGTTGCCCTAGTTGGAAAGTACATCGATCTTCCTGATGCTTATCTATCTGTATCGGAAGCGCTACGTGCTGGTGGTTTTGCCAATAACGCGAAGATTTCCATTGTTTGGGTTCCTAGTGATGACTGCGAAACTCCAGAAGGAGCAATGCAGGAGCTTTCTGGAATCGATGCAATCTGTGTTCCCGGTGGTTTCGGTGTTCGGGGTATCGAAGGAAAGCTCGGCGCACTCAAGTTTGCGCGCGAGAATAAGATTCCAACTTTAGGTTTGTGCTTAGGTCTGCAGTGCATGGTTATCGAAGCTGCTCGCAATTTAGCTGGAATAAAGGATGCAAATTCGGCTGAATTTTCACCTGAATCTGGCACCCATGTAATCGCAACTATGGATGATCAAAAAGATATTGTCTCAGGCCAAGCAGATATGGGCGGAACAATGCGTCTTGGTTTGTATACGGCAACTTTGAAACCAGGTTCATTGGTAGCAAAAACCTATGGCGCGCTTGAGATTTCTGAACGCCATCGCCATCGTTACGAAGTAAATAATCAATACCGTGATCAGATTTCAGGTGCTGGCCTTACTTTTTCAGGAATGTTTAAGGAACGTGATCTAGTGGAGTTTGTGGAATTACCTGCAGAGGTTCATCCTTACTACGTGGGCACTCAAGCACATCCGGAGTTGCGCTCTCGACCTACTCGCCCACATCCACTTTTCGTGGGGTTAATTGCAGCAGCGATAGCTAGGAAAGGCTAGTTAAATGTTAGTGGGTGTTCCAAAAGAGATAAAAGTTCATGAGTCGCGAGTAGCTCTCACACCTGATGGTGTTTTCGAGTTTGTGCGCAATGGACATGAAGTTGTGGTTGAAAAAGGCGCCGGGTCAGGTTCATCAATTAGCGATGCGGATTTCGTTTCTGCAGGGGCGCGCATAGAGAACGATATTGAAAAGTTGTGGAAGGACGCCGATCTAATCCTTAAGGTAAAGGAACCCATCGAAGCCGAGTACCCACGCCTTCGCGCGGGGCAAATTCTCTTTACATATCTACATTTGGCAGCGAGCAAGGCATGCACGGATGCACTTATAAAGAGCGGTACAACAGCGATCGCCTACGAAACTGTTGAAGTAAATGGTACTTTGCCTTTACTTGCTCCCATGAGCGAAGTTGCTGGTCGACTATCAGTACAAGTTGGTGCATTCGCACTGCAGAAACCAAATGGTGGCCGTGGAGTATTGCTGGCCGGCGTACCAGGTGTGGCTCCCGGAAAAGTTGTCGTAATCGGTGGGGGAGTAGCAGGGCTAAATGCGGCAGTTATTGCGATGGGAATGGGTGCCGATGTAACGGTGCTCGATCGTTCGTTAGCGCGCCTGGCATATATCGATTCTCTTTATAACGGTCGTATCAAGACGCTGGCTTCAACGCTTCATGCTATTGATCGTGAGATCAAGAGCGCTGATTTGGTAATCGGCGCAGTGCTCGTTCACGGAGCGAAGGCACCGAAGTTGGTGACAAATACACAAGTTGCCCAGATGAAACCTGGTTCTGTGTTGGTAGATATCGCTATCGATCAGGGTGGTTGCTTTGAAGATTCGAAGCCAACAACTCATGCCGAACCAACATTTAACGTACACAACTCAGTTTTTTACTGCGTTGCAAATATGCCAGGCGCTGTACCGGTTGCTTCAACTTACGCCCTTACTAATGCAACGCTTCCATATGCTCTAGCGATCGCTAACAAGGGTTGGGAGAGGGCAATAGAGGAAGATCCTGCTCTGGATCGTGGTCTAAATGTTCACGCCGGCAAGATCCGATATAACGCTGTTGCCGTGGCGCACGGTTATGAAGCTTGATCAAGCACTTAAACAATTTTTAGATCATTTAACTATTGAGCGTGGTCTTTCCAAGAACTCGCTGGTTGCATATAGGCGGGATTTAAATAAATTCTCTGATTTTTTGGAGGAGTCACGCCATAATTTCGAAGCGCTAAGCGAGGCAGAAATCGTGGCCTTTGAAGTTTGGTTGAAATCCAAAGAACTCTCAATCTCAAGTATCAATAGAAATATTTCAGCACTCAAGAGTTTTTACAAATATTTAGCGCAAGAATTTGCAATCTCTAATCCAGTTGCCGCAATGGGTAGTTCGAAGATCCCAAGAAGGTTACCTAAGGCTCTAACAATCAAAGAAATCGCTGGTCTCATTGACGCGACAAAGCGAGAAGGTGATCCAATTTCCCTACGAGATCATGCCATCATAGAACTTCTCTACGGCACTGGAGCCAGAGTCAGTGAGATCGTCGGAATCGACATTAACGATTTCTCGGACAGTGAGCTAGAAGGAAATCCGATAACTGTTTTAAAGTTGCGAGGCAAAGGTTCGAAAGAGCGAATAGTTCCGATTGGTAGTTTTGCAAAATCAGCGCTTGATGAATATCTCGTGCGTATTCGCCCGAGTTTGCTGGCAAAGAGTAAATCTACTCGAGTTGAAACTGCGCTTTTTCTAAATCAACGCGGAAGTCGGCTATCCAGACAGAGCGCTTGGCAAGTTATTTCAGATGCCGCAGATGCAACAGGTTTGACCGGAAAAGTATCTCCTCATGTTTTCCGTCATTCATATGCAACGCATTTGCTAGATGGAGGTGCTGATATTCGCGTGGTTCAAGAGTTACTTGGACATGCATCCGTTACTACAACACAGATCTACACGCTTATCACGATAGATAAGGTGAGAGAGGCGTACGCAACCGCTCACCCGCGCGCAAATTAAACACCGCGCAGACGACGCGCCAGAATAGATTGGTCACCTTTTGCTTCAAGGTCGGCGACAATCACTGCGATTGATTCACGAACTATGCGGCCGCGATCAACTGCTAATCCTAAATCACCACGCAGGGTAAGACGCGCTTGATCAAGATCAAAGAGTTCATCAGGGGATAAGTAGACAGTTATTTTCTCATCGTGCTTTTCACGACCTGTAGGTGAGCGGTCAACAGTTGTTACGCGACGACGTGGCGTTGAGCGAACACCCTTCTTTGTCTTCGAAGTTGATGGTGCAACGCCAATCGATTTGCTTACTTCCTGCGCTTCTTCTACAACTTGGCGAACTGCGCTTAGCGCTGGTGTATTCGCGCGAAATAGTTCATCGGCTCCTGGCAAGCTAGCTCTGCGGGTCATCGTGCGCCTCCTCGGGCAATTAGTTCACGGGCAAGTCTGCGATAAGAAGCGGCACCACCGGAAGATGAGGCATAGCTAGTTATAGGCTCGCCAGCAACAGTTGTTTCAGAAAAACGTATCGTCTTGGCGATGATTGTTTCGAATACATCATCAGGATACTTTTCTAGTATCGCGGTTAATACTTCACGGTTATGTAAAGTCTTCTTTTCGTACATGGTCGCAAGAATTCCAATCAACTTAAGGTCTGGGTTTAGGAAATTTTTCACCTTTTCAATATTTCCCTTGAGTTCTATAAATCCATGCAGAGCGAAGTATTCGCATTGCAATGGGACAATTACTTCATCGGATGCAACAAGTGCATTGATTGTCAGTTGACCCATAGTCGGCTGGCAATCGATCAAAATGACGTCGTATCGATCTTTTAAACGACCGAGTGCACGCTTTAAATACTGTTGACCACCAATTTCTGCACCAAGGGTGGTCTCTGCTGTACCCAAATCACGGTTTGCGGGTAGAAAATCTAAATTTGCAACAGATGATTTCAGTACGATTTCGTCAATATTCGCATCGGGCGTCATGAGTGCGTAATACACAGTGTTCTCAAGCGGTAGCGCATGAGCATTTACGCCAAGACCAAGCGAGAGACCGCCCTGTGGGTCGAAGTCAACGAGTAAAACGCGACGACCGAGTTCAGCAATGGCGGCACCCAAGTTGATAGTTGTAGTTGTCTTTCCTACGCCACCTTTTTGGTTAAAGATCGAGATGACCTTGGCAGGTTGGCCTTCAACTGGGGCGGAAGGAATTCGAAAGTTCAGGGGTTCGCGCCCGAGAAGAGTGGCGGTAGTAGCCACGTCATCATCAAATGTCGATTTAGCGTTCAAGCGAGAAACCTCTTTCTGTTGGCGCGACTCTACGCTCCATGCACAGATTTGAGCAAGTAAAGAAGTAAGGTTCGCAAGTGGATGTCGAAACAGAGATTTCAGATCAAGGCGGCGGCTCGGTCGTAACGGCCGATAGCTCGCCCTTTAACGTCCACCTCGATAATTTTGATGGCCCGTTTGACCTGCTCCTGCAGCTTATCTCGCGCCACAAGATGGATATCACCGAAGTCTCGCTGAGCATCGTTACCGATGAATTCATCGCATTTATTCGCGCTCTCGAGGCTTCGGGTGAAGGCTGGCGTCTAGATCAAGCCACTGAGTTCTTGGTCATTGCAGCGACTTTGCTCGACCTAAAGGCGGCGCGACTACTGCCTAGCGGCGAAATCGAGGATGAAGAGGATCTCGCCCTGCTAGAGGCGCGCGACATTCTCTTTGCCAGATTACTTCAGTACCGCGCCTTCAAAGAGATAGCAGCCACCTTCGCGGCGCGAATTGAAGCCGCCGATAAATCCTTTGCTCGCGTGGTCGCCTTAGACCCAGCGCTTTCTGCCCTGCTTCCGGAGGTCCTGATCGGCGTCGGCGCTCCTCGCTTTGCTGCCATCGCAGAGCGTGTCTTGACGCCAAAAACCCCGCCAGTCGTTGCAGTTGAGCATCTCCATACCAGCCTGGTGAGCGTAACCGAGGAGTCCAAGAGGGTTGTTGAGGCCTTGCGCAGGTCTCGAACCTTGAGTTTTAGGTCCCTATGCTCGGATGCGGATTCGACTCTCGTAGTTGTCGCCAGATTTCTAGCCCTGCTCGACCTTTATCGACAGGGCGCGCTCCGCTTTGAGCAGGTTATTGCCTTGGGCGAGCTTCAGATTAGCTGGACAGGCTCGGAAGAAGGCGAAGTAGCGGCATCCGACGAGTTCGATATGCCTGTAATTTTGGAGGAATATGGAGAAAATAAGACAGAAGGCGGGGAAAATGTCTAATCCAGAAGTTGAACGTTCTATTGAGGCAATCTTGATGGTCGTTGATGAACCAGTTACCGAACTCACTTTGGCCTCAGTTCTGGAACGCACCGTCGATGAGGTCGTTGCAGCCCTCGAAGCGCTAGTCGCCTCATGCGAAGGCCGAGGCTTTACCTTGAAGGCGATCAATGGGGGATGGCGCTTCTACAGCCACCCAGATTGTGCACCTGTGGTTGAGAAGTTCGTCTTAGACGGCCAACAGAATCGATTGACCCAGGCAGCCTTGGAAACCCTAGCTGTGATCGCATACCGCCAACCCGTATCTCGGGCACGCGTCTCTGCAATCCGCGGCGTAAATGTGGAGGCGGTCATGAAGACTCTGGTTACCCGCGGTTTGGTTGAGGAGTCAGGCCTTGAGCCTGAGACCGGTGCGATCTTGTATAAGACAACTAGCTATTTCCTGGAACGCCTTGGCCTCAACTCGCTCTCAGATCTTCCGGCCTTGGCTCCATACCTTCCTGATCTAGATCGACTTGATGAGGTACTTGAGTCTTTAACGGACTAGCGCTTCGAATTTCCGAAATAGCCCCATCCTCGGTGTAGATCTGCGCCTTTGACCCACCCCTATCCCTTCGCCTAGACTTAGCAACTGCTCCCGCTGCACTTTTTCAGTTGGTGGGCGCCCCATGACTGTCGAGAATGGATAGCCAGATGACGCAGATGCGCCTCAATAAGATTATCGCCGATGCCGGGATTACCAGTCGCCGCGGAGCTGATGAGTTAATCATCGACGGGCGAGTGAGCGTAGATGGCTTCGTGTGTAGGGAACTCGGAGCAAAGTTTGACCCAGATATGGTCAAAGTCGAAGTCGATGGTGAGACAATTAGACGTAGTTTGACTAAGTCTTATGTAGTACTTCATAAACCTAAAGGCGTTTTATCAACGATGTTTGACCCCGAGGGCCGACCTTCCCTAGCTGATTTTATAGATCTTCGTAAGGATCGACTTTTTCATGTTGGGCGGCTCGATAAGGATTCAGAGGGTCTTATCCTACTTACAAACGATGGCGATCTAACCTTTCGGGCTACCCATCCCTCGTTCGGTCTCGAGAAGACATACATCATTGAATTCGATGGAAAACTTCCGGCAGGAGCGGAGAAGACGTTGTTGAAGGGGATTGAACTAGAGGACGGAATTGGTCGCGTTCTCGCCTTCAAGCAATTAAGCCCCCAATGGATTGAAGTCACGATCCACGAGGGCAGATACCACATCATCCGCCGATTAATGGAGGCAGTCGATGTTGTTGTCCTTCGATTGATCCGGACCAAGTTTGGTCCCATCTCTTTGGGCGATACCCCTGAGGGACGATGGCGGGATCTAAATAGCGGTGAACTGTTTAATTTACAAAAGGCTTTACAACTTTAACATTTTATAGATATTGAGTCAATTTATAGTTTAATAGTTTTATCTATAATATGCGTGGCCGAATTTATTTTATCGATTTATTAACAATAATTCGTTCATAAGCGCGAAAAAAAACGATGAAAATGTGTATATATCGATTTTCACGTTTTCTATCGATTCGAAGGGTGAGAAAAAGGGATAGTTCCTGGATGAAAGAAAAAGATTGAAAACGTTTTCTAGATATGTCGATAAAACCTGATAGATATAACGACCAGTCTCATACTTAACAGGTACTATTTACCAATGTCATCGGTTCGAGCAATAAGAGGCGCTGTACAAGCAGCCGCCAATACCGCCACAGCAATCGGTGAGGCGACGAAAGAACTCTTGGCAGAGATGGTCAGTGCAAATGGACTCTCCGTTAATGATTTCATCTCGGTTATCTTTACCGTTAGTCCAGATCTTGATGCCGCCTTTCCGGCAAGCTCGGCGCGTGAAGTTGGCTTTACCGATGTACCTCTGCTTTGCGCCGTTGAAATCGGGGTTCCTGGTTCACTCGAACGCACAATTCGAATCATGGCGCACGTTCAATCAACCCTTGAAAAGTCCGATATTTCGCATATATACCTCGGCGGTGCCCAGGTACTACGCCGCGATATCGCACAATAGGCGGGCCGAAAGTGTCTTTTTCATCAATACGCATCGTTGGTTCAGGTCTTATCGGCACATCAATCGGATTGGGCTTGGCATCTCGGGGCGTAGAAGTCGAGATGATTGATCTAGACGCCAGCGCCCAGAAGTTGGCTCAAGATTTAATTGCCTCAAAGAACGTCCACCAACCACAAAATCCGGAGGTAGTGCTCTTTGCCATACCCGCCTCTAATCTTCTAAAGAGCGCTGAAAGTGAATTTGCGCTCAACCCAGGATCGAAATTTATAGATATCGCCAGTGTAAAAACTAAACCTCAACTAGATATATCAGCATCTTCCATTCCTAACTCAAGATTTTTGGCGACCCATCCAATGGCTGGACGTGAAGTTGGGGGAGCCGCTAGCGCAAGAGCAGACCTCTTCCAGGGCCGGAGTTGGATCTATTCGTCGACCTACTCAGATGGTTCGCGAGTCGACGGCGACGTAGTTGCTGCCGGTCTATGGATGATCGAAACACTTGGCGCTAGCGCTATTGAGATGTCAGCCAAGGCTCACGATAAGGCAGTTGCTTTGGTCTCTCACCTACCTCAACTAGTTGCCTCGCTCCTCGCCTCGCAACTAAGAGGGGCAGAGCCAAACGAATTAGATCTGGCTGGAGCTGGTCTGCGCGATACAACTCGGATCGCCGCCTCAGATCCAAAGTTATGGCAAGAGATCATTTCAAATAATGCTGATCATGTACTGCCCCTGTTAATTAATCTACAAAACGATCTTAGCTCTTTGATAAATTCTTTGGAGAAGAACGAGTCAGTCGAAGGATTGATCGCAGATGGAAACCTAGGAAGGTCTCTTATTCCGGGCAAACATGGAGGCCGAGCACGTGATTACACGATGTTGCCTGTAGTGATCGAAGATAAGCCCGGTCAACTTGCGGCGTTATTCGATGAATGTGCAAAGGCGAAAGTTAACGTGGAAGATCTAACCATCGAACATTCACCAGGACAGTTCACCGGATTGATTACCTTGGCATTATCAGCAAACGATGCGCAAGTATTGCAAGAACATTTAGAAAAATCGGGATGGAACGTTCACGCTCCAAGATAGAATAACGATAAGTGAAGAGTCTTTAGAAACCGCGCAGGGCAATGATGGGATGTAAGCAAAAATGATCGTCGTAGCCATCGATGGACCAAGCGGTGCCGGAAAATCTAGTACCTCAAAATTAGTGGCCAGTCGCGCTGGTTGGAATTATTTAGACACTGGTGCTTTATATCGAGCAGTTGCATGGCTTTCCCTACGCGACAAAATTTCAAGTAGTGAAGAGATTTTAAAGGCGTTGGCTAACAACACAATTCACTTTGTTGCAGATCCAAAAAATCCTCAAGTTTTTGTTGGTGATGTAAATGTGACAGCTGATATCCGAAATGCAGAAGTTACTGCGGCGGTAAGTTCGATAAGTGCACTCCCAGAAATTCGCGCCTCACTCCTGACATTGCAGCGAAAATTAATTAGCGAAGCAGAGCGTGGAATAGTTGTCGAAGGACGCGATATAGGTACCGTGGTTGTTCCAGATGCACCGTTAAAGATTTATCTACAAGCAGATATTGCGGCACGCGCTGCAAGGCGATCTACTGAATTATCAGCGCCAGTTGCTAGCGTTTCGACTGCACTTACTCAGCGGGATGAGATTGATTCAACTCGTGCGGTATCTCCGCTGGCAAAAGCTAGCGATGCGGTTTTGATAGATTCAACCGAACTTGACCTCGAGGAAACTGTTGATCGAGTTTGGGAGTTGCTTAAAGAACGTTCGTTACTTGGTTTGCCGATTGTTGCCATCTTGGGAAGACCTAATGTTGGCAAGTCAACTTTAATCAATCGTTTCATCGGTCGCAGAGAGGCGATCGTCGAGGATACTCCTGGAGTTACGCGAGATCGCGTTCAGTACGAGTGCGAATGGGGCGGTCGTCGCTTCATCATTATGGACACCGGTGGATGGGAGTCAAAACCGGATGGAATTTCGGTGCAGGTTTCTGCATCTGCGGAGTTGGCTATGCAAGAAGCGGATGTTCTTGCCTTTGTTGTTGATGCTCACGTGGGCGCTTTAGATGAAGATGACATCCTTGTTCAGGAACTTCGTAAAGTTAAAAAACCAATGATTTTAATTGCCAATAAAGTAGATAGCGATGTTGATGAGGCGGATGCGCATGCCCTTTGGAACTTAGGATTAGGCGAACCGAGGTTTGTTTCTGCTCTTCACGGTCGTGGCAGCGGTGATTTGCTTGATCACATCGTTCGCGAGATGCCTGAAGTAGGCGGAGCGCAAACGCAAGATGGTTATCGCAAGATTGCCCTGATAGGTCGTCCAAATGTTGGCAAGTCAAGTCTGCTAAATGCACTTGCCGGTGAGAATCGCTCAATTGTTGACGATGTTGCAGGAACAACTCGAGATCCCGTAGACGAGCTAATTGAATTTGGGGGATCCATCTGGCGCTTCATCGATACCGCCGGCTTGCGAAAACGCGCTAATCAGGCAAGCGGTACAGATTATTACGCGACACTTCGCACCGCTGCGGCGTTAGAAAGGTGTGAATGCGCAGTCGTGGTTCTCGATGCATCGGTGCCCATTTCAGAACAAGATCTTCGGGTCATTACAATGGTCGAAGAAGCGGGCAAGGCGATGGTCATCGTTATGAACAAATGGGATCTAGTCGATGAAGACCGGCGCGATCAGTTAGATAAAGAGATCGACCGCCATCTCGATCAAGTGGAATGGGCGCAACGTGTAAACGTGGCCGCTAAGACTGGTTGGCACCGGGATCGTTTGGCGCCAGCGCTTCGTACAGCAATCGATAGTTGGGAGCGCCGTGTTCCAACAGCAAAACTCAACTCATTCCTGGGTGCACTCATTGGAGCAACTCCGCCGCCCGTTCGTGGAGGCAAGCAACCAAAAATTTATTATGCGACTCAAGCCGGCATAGCTCCACCGAAGTTTGTGATCTTCTCCAGCGGCTGGATCGAACCTTCATATCGCCGCTTCATCGAACGTCGTCTGCGTGAAGAGTTCGGCTTCCCTGGCACCCCAGTCCAAGTGGCGGTTCGGGTAAAAGAGCGCGACTGATGACCTTTATGAAGCGCTTAACCCTCGTAACTGTTCCAAATGCGCTTACCTTCTTACGTGCTTTGGGCATCCCACTTTTCATCTATCTGGCAGTTGCCCTGGAGGCAGATGGTTGGGCAATTCTGATCTTGGCTATCGGGGGAGCCACTGATTACTTCGATGGCAAAATCGCGCGCGCTTGGGGCCAGGAATCACGGTTTGGCGAGTTAGCAGATCCTGCGATCGATCGTCTTTATATAGTGGCAACGCTGATTGTTCTTTATATTCGCGACGCGATTCCGCTCTGGGTGATCTTGGTTTTAATTATTCGCGACTTAGTGCTCGCAGTAGCCACGCTAGCTATGACCGCGAAGTCTCTACCACCACTGAAGGTAACTTATCTTGGAAAAGCTGCGACATTTAACCTTCTCTATGCCTTCCCATTTCTTCTCCTGGCGCTTAACTCAAACTGGTATGGAACCTTGGCTTATATATTCGGCTGGAGTTTTGCCATTTGGGGGATAGCTCTCTACCTCTTCACCGGCTTGAGTTACCTAGGTGTTGCGGTTACAACCTTGAGAAAATCGCGATAGTTTTCTCCCATTAATTAAGGGAGTTTTTAGTGTCATCAATTCCGGATAACTTGCAATACACAAAAGAGCACGAGTGGGTTTTGGCATCTGGAAATACCTTCCGCATGGGCATCACTGATTACGCTCAAGGCGCTCTTGGAGATATCGTTTATGTACAACTTCCGAAGATTGGCGAGTCAGTAACTGCGGATAAAGTTTGTGGTGAGGTTGAATCAACTAAGAGCGTCTCTGAAATCTTCGCGCCAGTTTCAGGAAAAATCGTTGCTGTGAATGAAAGCCTTAACGATTCTCCGGAGACAATCAACTCGGATCCATATGGAGCGGGCTGGCTTGCCGAAATTGAAGTGGCATCGCTTCCCGAGGGCTTACTATCAGCCGAGCAGTACCGTCAAATTACCGCGTAGAAACCGTTCGTTTTCCCCATTAATGGCGCCCTGTTTTCCACTTGATTTCTTTGCCTTCTCTCTCTAATGTCAGCCTCAGGTTGAAGTTGAACCTCGCAGACAGATAGGTGAAGGGAGTGCGCTATGAACCAACCTAAGGCCGACGGCGAACTCACTAGCACACTGCATCTCGGACTTCGTTCCGTAGTAGATGGTTCCCCAGAGAGTGCACTTAACGCATTTCTCTCATCTGCAAGCGAGCAAGACCGTGTTGCAATCACCGCTGTCATCGACGGACCTGCCGATCGTGCAATGGTGGTAATCCATCGAGGTCCTGCGAAAGGAGCAAGGTTTCTCATTAATCAAGAGATTGTAGCTATTGGCCGTTCTATCGAATCGCCGATCTTTTTAGATGATGTAACCGTCTCTCGAAAGCACGCGCTAATTGTCAAAGAAGCCGACTCTTTCAAAATTCAAGACCAAGGCAGCCTAAACGGAACATACGTCAATAATCAGTCAGTATCTGATGCACCGCTTTCAACAGGCGATGAGATTCAGATCGGCAAATTCCACATGTTATTTATCGCCTCAAAGAAGTTTTAAACCTTTTCAGTATCAGTTTCTAGTAATAGGGGAGAGCATAATGAGCGTTCCAGCACGCGCATACTTAAGTATTGGGGAAGTTCTAACAAAACTTCGGGGAGATTTCCCGGATATTACAATTTCCAAGATTCGATTCTTAGAATCTGAAGGGCTTATTGAGCCGCAGCGAACCCCATCTGGCTATCGCAAATTTACCTCCTCTGATCTCGATCGTTTGCGCTATGTGCTCTTGCTGCAGCGCGATCAGTACCTTCCACTACGAGTTATAAAAGAAAATCTCGAAGCTCTCGATCGTGGTTTAGATCCCGCACCTGCTGGAGGTGTCGCATCACCACGTCCAACCCTTACAACTGTTGACCACGACGCATCACCTGAATCCTTTGGCGCAAATTCAGATCTTCGCCTATCCCGTGATGAACTTCTCAAAGCTAGCGGGCTTGTAGATGAACAATTAGTAGAACTTGAGTCATATGGTTTTATCGCCCTGCGTGGTCGCCATTACGATGCAGATGCCTTAGCAGTTGCCAAGGCGGTTGCGGAGATGGCGGGATTTGGAATTGAAACGCGCCATCTTCGTTCATTCAAGTCAGCCGCTGATCGCGAGATTGGATTAATTGAACAAGTCATTACGCCAATTAACCGCCAGAAATCTTCAGATTCAAAAGCGCGAGCTCAAGAGGTCCAGAAGCAGATCGCATCGCTATCAATTCGTTTACATGCCGGGCTAGTACGCGCTGGCCTAAACCGCCCGCGTCCATAATTTACTTCTCAAGATCGGGAGTTAAATGTTGGTAAATATGGAGGTAGTTGGTGTTCGCATCGAGATGCCGTCCAATCAGCCGATAGTTCTCCTTAAGGAGATCGAGGGTTCACGCTTTCTTCCGATCTGGGTCGGAGCCGTTGAAGCAACCTCCATCGCTTTTGCCCAACAAGGTTTGGCAGCACAGCGCCCACTGACCCATGACTTGATGGCAAATCTCTTGGAGGTTGCCGACCTAACGATGACGGCCGTACACATCACCGAACTTAAAGATGGCATCTTCTACGCCGAAATTCAGATCCGCGATAGCCAATCGGCGCTGCTCAAAGTTTCGGCGCGTCCTTCAGATGCGATTGCCATAGCCCTTCGCACCAAGAGCAATATCCTGGCCGACTCGGATCTGCTGGACTTAGTAGGAATTGATATCCCTGAGAGGCTCGTTGAGCCAGATGGCCTAGGGGCGGGTGGCTCACCGGTTGGGGAAGGATCAGATTTGGATCTGGAGCGATTTAGAGAATTCTTGGATCAGATCAACCCTGAGGACTTTGCAGGTTAGTCAGAGAAAGTCTTAACCTCTAGTTGAGGTTTGCCTCGTGTCGGTCGTTGTTTACCGCCTTCTCGACTCGTAGCCTTAGCCAAGAACGAAACCCACCTTCCCTAGCAGAATCGAGAGCGACGTGACCTCCCCAGTTACGCACGAAGGACAGAACGAAATTGGATATCGCGGTGCAACCGCATGTGCGGCAGCCGGAATTTCCTATCGCCAATTAGATTATTGGGCTCGTACTGGTTTGCTCGAGCCGAGCGTTCGCACTGCAAGTGGTTCTGGAACAGCTCGCCTCTATGGTTTTCGTGACATTCTTGTTTTAAAGATTGTGAAGCGTTTGTTAGATGCCGGTGTTTCACTGCAGAACATTCGTACCGCTGTAAATCATCTGCGCAGTCGCGGTGTTGTAGAGCTAGAAAGCATCACCTTGATGAGCGATGGTGCATCAATCTATGAATGCACTAGCGCTGATGAAATCGTTGACTTGTTGCAAGGTGGCCAAGGAGTTTTTGGTATCGCGGTAGGTAAGGTTTGGCATGAGGTTGAGGGTTCACTGGCAACTCTGCAAGGAGAGATCAACGGCGAAATCGTTACCGCAGGTGGCGAAAGTAGCGATGAGCTTTCGTTACGTCGGAAGGCGAAAGGCGCCTAAAAGACATATTCTTCCCCAGTATGTTGCCAATAATTAGATTGGCCATTTATTCGGGGGAGTTATTTTGACTTTAGAACACGGTGCATTCGTTGATCGCCATATCGGCCCAACGCATGCCAATGAAGTTGAAATGCTTGCCCAGCTTGGCTTTGATTCTCTTGAATCATTTATCTCAGCCGTAGTTCCATCTGCAATTGCCATGAAAGAGCCGTTGGAAGAGCATTTACCTAATGCGGTAACCGAAGTTGAGGCGATCAAATTACTTCGCCAGATGGCATCAGAGAATAAAGTTTTTACTTCCCTAATCGGAACCGGATATTACGGAACAGTTACTCCAGCTGTGATAAAAAGAAATGTTCTCGAAAATCCTGCCTGGTATACCGCTTACACGCCATATCAACCAGAAATATCGCAGGGCCGTCTTGAGGCGCTCTTTGCATTTCAAACGGTGGTTTGCGATCTAACAGGTCTGACTATCGCCAACGCTTCGATGCTTGATGAGGGCACCGCTGCAGCCGAAGCAATGACTCTGGCTCGCCGTAACTTTAAAGGCTCCGATGAAGCCGTCTTTGTAATTGATTCTGCACTCCACCCGCAGAGCAAGGCGGTTGTAGCCACCAGAGCCAAGCCACTTGGAATTAAAGTAGTAGAAGTTGATATAAGAAGCAGTGCAGACATTGCAAATCTCGAATTCTTTGGTGTGCTTGTTCAGTATCCAGATACATTTGGTGAAGTAAGGAATTATTCAGAACTCGCCAGCGTGGTGCATGCAAAAGATGGTTACCTGATCGCCGCTACAGATCTGCTTGCGCTTACTTTGCTAAAGCCTCCAGGGGAGTGGGGCGCAGATGTTGCAATTGGTAGCGCTCAACGCTTCGGTGTCCCAATGGGATTTGGCGGACCGCATGCTGGTTTTATGTCGGTGCGCGCTGGTCTTGAGCGCTCTTTGCCCGGGCGTTTAATTGGACAGAGCGTTGATAGCCATGGAAATCCCGCGTTTCGTTTAGCGCTGCAAACTCGCGAACAACATATTCGACGCGATAAAGCAACCAGCAATATCTGCACTGCACAGGTTCTGCTTGCAAATATGAGCGCTTTCTATGCGATGTGGCATGGGCCAGCCGGTTTGAAAAAGATCGCTAATCGAGTTAACAGCCACACCGAAATCTTTGCCTGCGCCTTAAAGAGCAGAGGCTTTGAAATTGTAAATAAAACTTTCTTCGACACCCTTTCCATCAAAGTAGATAAAGCTGACGAATACCTGAGTAAAGCAAAGTCTAAATCAATTAATCTTCGCAAGTTTTCTGATGATCTGATCGGTCTTTCTTTTGATGAGACCACAACTCTTGAAATACTTAACAACCTGGCGAGTATCTTCGGAGCCGAGATTGACGTCAAAGCGCAGGGGAGTGGTTTACCGGACTTTGCAGTTCGAACAAGTAGATACCTAGCGCATCCAGTTTTTAATACCTATCACTCTGAGACATCGATGATGCGCTATCTGCGAACTCTCTCAGACCGAGATCTAGCGCTAGATCGCACCATGATTCCGCTGGGATCTTGCACCATGAAGTTAAATGCAGCAACTGAAATGGAGGCGGTTACTTGGCCAGAGTTCTCGGCGCTACACCCGTTTGCACCTGTTGATCAAAGCGCAGGCTCTCGCCGCATGATTAAGGAACTCTCTGATTGGTTGGTGGCCATAACTGGTTACGACGCCGTCTCGCTTCAACCGAATGCCGGGAGTCAGGGAGAATTTGCTGGCTTGCTGGCGATTCGTAATTACCATGATTCACGTGGCGATCACCATCGCACAATATGTTTGATTCCATCTAGCGCCCATGGCACAAATGCGGCAAGCGCAGTTATGGCTGGCATGCAGGTGGTGGTTGTGTCATGCGATGAGCTTGGCAATGTTTCTGTCTCCGATATCAAGGATAAAATCGCAGAGCATGGAGCTAAGTTGGCTGCGCTCATGGTTACTTATCCATCAACACATGGCGTCTTCGAGGCGGCAATTGGTGAAATCTGTGAGCTAGTACATGATGCAGGCGGCCAGGTTTATGTTGATGGCGCGAATCTAAATGCTCTTGTTGGACTTGCCCAACCTGGAAAATTTGGCGCAGATGTTTCGCACCTAAATCTGCATAAAACTTTCTGTATTCCACACGGTGGTGGGGGACCAGGCGTTGGTCCCGTAATCGCTCGCGCACATCTGGCACCTTTCTTACCGAACCATCCACTTGATGAAACAGCTGGACCTGCAACAGGTCCTGGTCCAATTTCTGCAGCACCATTTGGTTCAGCAAGTATCTTGCCGATCTCTTGGAGTTATATTCGTATGATGGGGGGAGCAGGCTTAACTCATGCAACTCAGGTTGCGATCTTGTCAGCCAATTACATGGCCAAGAAACTCGCTCCGTATTATCCAATTTTATATACAGGTGAGGGTGGCTTAATTGCGCATGAGTGCATCTTGGATCTTCGCGAGATCACCAAGGTAAGCGGTGTGACAGTTGACGATATCGCCAAGCGTTTAATGGATTTCGGTTTCCATGCGCCAACGATGAGCTTTCCGGTTCCAGGCACTTTGATGATCGAACCAACAGAGTCCGAAGATGTTCGAGAGATGGATCGCTTTATCAACGCGATGGTTGAGATTCATCGCGAGATTTCTGAGATCACTGTTGGTGCGATTGCGGTTGAAGACTCTGCGCTGCGCCATGCACCACACACTGCGGCCACGGTGATTAGTAGCCAATGGGATCGTCGCTATTCACGCGAAATGGGGGCCTTTCCAGCGCCCGCTAGCGGCCTCATAAGCGGTGAATTGATCGGTACTCAGGGTAAGTATTGGCCTAGCGTTGGCCGCATAGATGGCGCATTTGGCGATCGAAATCTGGTCTGTTCCTGTGCGCCAATTGAGTCTTACGCGTAAACCTGGCGGGGCAGGGCTTATTCTTAGTTACTTAACATAATGTAACTTA
>JACCDO010624280.1_pt1 | contig 20098 bp, 10 predicted proteins | sample 7446101 | NCBI WGS metagenome assembly JACCDO01 (sample SAMN15323440, study PRJNA562643) | freshwater metagenome | isolation source: river surface water | place: USA:Blue River Watershed | collected 2017-08-16
ATTCTATTTCAGTAAATTCAATTTCGTCTAAAGTGATATTGTTCGCAGCATTACTATCACAGCTAGTTTCTTCTGCAACCTCTACAGCCTTGGATTCACTAATATCATCAAACACCGTTGCCAAGGGTTCCTTGTTATTGAATCGCTCAATCAAGTCGTGGACCGATGGGCTGTTCATACCAACACGGCGGACACTCATTACCCTTCTTCTTTCTTAAGCTTCTTACCAAGCTTCGGTTCTTAGTTTTTTTGGATTTGACAAAATTGAAGCCGGTACCTGCGCCCTTTTGTGACGTCTGTTTCCAACGGCATTGTAACTGCAACTTAATAGTGGGCAATTAAACGTGAGTCGAGTCAATCGCATTTGCGGATCATATGTGATTCACCTTTACATGGTGACTATTTTTAATCATGAAAAGTACCGGTCAGATATTTGAAAGTTTACAAAGGAAGCCTTCGGAAGGTAAAAATAGTAGTTTGACTCGATTCGATATGGCGACTGCACGGGGCGATGTCGCCGAGCCAAAGACGGCGTCAGCGGATGATAATGATTTGGATGACATCCATCAAATGCAATTTAAAGTTATATTATTAGGTGATGGAGCGGTTGGTAAAACATCGATTGCTCGGCGATTTAGTGAGAATCAGTTCAACCAAATGTACAAACAGACTGTGGGTGTAGACTTCTTCATCAGACGGATCAATATTCCTCCTAACTACCACATAACACTACAACTGTGGGATATTGGTGGTCAAAGTATAGGAAGTAGAATGATAACAAACTACATTTCTGGTGCTCATGCAGTACTATTGTGTTACGATATAACAAATTATGAAAGTTTTGCTAATTTAGAAGATTGGTATGGTTTGGTGCTCAAGACGTTTGAAAACAAACAGCTTCCGTACACAGCATTGATAGGGAATAAATTTGATTTACGGCATTTGACAGCAGTGCGTATTGAACAACACAATCAGTTTGCCGAAGAGAATGAAATGGCATCGTACTTAATGTCGGCAAAAAGTGGTGATCAAGTGCATCAATGCTTTAATAAAGTAGCCTGTACTCTAGCCAAAATCCCACTTAAAGCAGAAAATGATATTAGCACCTCTGTGGTAACAGCAACCATAATAGATCACCAGCGACATGACGAGAGTGTTAATGATGGTGTAGTACCTGAGTATACAAAAACAAGAAACGTGTGTATACTGTCGTAATTCGAATGTAGATCAAAAAAGTGTAAATTTATATATATAGTTCGCTGTTACAATGTATCAAACATTAATTTTTTTTTCTTTATTTTCCTTCTTTCTCTGCGCGTTTCTTTTTCACTTCCTCGCGCTTTCTTTGAGCTTCGGCCATGGCTTCAGCCATACCAGCACCTTTACGTTGTTCCATTGCTTCTTTTCCACCTCCTGAGTTCTTTGAGGATTGTTCCTTGGCTAAATGACGCGCTCTGGATGTAGCTACAAAAAAATAATAACTTAATTAGAATTGGTGTGTGTTATATGTAAATTATGTGTCTTACCAGTCTATAGGAGATCGAAATTCACGAATAAATAATAAGTTAAAAAGATTATTTAGGACAGAGAATAAAGAGAAAAGAAGAGATATAAAAAGTGAAAGTATTAAGGCATTTGAAGCAAAGACTATGCGCAGACCTTCTGAGCGTTTCCACCCCCCATTTATGTGTTATCAGTCACCGAGAGAAGATGTTCTACTAGTACCAAGTACTACCAACTGCGGATGTTCGGTTATGTCAGCGTCGAAAATTTTGAGGTACCGGTGGAGTTGGTACCGGGGAAGAGCTGGTTTGTCTACGTAAAGCTACAATTAGTTACAAGTGCACATGCGTGTGTATAGATTTGATGCGTGATGTTGAAGCAGCTGTGGTACGCCACCTCCGGTAATCGGTACAGATTACCGAGTACTCGAGCCTGAAGTTTGCTGGAAGCGAGGAGTCTGTCATCAAGAATGTGTGTGATTTTGGCGCTATTCTTTCTGCTGCCGAATAACGAATAGAGCCACGTGTACGCAGTCCACAGCACAACGTTCCAATAGTCGGTGCGCTCGTTGCAAAAGTAGTAGGATTTGATGCTTACATCCTTCGCATTATCCAAGTAGATGGCTGGAGGAAGTATGGTGGATCCCTTGAGAGCAATGTAACGTGCGGCGACTACACATCCCAGGCCTTTGGCGTACACATAGATCGGTAGCTCAGATGCACTATACTTGTTAAGTAATACTTTGTTTCCCTTTTTTTGAGTATAATTCTTAGCTTCCACATCTTGCAAGGTACCCAATAGTTGTATCAATTGCAATAAATCCACAAAATTGTTGTAGTATTCATCCACGTTAGGATTTACGTGGTTGCGCTGGTCTGAAGGATTTAGTAAACAATCGTAGATTCCAGCACGAAATGGTTCCATTACATATACATCGTAATTTTCTTTCACGCATTTCCTCATGAAGTCTGAAGTGTGTAAAATGCATTGATTGAAGTCAGGTAATACTATAACTATCCCTTTGATTGAGAAGGAAGACGATGCATATGCAACAATATTTTGCTTTTGTGATCGTAAAATCTTAACATGTTGAAGCCACCAATGCCGATAAGCGACTGGTAAAGGGACTAGTGATGAAGTACGATATGAAGTGCCACCCGAAGAACGACATAAGTAGCACATGCAAAATTCCTCGAGAAAAGCGATAAGCACTGCACTGACGTTCTCGTACTTATTGGAAACAGCGAATTCGTCAATTGGATGCCAACGAATCGGATAGCTTCTTACCGCTCTCTGTTGATGGAATGGAGGGAAATTTACTACAGAAACTTCCTATGAGAGTGACAGGCCAAACTCCCCAGCACCTTCAACTCACTTTGCTCAACGAAATTGTTGAATCGGGAGAAAGTGCCCTCTACTTTACCTTTTTTTTCATCGCGAAAATTTTTAGTAATTTTTTTACTTACAACCAAAAAACCGGTCCTATAATCTAGGTTGATAAATCTTGAAAATAGTTTGAATTATGAACTTAAATACTATTCAAACTCACAACGCTCATCTACAACCTTAATAGGTTTCATCAGCAAGAGACCATTCTCTCTTCCTTCTCTCCATTTTTTCGCTCCACACCCATTTGGTTGGATGGAGTCGGCCCTTGAAAGTCATCGCACTACAGAAACTCCAAGATTTCCGTAGGATTACGAGAGATTTAACTGATTTCCATGACTCTGCGTAGCCGCAAGCAGTCGCGTGAGAGTAGTAGCACAAGTGTTAGCGAGTCAAAGCGGTCTGAGTTCAGCAAGTTAGAGGTCTTGATAGTGCTATTATGCGTTCTGCTGGGTGGAGGATCCTTGTACTATATAAAGCACGTTCAGCTTCGGCGTGCAATTGCTGAACCAGTAATCTCTCCGACTTCGCGCCATCCAGTGTACACACCACCAAGCGATGATCATGAGCAGGATGTATCGTCTGAATACTTTACGAATGACTTAGAAAAGGAGTATTTTATGTTTGTTGTGGATAAATTCCATCGATCAATCATCAATAACGAGAACATAAACATTGCCGACGCGACGAAAATACTGTCAGATGCCAAGGCCTTGTCATCTGGTCTTTTGCAAATGATTATAACGACTCCAATAGACTACGAAACAAACGACGAGTCACTTCGATATATGCCCTTATTACATCACTGTATGAAATTATACTTCATCAGCTCCAAGTCACTTGAGCGCAGACAGATTGTGGACTTTATGATCTACTTGATTGAGCACGGCGCCGATGTCAATGCTAAATATGCCAACGATCCCTCTCTCGTATTCAAGGCAGTGTTGCTGCGAGAGATCCACCTAGCTAGCGTCATTGCAAAGCATGGCGCAATAGAGCGGAAGCCGAGCGCCGCCGAGACCCTGCCAAACATATGGAGGGTCATCTACACCATGAATTGCGAGTTGGTTCCGTTGGCCAAACTCTTCTTGAATATAAATACTGAGTTAGCCGACGGTGTTGTTGGTGCCAATGGTGAGACCAAAGAGGAGTTCATCCGCGACACGATGAAGTACGGCGTCATACTTGGGTCCAAGTCGAGTATCAATGGCGCGGACTTGATGGCGTTGAGCCCGCACTTCAACAAGACAATCCTTCACCAGATGCAGCATGCAACCAAACACAACGGCTATAAGCTATACGATTCTATTCAGTCAATATCCGAGTCCGCGGGTTACTTGCACTCGCAGCTGATGGCTAACATCGTCAAGGAGTTCGGCATCGTGTACTTGATCGAGTTCATGACATCCGTTGCTGACCCGACCACGAACCGAAACGCGTTGCACTACGTCACGATCAGTGGAGGCGAGCAGTTCGTGCAGGACTTGATCGACGTCATCACTAGCATGAAGAGTGCGATGAGCGCGCACGACATCGCCGCGATCCGCCGCTTGATTATTACGGCGCTGATCACCGCGGATTTGCGTGGTAAAACCCCACTCTTCTACTCACACTACCGCTATGGCATGGGCACCGGCGTGCACAGCTTGATCCTCAAACTATGTCAGTTGATTGACTTTGCTTACACCGAAGCTTACAACGACGGAGTCGGCATAAAGCCGGCTGATGTGCGCGATGGCAGGATTGACACGGTGTCTGGCGGTTGGGACACAACGCAGATAAGTTTCCGCGAAGATGAACATGTTCGAGTGGGTCAGTGCGATATTGAGGTGCGGTATGACATGCCGACTGAGTATGAGTTCTACAACAACTACTTGTATGAGAGCAAGCCAGTGTTGCTGCGGGGTGTGGCGCTGGGGACCAAGGTGAGACAGCTCTTCCGCAAGGATTCCTTCATGAAACGGTACAAGAATGACTCGGCGCCGATCAGCTCAATACCTTACGGACTGAGTTTTGGGTATAAATCAGACAAGACTAACATAGACAACCTGGCCGAGTACGGGGTCGGCAGTAGCGGGATCGACGCGGAGGCGGGACGCGTCATGAGCGCAGGCAAAGAGTACGATATCTACGATCCGTTGTATGTCTTCTATGAGAGTAATAGTAAGTTGTTAGAAGATGTGGAAATTCCTTCTTGTTGGGGTAAAAATCGTATCAATGACTTGGCGTATCAGCTGTACATCGGTCCCAAGGGAAGCGGGGCTCCGGTGCACTACCACGGCCACGCCATGAACACGCTGGCGTATGGCAAGAAGCACTGGATCATGTATCGCCCTGTGAACACCTTCTACACCACCACCACGTACTCGTCTTACCGCAAGTTCCTGCTCAACGGAACCTACCGCAGCGACGACGACAACTTGCTGTACAACTTGAAAGATCAGAAACTTACTATTCAGTGCACGCAAGAAGCCGGGGACGTGCTGTTCATCCCGTCGCTGTGGGGCCACGGGACCATCAACCTGCAGCAGAGCGTGGGCGTGGCCATGGAGGTGATGAGTGAGCTGTTCTGCATGGAGTAGAGCTAGTTTCAACATGTAACTAATATACAATTATAACAAGATACTTCTATATTTCTTTCGCGATGACGGTACCCACGTAAATCCAAACGGATACTAGGTTATTGACGAGTGGGAACACCCGCACCGCCATAACGAACTGGGCGTCGTTGTCATTGGTCTCGTGCACACACATAGACTTGACCTTGCTGAGTATGGCGTCCGCGTCACTGTATGGCACGTTGATGGGACAGCCAGTGAGTGTGCGAGTGCGCAACACACTCTTCAACTTCTCGTTGATGGTGTCTTGGATGGACTGCACGGACAGCGCGTCCATCGTGCTGCTCTGCGCGCGGGGGCCAAGCAGCTTGTAGTCCTCGAGCATTGGCAAGATGTCGTGGATTATTGAGCTGGCGTCGGGGTGGAAGGTGGTGGCTGACTTGTAACGTCTACTGCGCCATCTGCGGATGGCATTCTTGATACTTTGCCGCAGGGATTTCTCAATATCCAGGGCGTACGTGGGATCCGTTGGCTCGTAACTTATCTCTTCTTGAACGGTTTGTAATGAGGCTAATGGAGGCGGCATGCGTGCGCCGAAGAACGGTCTCCAGTGGTACGGATTCAGCACGTCGAACTCGATGTCATACGGCGCACCTGCCTCCTGGATGTTCGCCCAAATATTGTAAGAGGTGACGAGGCAGTACACGTCGGATATAGGCATTCGCTGGTCGGCTGCAGAGTAAACGTGACCGTTACACGCGTTAATAAGCAAGAATTTATCAGATGAATAGTGAGTACTGGTGGAAGACTCCGCGACTCGGTGATCCCGCAGTAGCACGTACATGGAGGAGCCCTCCGGGATCGCCTTGCATATAACGAGAAAGAGTGACTCCTCTTTGATGACGTCGTCTGACGGATACGCGCCGTAGTTGACGCCCTTGCCGCGGACCTGAACGCGGCTGTTGCGCACATCCCGGCTGGTTCCATCCTTGCCGGTGAGCTGCAAATACAACAAAAAGTTATACAGCATTGAAGCGTGTTCCTCTTCGTCTCCGGCACCCATCTGCCAGGCCTCCTTGGCGGTGCAGAATAGGTCCATGTCCCCGATGAAGCTGTGCGCATCAAGCATGAAGGGGAATGACGACACCAGATGCAGACACGCGCGACGGGTGTCGAACCCCATCGGAGGTTTCATCGGCGTCAAGAAGCGCGGGATGAACACATTCAACCCGTTACTTGATTGCGCGAATAACTGGTACTCACGCTTGCGTGTGTGAATAGAATAGTTCTTTAACTCACTCAGATACTGCCGTGCATACGCGCAATATTGCCGGTCGTGAATGTGGACACTGTGCGTGGATATCTCGACATGCTGCGGTGGCGGCGGCGTGAGCATGGGATCGAGGGTCAACATGACGTTGATGTACGTCGACGACTTGCCGCAGGCAAAATAATCAAATTCACGCAATGTTTCCGCGTTAATCAAGAAATTATTCTCATCTAAATTAGCGGGACGCTTTCGGCGCCGGAAGTGAATGCCCATGCTACTCAGCGCGGGCCCTACGGTCCTGTCCAGCCCCAAGTAATCCCAATAATATGAGAAGAATCCGTTGTTATACTGGCTGACAGCCGTGGATGGCGCGTCGGTTGCACTTGACTCGAAGATGCTGTCCTCGTTGAGCTTCTTCTTCTCAATGTCGTTGGGGACATACCCGAAGTTGAAGATGGGTGTGTCTAGCCTGAACACGCCCTCGATCCGGGACTCTTGGTACAGCGTCGCGAAGGGGATGGTGAAGCTGCCTAGGTACCGCCTCTCCGTCCTCGTGGTTCGTTCCCCCTCTAAGTAGCCGCCTCGCTTGGCGTCGTCTTCAATGTACTCATCAAACAAAGTAAAAGTAACGTTCTCGTCGACCAAAATGATGTTCGATGGGGTGTAGTCGTCTTGCGGAGCACGGAACGGGTAGGAAAACGACTGCTTCCACAGCGGCGCTGCGCCCTCGATGCACACCGTGTCGTTAGCGCGCTCTTGAAACCTTACTTCCATCACACTTCTGGCTCGTTTCTTCTCCTTGATCTTGTTGGCATCGAGCACATCATCAGATAAAGCTGGTTCGTTCCGCTCACCTTCGCTGTCACTACCTCGTCCGCCTCGGGAACTACCTCGATTGCCTCGTCTAGTTTTACTGCTCTCATTAGCTGTGTCATTCTGGCGTAACGGAATATTTTTAGCTCCCACAACCTGCACGAGAACATCGCATTGACTTACTTGCACTGCTTGTGGCACTCTCACCTTCGGGACGGGCTTGAGGTCGCGCTTTCTAGCAGGGATTAAGGTCTCCACGTCATCGAGGACGATGGGGTAGAAGTACTGCACCTCGGCAATGACGTTGTTGGTGGTGATGGACTTGCGAATATTCCGTTTCTTCAACGCGGTGACTGAGTTGCGCACACGATCCAAGAAGCCTTTTACCTTCAAACGGTTATTAATTTCCGTTTCGGTATCGTCAGCGCGCGGCGACATGGACGTCAAGTCGACTCCGTTCGTCATGGACACGCCCTCTGTAATAAGGATCTTCTTGTACAACTCACTGCGTTGGATGACCGCGTCCGAGAGAGGGACCGGGTCCGTGAACAGGTAGGGCTTGGAGTCCCGCAGCTTGAGGAGTTGTAACCGTAAATTAGGGGAAAACTTGAGATAATTTTCATAATTTTGGTTGTCTTCCGAGAAGGACTCGGCGAAATGCTTGCCGAATAAGTAGTACGAATCGAACTCCGTCGAGGCGGACTTGCCCATGAGGATGGTCTTGACCACGTCGTCGCTGCTGGGGTCGTTCACATCCAAGTTGCTGATGGACGGCAAAAGCTGCTGGAAGTCGCGCTCTTTGTACGCGTCGTTGGTCATGGAACCAGGGGATTTCGCGGTAATTTGCTGTCGAATCAAGGCGATGTCGTCGCTCTTGATGCCGTCGTAAGCGGTCATGTGCTTGGTGTTGACGGAGCCAATTTCGTAGTCGCAACTAATCAGAATGGCGCCAATCGTTGGCTTCACGGGCTCGGACTCACCAGCCGCGTTACCTGTGATGTTCAAGATGGACCACCTGGTGTTTGATGCGGAATCCGGCGATGATGCAAAGGAGTACCAGGCGGCGGTTGGTGCAAATGCGTGAGTAGGTAGTGTGATTTCAGCGGACTTACTCTTACTACTGCTTTGGTTGTCCACAACTCTTTGCCCAGGCAAGAAAATGGGGACATTTGCAATAAAAACCGCGTCATCGAAGCCAAGGACGCGGTTGTAGAACGAGTAGATGTCCACCGACACGTTGTGCGGCTGGTTGAACACGCGGAAATCAAATTTTTTGTTGAATTCACAAAATAAAGCGGGATATTCCAGCTTCGCCACGGTGCTGGTGATGACGGCGTCGTTCACCTTCAGCACCACTTTGAACCGCAATTCCTCCAGTAATTTCCTGCGCTTTCCCTCCGCAACGTCCACGGCTTGGTCGGTGGATATTGCGTACTGATCCGTTAGACGTAAGACGAATTCTGGTTGAAGGGATTTGTACTTGCTTAGCTCGTTCACGCACTGCTCGACTACTTGGTTCACCTTCGCGCTGTCGGCAAACGCAGCCGCTGCTTTATGCTGCTTGATCTGCAGGCTGCCAGTGCTTGACAAGGTCGTTGAGTCGGATGTAACCAGGGTTTTGTTGTAGTTGGTGAGTAGGTGCTGCACCGTCTCAACCAGGTTCTGCGCTCCACGCACCGCGTTAGTAAAATCATCGAATTTGTGCTCATCATCGATCACTTTGCGCACAGTTACAGATGCTTTGGTGGAAACGAACCCTTTTTGTCTGCGCAATTCTTGTATATTTCTCCAGTTGTTATATAGGTTCGCTGCCAAGGTGTCGACGTTACTGCGCAACTCACATAGCGCGGGTAGAGTCTCCATCAAGTCCCTGTAGTGAAGGAGGAGGGTATCCACGGTGCTCGCGGTGATCCCGCGGTCGCTATTCTCTTTGATAAATCGCTTCAACTCGTTGATAATGCTCAGCAAGCGGTAGCTCAAGTACTGCATTGTCTTGTTCTCGAAGATGGCAATATATTGCACGTACGCCTTCTTCATTGAGTGGTATATCAGCTCCTCGTCGTTCATGAGGCTGTGGGACAGCAACTTCATCTCGTGGATGTTGATGCGCAACAGCGACTTGCTTTGGGATGACTTGCGAGCACTTGCATTGGCACTTGAGAGTGCTAACGGTCCTAATTTCTCGCGATCTGACGCGGTGTTGTTCCAGTTACCCAGTTGACCACCGAATGAAACGTTGTTCGTCGGCAACAAAGGCTGCGTTGGGTACTCGTTGAAGGGGTCGGTTATCAGGTCGAACACCGGGATCTGGCTCACTTCTTTAAGCAACGAAATACTAGAAATTTTCTGTTCTTCTTCAACGGCTTTTTCCTCGCCATTTGCTTGGTGTAATTTTTCTTTCAAGTTTTTATCTGCAATATTGTTTTGCACGTCGCGCAGCGTCCGCTGAGTCACTCGGGATAAATCGATGTTGGAGGAAACCAGGTTGGCTATCGGTTGGTTCAAGTATTCTCCTGTCATGAGCAAGTCAGATAGGACTGGCGCCTTCTCCTCGTACACACCGTCTGCAGCCTTGCTAGTCTTGGCATCACCAGAACTGTGTAATAAGCTGACCAACTCGCTGGAGCTTTTGGTGACGTTCGTTGGAACGACCTCTGCACCACCAGAAAGTAACGCCAACTCGTCAGGATTTTGGTATAATTTACTCTTGAAAATATTGAATCCATTCCTGAAATCAATCTCTGGGTGCGGAGCAGGGATGACTAACAACGGCTGTACACTACTTTCATTTTTGGCGGTTACATCAGCCATGAAATTCAGTGGCATGATGTACAAAGGCTGATTCACAGTAAATATTTCAGCATAATTGTCATTTAACTCCACTTCATCATCATCATCCTGTTGTTCCATCTGTCTAGTAGAACGGAAATCGTCAATTTCATTTTCTAAATCATCTGTACTGTCCATAGATTGTAAAGTAGACCCAGTTCTTAATCCTTTCCGACTACTTCGCACTGGTGATCTAGGACCTTGATTACCAGTGCCACTATCACTGAGAGCTGAATCCCCGCTTTCTCTCACTATAATACGCGATAAATAAATAAATGAGCGGATAGATGGTAATGAATAGCAACTTACTCTGCATCCTCTTACGTTGAAGCTCTTTCCTCTTGTCACTGGTCGATGGAACCTCATCTTCACTCTCCCCCCCTCGTCGGTCTCTCTCTTTTCTATCCTTCATCTTTTTTAAAGCTGCTTCCCGCGCGCGTGATCGATTGCGCTGAGCAGCGCCATCCTCCGAATCACTCATGCTAGCTGCTAGAGGTGAGACTGCACCTTGTTATGGCAACTCTTCTCGATTTAACTGTTTAATTATTTTTTTGAAATGTTTTGGAGCGGCCCACACTCGGACAACATTCAAACTAATTTCTTCTTCGACGAATATTTATTAGTAATAAATAAACGCGTATGTCTGCAGCTAGAAGGCTTGTTACTGTTAACCACTTAATCAACATGATCTGCACCTTCACAACGACCCTGTTACGAGTTTAATTAGTCAACTTTCTCCCATCTCAATACAACGAACTTATTGATAGTATCCGCGGCCATCCTACTATCTACAGTTACGCAAATCTTCGCTAGCTTTTAATGATTATAGTTCCTGGTTCCGATTCTAACGGTTTGTTCACTGTTGTGTTTGACCAAGTTTTAAAAAAACGCAATCTTTCAGCGTGATAAGTTGCCCGTCATGGCCACGAATCCACGTATACGCAAGCTGATGTTGCAGCGGGCATCCGAGAAGGGTGGTGCTAGCCAAAGGTATGCATTCTGTGATCAATTTGATGATTTTATCAGTTTCTTATTATTATTTTTATCAGTAAAAAATTGACATTACAAGATGTAGAAACACTATTTCTAGAGAAGTTTCAGGAGAAATTCAAGCTGAATTCTCGAGACATCCATCGCGCTTTCAAGCACTATGACTTTGATAATAGTGGCTATCTAGACAAGGATGAATTGGCCACAGCAATAGGAGGCTTCGTTATTGGTGTAGATAGTACTTTGATCGACGAATTAGTTGAGAAATATGATGTTGACAACGATGGCAATATTAATATCGAAGAATTTAGCAAATTTATATTGTCGCGATATTCAGTTAACAAAGATGATTACTTGACGATTGAAGATTTACATAAATCTTCCTTCAACTCTGCCAGTAATAATTCAATATTCAGCAGTATTGAGTCCCGCGCAGCGTCTCGTGAGACGAAGGAAGAGACACCCCATGACGTAGAATATGCAGCTAAACTATATTTAACAAATTTGAAAGCAATATTATTGAAGAAGGTTAGTGATATCAAGGCCAGTGGTAAGATACCCAGAAGCGAAGTGTTGAAAGCTAAATCGACCGAGTTTACCGAAGACCTGGTCCGCCGCATCGTCGCCAAAGAGTTCCAGCCATATTTACAAGGAAAATCGACGACTTTTGTTGATTTCATTACCTTTAAGCGCGTAATGCACAAGTTTGTTTACCCAGGATCCAAGCCGGCGACAGATAAAGTGTTGTTGTTCCTCTTCCAAGCGTGCTCCGACGACAATAATCCGGATGTTTGTGACCCAGATCTAGTGCTAGATTTACTGTTTGACAAAGGTGGTCATAAGGTTAACCAATACGGGTTTATCCAGCCGGTTGCCGCCGCTACCGACACGGGTCGACCTAGCGTGAAGGAGGGTCCGATCGTGCCACCGAAAGCGACAGATCAGTTCACAATGAAGATATCTGACATTCCTTTCCGTTACAACACAAAGCATTGTCGCACCGCACTGGCGGTACCATCCAACTTCACTATACCCTCGATACATCGCTCAGCAGCTGCTCCAACTGCGCAGTTGGCAAGAAAGTATGTCTACGGATTCAATAACAACCTCTACTGCGGCGACCCAATGGTGACGTTTAACGATAACATGCTCATATACTCTTCGGCGGCAGTAGGGATCATACATGACATCGCTGACAACGTTCAATATCACTTGGACGGTCACACGGACGACATCTCGTGTATTGCAATCGACTCTGCAAATCAGTACTGCGCGACGGGGCAGGTGGGCAGGTCGCCAGTAGTGCTATTGTGGGCCTTGTCCGGTGCATTCAACGGTATTGCGCCACAAGTTGTAGGTAAAGGATTTTTTGAGCGAGCTGTGAATGCCGTTGGATTCTCTCATGACAGCAGGTACCTGCATGCCATTGGATGCGACGACAAGCACCAAATGGGTATCTGGGATGTCGCAACGCTGGAGTTGGTCACGACCGTCTCGGTTACCAACGGCGTGCCGCCGCAGATTAAGGCGTCCTTTTGGTCGCCTGAACTGCTGAACACCGAGTTCATTACCAAGGAGCATCTGGGCTCCTTGAACGATGTGATCGTCACGGTCAGCGACAAGGTGATCCGGTTCTGGTCATTCAATCGCTCGAACAAGGTCCGAGGCAGCAACACGGTGATAATGGACCGCACCTCGCGATTGTCGAGTCGTTTGAACGGAAAGGAGGCACCCAAAGTGTGGACCTGCGCGGCCTTCTTCCATCAAAGGAGCGGTTGTTCCATTGTAGTAGGCAACACCAACGGCTACATTTATGTGTTCCAAGACGGTATCGGCGTGGATTGCTATTGTATGATGAAAGATGGCAGTGTAAATAGTATTAAAATTAGTAATTCTCACGTGTTCGTCGGCTGCTCGCAGGGGTCGGTCAAGATGTTGGACGTAAACTTCAATGTAGTCAACGTCTTCTCGGTGCTGCCTTCGAATTTAGGGGTATCTGATGAACTACGACCTTCCTCTGGTGTCAGACCAAGCACTGGTACCACCGGTGGAGGTGTTGCAGCCTTTGGTGGTCAAGTGGTTAGCAATCCGAAGAAGAAACCCAATCCCAAGTCGACGGCCGCCAAGAGCACCATTAAACTCGGTCAGATCAAGGAAGAGACGCTGCTTCCGGTGGGTGACAAAGGCTCGAGCGATGTGATGGGAATGACGCTTCTATATGAGAGCAGCACTAGACGTGGCACGACGGAACCCTCCGCTCTGGTGGTCTCCACGGGATTCGGTAGGTTGTTGAAAATCAACTTAGATAACAAGGTTGCTTCGATAGACACGGTTGCCTACTACCACTACGCGCCAGTGTGGGCGTTAGGAGTCAGTAAGCTGTACTTTGTTACGGGTGGCGACGATAAGTGGCTGTCGGTGTGGGATAACAACAACGCGAATAGGTCTTTGTTGGTCCGCGCGAAGCTGAAGGCGCCCATTCGATGCATAGACATATCTCGTGACAACGGTGACAGCAAGCAGCACTTCATAACGGTCGGCACCGCAGGAGGCGTGGTCGTGATGTACTACCTGCAGATCAAGCCGGTAACTGCCACATCAATTGCATTTCAACGCTCAAATGTCACTAGATTTGAGTATTCGTTGCGCGAAATGTCATCCAGACGCGACACGAACTATGACATGTCGGACATAAAGTTTAGCCCCAACAACAACATGGTCGCCGTTGGAAGCCATGACAACATGATCCACATCTACTCCACGAACATCGAGGTCGTGCAGAACACAGATAAATCAATAAGTGTCAAGAGCGAGTTGAAGTATGTGAAGAAGCTGAAAGGGCACTCCTCCTACATCACCCACCTCGACTGGAGTATCGACAACCGACTTATTCAATCCACGTGCGGCGGATACGAGTTGTTGTATTGGGATGTTCGCACTGGTAAGCAATTGCTGTCAACGACAGACGCTTTAGAAGCGGACACGGTGTGGCACACGGATACGTGCGTCCTTGGCTTCCACGTCATGGGAATATGGTCCAAGTACTCAGATGGAACAGATGTAAATAGTGTTGATAGTAGTAAACGCCATCAAATCGTTGTAAGTGGTGACGATTTTGGTCAAGTGAATATTTTCAATTACCCATGTGTAGTGAAGAATGCGCCGAGAAGGACATATCACGGTCACAGCTCGCATGTTATGAATGTTAAAGTGCACAATGACTCGTATGTGGTATCCGTAGGCGGTAATGATAACTCAATAATGTCGTGGGAGATTCAACTCTAATTATGTACAATACAGCATTAACTATACATTAAATATTCAGTCTTTTTTCGCGATTCATGACTTCGCTATCAAACTTGACTAAAAATACTGTTCTATCAAGTCCACCTTCAATAGGTACGAGATGTGCAGTAACTTTGCAGTCAAACTTGCAACTACATAATACCCCAGCAATAATTCCTGCAAGGAAAGCTGCACAGTTCAATTGTCCCATGTCTTGCGGTATTGATATAAATGTATTAGTGATAGGGAAGTTTTCATGAATCATGTACTCGTCATCATTCTCTGTAGATCGCTCCAATGCATCCGCTGCTTTATTAAATAAATGCTTCCATACTACATTACTTACGTACTGCAACATGTTAATGATTCGTGTCTCCCTCTTGGTAGCCCTTTCTCGCACGCCTACTAGCTCTCCTACCTTTTGCCCGATAGAGTAACCCGCTTCTTCTAGCTTTAGCTCCAAACCAGGCACGCTATCGACTCGGTTCTGGTAGTATTGAATTATCTCAGAAAAGAGAAAAGCAAACGCGCTTAGCGATACTTCGCCTCTTGGCTTCATCAGCGAGTACGAAGCGAGGCCCTTGGGACCAGACATGCTCACTAATTCTTATTTATTTGTTAGTTGTGTCCAAAAAAATTTTGACCACAACGAGTACCGGTGCATGACCCGACTCAAAGCCAGTAGAAGCACAAGTAGAAGCGCAGTAGGCAGTCGCGCGGTTGCTCTCTCGGGACTCCAGTTAACGTCAAAAACATAATTAGTATTTACATAGCCAAAATCGTAATCTATAATTTATATCATATTTCTTCTTCCCTAAGCGGTCAACTTGCCCGCTTTGATGAGTGCCAGCTGCTTCTCCGTCTCGCGCAATCTGTCGGTGATTTCGTATATCTTATTGCGTAACGGTACAATTTTCGAGTATTGGAAAAATAATTCCACGTGAATTTTGCATTCCGACGGTACCCACGTGGTGCCGCTCTGCACCTTGGCGTACAGCGTTTTCTGCTGCGGCACCTGCTCACTGAGATCACGCAACGGCACGATGCACTTGGCGACGATGGCGTCCTTCTTGGTCTCCATGATTTCCAGGTGGATTTCGGCGTCAAAGGTGCGGATAGGTGCAAATGGTCCCAAGTTTTGAATGTTACCCTTCGCGAACTGTGAGTCACCATCCTTGAACATGAATTGAGTGCAGTAGGATTTGTCGGAGATAGGTGGACCGGCTTGTGCCACCACTTTGGATGTGGAAACAATGTTCACTCTTAATTTGAACTTATCATCCGATTCGCTGTATCCTAACGCCTCTATATCCAGTCCTTCGATGTTAACCAACTTCACACTCAATCTACCCAATGGAAGGCCGTGTTTGGTCTCGCCGATACCTGTTTGCTCATTGAGTACCTCCGATTTATGAACACGCTGAAGTTGACCTTTAGCAAGTCTTGTCTCGCCCAATAAATCGCGGCGCTTGCTCTCGAGTGCCTCCATCATCTCATAGTCCTTCTCGGTGAACTGCTTCGCCTTTCTTATGTCGTACAAGTTGAGTGATTCCACCACATTTTCCTCGAAGTCAGTCAAGTTTCCTTTGAGATCGTTCAAACTCAAGGCATCGTCGTCGTCGTCGAAGCCCATCAAGAACTTCTTAGTGATGAAGTCTTGACGCTTCAGAAGCATCTTAGTGAATGCTGTGTCCGAAGGAATTATGATGTTCATGAGCAGCTTAAAGAGAACTAATACTTGCTCGGTTACTAAGAACAGGATAACCTTGTGAACAAAAGTGTACTCATCAAACGAGGAGGAAGTGAAGACAAGCACTGCCACACTGTTGACGCATCCCGCGTATGCCATCATATCCATGAGTGATGACCACATATGCATGTCTTCGCCTAGCAGCACATGTGGTCGGCGAGTATAAACACACAACTTCCATGCTTCCATGCGTAATTTAAACATATTTTCAAATAAAGCGAAGAGACCGAGCACCGGCAACGCCATAGTGTACCAGTTGACGAAGCCGTACTGAACCACTGTGTCCGCGTAACTGTTCAGTGTTCCATGGAATGGATTGCGATTGACCTCGTCCATGAACTGCAAGTCGTCATCGGGTTCTGCGTTCAACTGCTGCACCTCCTCGGCATTAGCCATGCCAAGATTCTTGCTTTCACCGTTGTAACCAAAGATATCGGAAATTTTAGATTTGAAGTAAGGCCAACCCATTGTGAAGAAGTCGGCGAAGAACCTGGCAACGACTACAGCTATGAGCAGCACGCGCAGGTCGTACATGCACCCGTAGATGTTGCAGTTACCGAAAACTGCGTCTTTAGCAAACGAAGTAAATGCTAAAGCAGCAAAATTATTGAATAATTGAAAAACTAACAGCTTTTGAATGAGTACGTCTTCGTAGGACGTCTCCGTCTTGTGGTTCTCGTTGTCGTTGAGCATCCTCGCGAATGGGTTGTACAGCGCCGTGTTGACCTGGATGATGATAGCTTGTATCGCAGCCACGACCCACGAGAAGTGGTTGAATTCAATGCTCGTCCACTCATAGTCGACCAAATACTCCAAGTAAAACAGCGATCCGATGAGAGAGAGGAGGATGCTGATGATGACGGACAACACGCCCCACGAGCCTATTATGTACAGCCTTCTGGTTTCGGCAGGGAACGTGGCCTCCAACTGGTTGTTCACCAGCGACCTGTTATTTGTGTTTTCATCACCTTTGAATTGTGGGCGGTCTTTTTCCTCTTCTTCGTAGCCTTTCAAACCCCATTTTATTTGAATACATTCAACCTCGCGGTCCCATGAAACCTTGTACATGGAGGACCACACGACGATAGTGATGGTAAATCCACAGAGGAACCAATCGATGTGGTCGACCGTATCAACGAAGCCACGAGTGGCGTAAACTACTATCATTCCGACGCCAATAAGAGCTGGAACAATCATAAAAACCGTATAAAATCCTAACCAAGAGTAGTACATAGCTATTTTCTCTCCAAAATAATCGCGAATATCCGATAATGGTTGCGCGAACAGCCTCCAATACCACCACACCTCCTCTGACTCGTCATATGCATAGTGAGTCACATAAGGCGCACCAGCCTCTCTAGCACTTGCACGCCAAAAATACACCCAACGACGTAGTAATACATCAATAGTAATTTTTTCACCACGATTAGCATCGTGCAACGCCAAGATTGAGTGCACGACATTATTCGTCACGAAGACCTCCACGTCGAAGAAGCGATCCATCACTGCTTTCGTTAGGTACAAGCGATCCTTGGCTCGAAAGAGTGTTTTTCCACGCACTGATTGATACGTTTGATATAGGTAACGATTTTGTGGTTCCGAAGAAAATTGCGCGTAAGCAGGATATCTATTCCAAACGGGCACTTTATCAGCGATACGTTCTAGCGCGTGCACTCTTCGAGTAAACGCTTTCTCGTTCTCCCTCATTGTATTGACACCTAGATCTGATGGTGGGATTTTGCCAGCACGGTATAATTTTTCTAATATTATATTCGCTTCGTCTTTGGTCAATGTGCGTTTCTCCTCTTCTAGTTCAATGGCGCCTTTTCCTTTGATTGTAAGATTCCAAAATTCTGCACTTCCTGGATCAATTTCGCCCTTGAATTGTAATGCGTAATTGTCTTTGTCGGCTTGTAGTTCTAACAGTTTCATAGGTGCACGAACACGACAATATATAAATTCATGATTACCTGTTAGTTTTAGTTGCAAGCCACTTTTAGTAGTAAATTTATGAATAATTGCTTCTCTAGCTATGGTTTTCCATGCAGTTTCTCGTAGATGATCATCGTCATCTGGGACGCAAGAAAATCTATTTTCATAAAACCTTGCTAAATCGTCTACAGCTTCTATTTTCTCATCATCGGTACCTTTAACAGCCTGCTTCCAGATAGCTTTAATCTCTCTCCAACTTATTGTCGTTAGATCTTTATCATCTTTCATTTTATTGCTACGTTTGTCATCGTCAGCGACATTTTTAACTAGTGGATCTTTGTATCCTGAATAACTCTTAGTTATTGGGAACACAATTAAATAGTCGAACTATTGATGGGAGAGAAATTGTAAGTGTAAAAGTATTGAAATATTAAGGAAATACTCATAGATCTAAGAAATAGTATGATATGGTACCTTATCAACCGATGCTTCATACGCCGTAGTCAGATTAGTATTATCGGTGACCGTGTATCTATCCTTGGCTCTGACTTCAGGTAACCTGTAGTCCCGACTCTTCTTCTTCAGGAGCTCCCTCTCGCTACGCGAGCCGCCCTGTCCCATTGCCAAGTAACAAGATTATTTTGCTATTTTTGCTAATATCCCGCGGCTAGGGTTTCACGTTTTGCCAAATTTTAAGTAATATTAAAGTGATTATTGATACTCTCTCACTCAAACAGAAGATCGCAGAAAACGAATTGTCTCTCCTTATATGCGTGGTCTATTTTCTAATTTGCTTGTGCAATAATTAAGTAGTAAATACACTGCAGCATGCAGTGACGGCAGTGTACGCAGTGCACGAGACGGAATTGATGGATGAATTCTACAATATCTATAAGCAGGTAGATGATGCAAAGGAACTGTCACAGATCCGGTTTAAAATTTTAAATATGGTAAGATCGACTTGAATGTGAGTAGGAACTACTTGTCAGCACACACAGTCAATAGAAATCAATAGAATGAGTGACTATTTGAATGAAGCCGACACAGATGATGACGAGCCACAGATTGTCGCTGCCAAAGAGACTGCATCAATGAGCGCTGATGAAGGTAAATTAAGTTCAGATTCATTAAAAAGTGAGGGAAATGCACTATTCAGTGAAGGAAAATTTAATGAAGCATTGGTGAAGTACACGGAAGCTTTAAATGTGCTAAAACTAGCTGGGTTGTCCAAAGACCCATTAATCCTACTGAATAGATCAGCGACATACCTTGGATTAAAGAGATATGTCCCAGCATTGAATGATGCTAATCAGGCAGCTGAAATTGATCCATCCAATTGGAAAGCTCACTGGCGTAAAGGTGTTGCATTAATGTCAATGACAAAGAAGAAGTTTCGCACACAACAAGCTATTGAATCATTTCAATCATGCATTACTTGCGGAACACTACCTGAAAATAAAATCAAAGAAGTCGAAAATGAATTAAAGAAGGCCAAAGCAAGATATGAGCAACAAGAAGCAGAGACACCACCAGCTGATTTGTCAAATTGTGCGCCTAGTTAGATTAAGATAGCAATTTAATGGATGAATATGTAGTTATTGAACATAGTGTGTAATCTAACTCTACTTCCTCATTACCAAGTTATTTTCTCTATTCATAACTACCTCTTGTCGTGATAATAACGATATCAATTACATCTGCCTATACAAATGATGGTGCGCAAGAAGAGTATAAAAGGTTATGCGATGCAATGGAGGATTTAGCAAGAGAGTAATTCCAAAT
>JACCDO010647893.1_pt1 | contig 20093 bp, 29 predicted proteins | sample 7446101 | NCBI WGS metagenome assembly JACCDO01 (sample SAMN15323440, study PRJNA562643) | freshwater metagenome | isolation source: river surface water | place: USA:Blue River Watershed | collected 2017-08-16
TGGCGCTGGAGGCGGTCAAAGTCTACCTCGATGACCCGACCCTCAGGGTGGGCTTCGTCTGATGGGAGACCGAACTGGATGAGCTGGACGTACCGTGCATCGCCGTTAGGCAGCAGCTCGTTCCAGTCGTAGTTGTTGAGGGCTTGGATGTCGTCAATCTGAATCATTGTGTGGCTTGTGTGACTGTCGTCGTACTAACTATTAGTAGCCGCACAGACTTCAAGTTTTTTTTCGTAGCATTACCTACAAGAAAAGAGGCATAGTTATAGTTATAATTACGCTTCTTTTATAACTATTAATTTATTCATTTAAAGAGTTAAATAATATTAAACTATCTAAATGTATTACTATCTGTTATCAGAATTATTACACCGAGATAAAGAGGCACAAGAGAATGACCCTAAATATCCTCATGCCAAAAAAAATATTTTAATTTTCTTGATAGGCTCCGTTGCATATCTGTTTACTGCAGGATTTTTATGGTCTAAGCAATATCAGCCACTTGTTCAAAGTGTCTTACCATTGTCAATTATTAAGGATTTCTTCTTATGGTTTATGGCTGTAGATATTATAACATGTTTTGCATTATTTAAGGTGTTTTGGGGGTTTAGTTTAACTAAGGAGATTAATGGAATTGTTGGTGATAAAAAAACCAAGAATGAAACAACAATAGAAGAATCTAATATAGTTAATCAGAGTGAAGAGGAGAAACAGGAACCTGACTCTGCAGAAGAAGCACCCCCTCTTTCTAATATTTCCTAACAAACTGGCTGTCAATGTAGTCTTCAAAACAGGTCTGCTCGCCGATGAGGTCGCTCATTGTAATCTCTTTTGGTTTGTTGGCAGCCTGCTCGAGAGCGGCTGCTCGAGTGTCTGCAATGCCCTTGGCCACAATTGCAGCCAGGGACCACTCGTAGGGACTCTCTTCTGTGACTTTGCTCTCGAGCACACTCGAGAGGAGCCGCATGTACTCCGCCTCAAACTGGCGCTCTGCTGTGAACCTCTTATAAGGCTCTGCCTCAATGTAAGGCATCAACATCAACGCCTTCTTAATTGTCATCCGCACCTCCAGTGCCTGCAACTCCTCGGGCGTCATCATCTCCTTAATAGTGGCTTGAACCTCTTGGCTTGTAATGGCTTGCATCTCTTGTCCCCCGCCGTTTACTAATTGTCTAATATAGCTTCAAGTTTTTCTTTAAAGCACTATATCACTATTAGTATATTAATACAATTCATACAATAATAGTTATTTAAATCTACAATTATAATATAATGCCTCGTAATAACTGTAAGAGTCGTAAGCGTAATAGTCGTAGCCGTAAGACCCGGCGTTACCGTGGTGGCCATACCTGTTTTGACCGTCAATGTCCTGCAGGCGGTAGACATGAGCTAGGTAATCGTATCTCTTATCCTGGAAACTATGAGCACTCCTACAGAACCTGTGCTAAATGTGGATGCAGAGTAATGCAGCCAGGTCCTGCAGCTTAATGCCTTCCCTCATCGCTAATTATCTTCATACCATTTATCCATTCATTGCGCTGAATAAGATTACCTCTTATATCATCATAAATCCGCTCTGTGCCATGTTTCTCCATAGACCTATTAACTGTAAACTCATAGCGGTGAATCGTATCACCTGCATTCTTGAATCTGTAGATGGTTGCTAGCCCATCAACAGACCACTCATAATCAAAAGGGGGAAACGCAACCTTACAGTAAAAGCATTCATTACGTTGTTGCCTGATAATATAGTAACAGTTCTTATGAAGGTAATTATGCTTACAAGCACAAGGACTCTTCATTAATGTCTCGGTCTCCTCTTTATCACAGTAATAACAGCAGTTATCCATATTGCTATCCTAATAGTAATATGTATAATTTACTTAAGTGTAGTTTTAGTTAGTATCAAAAATATGTATATATAATATATGGTATCATTTATAAATCGTTTCACCCGTAAAAAGCGAAGTCCTTTTACACTAAATAAAAACATTCCGAGCAGTTCTAGTTATAGAAATCTTCCGATGGGTTATAACCTTGAAGAGCCGGCAGTCCTTCACGCCCCATCCCGACTCATCGTCTCTACAAATAACTATAAAAAAAATAAATTACAGCCTGTATTAAATAACAAAAGTTCTCGCTCACTATTACCTAGAACAAATAACAATAATAATAAAGTACAATCTGTATTAAATAACAAAAGTTCTCGCTCACTATTACCTAGAACAAAAAAGATAGGTAACAACTATTACAATAATATAAATTCAGAGGCCGTTAAATTCTCGAAAAAGTTTCAGCCCAACACCGGCTTCATCGTGCGGTCATTTATACCTGGAAGCCCTAATTACATGAGGGCTACTACAGGACTTCAATTTCGAGGACAATATCGCCCTAGAATGGTTCATCGTCCTGGGAATAGATATTGAGAAGGCCTGGAGAGTAAAAATATGCGTTCATCTGGGCAATAGGAAACATTTAAAGAATGATAGCTATCAAGCATTAATAGATTTATCACAATAATAACAGAAGTTATCCATATTATTATCTTAATAGTAATATGTATAATTTACTTAAGTGTATTTTAATGCCTACGAGTATGGCGTCTCCGTCTAATTACTCTACGCTTCGAGCGCCGACGTCGTCTACCCCCAGCTTGTGGAGGGACAGGATTAGGTCTATCTAGATTTGCACTCTCAAAGTTTGCTCGTGCCAATTGTGGTATATTTTCTATAGTGACAAGTTCATGTCTCTCTCCATCTGGCCATAATAAAATGTCGTATTGTTGACCACCTCGCCGCTTAATCAACATATTTCTTCCTGTTTTATAATACTGCTCATCAGCATCTCTAGGTATATTGCCTTGCCCATCACCACGGTAATATTCAAGAACTTCTATATCTGTTTTTTCAGAGACGAAGTTGTGATTCCCTAATACCCCCATCATAGAGTTAAATGAAATAGTGGTTACATCATTTGCATCACGATATACAGCCATATGCATTAAACCGGCCGGATGGGGCTTGTATAGGATTCTGTAAAAATACATCTTTATCTATTACTGCTACTTAATGTCTTCTTGAGCCCCGTCTCTTATTACGATTACGTCTAGTGCTCCGCCTGGTAGAGCGACTGCGGCGCCGACGGCGCCCACCTACAGAACTGCCCGAGAAAGCCTCAAGGAACATCGCCCAAACCTCCTCTTTTGTAAGCCCATTTGCTCCGAGTCGCATTTCTCTTCCCTGTCTCCGAGTACGCACATTGAAACGACCGTTTTCCCGATAAGATGTTATCACAAATTCCTCCGCCTCTTCCCGTCCTCCTCGACGCTGCGGCTCAATCGCAAGCATCCCATTATAGCCATTTTTTTTAATTAAGCCCTCAAGGTCATCATATATTAAATTTTTAATATCATTAGAGGACATGTCATATCTATGCGTGCTGGGGGGAGTGTCGGGGGTATCCATTCCCCCATTCAGAGTCTGATAAGTAATAAAGATCTTGAATGTTCTACCTGACATATATAATAAGCCTAGAAAAAAAAGGTTTGTCTGGGGACTCTGCTTTAGGCAGGTTTTGAAGCTTTTCTGTTTTTCTTTTGTTTTTACAGTTTTTGCTTTTGTCCTTGGTTTTGTCTCTTTGGGGGCTCATTAATAGTCTATGCAAATCAGTCGTTTTTGTTGATATATGGGGAGACGGTCGCCCGCATGATGGCGACTAGGTCTTGGACTCGTTTGTAGCCAGCGTCAAGCTTCCGCCGCATGTAGAATGGGCAGCGGTAGTACTTGAGGTCGGCACGCACCTGCTCCACCTTCCGCTCATCTGCGGTAAGGTTGGAGGCGGCCTTCAGACAGGCCTTGGCGAGCTTCGCACCGCTCTTGTGGCTGGCCAGCACCTCCACGAACTGTGGCGACTGCAAGAAGAACTGCAGGAGCTCTCCAATGAAGTTGACACGGCTCAAGAAGGCGTGGATTGACCCAGAGGAGCTGGGGATGCTCCTAAGTCTCTGGGCTGCGTCCTTGATCCATGCCTGCGCTTCTGATGATGGAGGCTCAGGCTCACCCCAGGCCTCTGCTTTGAGCATGGCAGGTGTGAGGAGAGGCACATCCTGAATCACAGCCTGCTGCCGGGTGAGGGCAATGGTGGGAGGGGGACTTGGGATGGGGGCGTCGCTAAAGAGAGCGGAGAGTGGAACATCTGCTCCATCGGCCTCAGCTGCTGCGATTTTCTCGAGGCGGTCGGTAACGGACTTTGAGAGCTGCTCGTACCTGCGCTTGGCCTCTTTACAGTGACTAGGGGTGAGCACATCGCAGATGGTGCGAACCTCTACAGCAGACTCAGGCTCGCAGCAGAAGATCCACGCCCACTCCTCCTCACTGAACTCAGGCCTAGCATCAAGGGCGTTGGCCTCTGAGCGAGTAAGGGCGAGCGTGCTACTGAACTCGTTGCAATTCCAGCAGTCAAACTCATCCTTCTCTACCTTGAGCTGGCTACGCTGAGCCCGCTCCAGGCCACCATAACGGTAGCGCTGGTCGGTCATCTCATTGCAGAGCATGGCGACAGACACCTTGGGCTCAGCCAAGAATATCATGTCCCAGTCCTCCTCAGAGAACTCCCAGAAGCCGAGTGAATTGGCCTCGTCTCTGGTGAGCATGTAACTAGCGTGTTTGGGGTCGTAAATGTAGACCCCCTCCACATGCGGGTGCTTGCGCACACCGAGTGAAGGCATCTTTGGGGCTTGGGCTGACACTGTCTCGGGGACAGTGGCAGCGGGCATGGCTTCGGTCATCTTACACACTGCAGCAGGGGCAGTGGTAGAGGACATAGTGGGGGCTTGTTTCGCAGCAATACGAGGAGAGCGGCGAAGAGAGGGCTTGGGGTCAGAAGACATGGCTTTACCTGTTACACAGACTTACCTCTACCCTAGCAAAAAACATAGATTCAATTTTTTTTTGCACTTGAAATAGAGTCATAGCTACCCTTAATAGTAGCTTAATTCAAGTCTGTAAAAAATTTGAGTCGGTACTTTTTCTCTAGTCCAGATATCAGCGCAAGCTAAAGCCACACACCCGTTTTAAGCCACAAGCCATGTCCGCCGACAACGCCACTGAGATTCTCACCCAGTTCAAGACCCTTGAGGTCAAGGAGCAGGCCGCCCTCATGAAGCAGTTGATGTCCGAGTTCGCAAAGACCGCTTCATCTGCTGCAGGCAAGAAGACCAAGAAGGCCAAGGATCCTGACGCCCCTAAGCGCCAGCAGTCCGAGGCCACTCAGGCCTGGATTGCCTATGTGAAGGCGGTTCAGGCCGAGACCGGTCTGAAGTATTCTGAAGCAATGAAGGAGGCCTCAACTCGCCGTGAGGCTGGTGACCCTGCTGCACCTCCCAAGTCCACTAAGGCTACTAAGCCGAAGAAGGAGAAGGGCGGCGGTGCGGGTTCCAGCTCCGCCGACGAGTCTGCAGCTGAGGCCGAGTCCGATGCTGAGTCAGTCGCTTCCAAGAAGCCCACAAAGAAGGCTCCCGCCACTCCCGCTAAGGAGAAGAAGGCACCCAAGACCCCTGACGCCCCTAAGAAGGCTCCTAAGGGTGCTAAGGCCACTCCACCTCCCCCTCCTGAAGAGGATGATGAGGAGGAGGCACTGGTCGCCTGGGAGCACAAGGACAAGAAGACGAAGAAGTCAACCAAGTACTACAAGTCCAGTCGCAACGAGCTCTGGCTCATGAACCCTGACAAGACGCAGGGTGAGTGGGTCGGCCTCTATGACCCCAAGAAGGACACGATTGACACCTCTGCCCCTGAGCCTGATCTGGAGTAAAACCCTCAAAAAAAGAAAACGGCAAAAACAAATACAAAATGGCAAATAGCAAAAACCTGCCTAAAGCAGGGTTCCAAACACAAAATGCGCTCTTTTTTATTGACAACCTCCACTAGTTAAAACTTGAGCGACCACCCCCCTTAATAGTAGAGTAGACAAGCCATGTTCCTCCTTACCGCTACAAGTTTTAATCGCAACCAAGCTAATACTCATTACGTCACTGATGATAACCTCTCTGTTATCGCCACTGCCGTTGAAGGTACAGTTATGGAGGCGAAGCTCCGAGGTGCTAAGACCTTTACCATCAATGGAGTCATTCTCCCACATGTTAAGCTCTATGAGACTGTTATGCTCAACCCTCCAACTGTCTTTAAGGGTATCTCCATTGAAGCAAAGAACAGTAGTGACCAGATGGTCGCAGAGATGACTATTACTCTAATGGAGGAGTGAAGTAACTACATACAATAAATCTGACAAAAACACTTTACACTTTTTATTAGTAAGCCATTCCATGCCCTACTATTACAAGTTCAACACTGAGACGAAGAGCGCCAAGAGCTACCTTGAGGTGTCTGAAGTCGTGCTCGAGTACGCTAAGAGTCTTGAGGAGGCCGACGCCACCTACCTCTACAATCCAGTTGGCTCTGAGCCACTGGAGCTGGAGACAGCACTCGAGCACGGTCTCGAGCGCATCAAAGCAGGTCATCCAGCTTACATCATTGCCACTAAAAGTAATAAGACTCTATGGGAAGTGACTATTTGGACTCCTGAGTCTGCGTAAAAAACTTGAAGAAGCGAGCCACACTTGTTAGGAGTAAGCCAAACAAGCCAAATGTTCCACGCCAACGCAGTCCACAACATGATTACGCACATCACCGAGAGCTCCTTCAGCCATGAAAAGTGGCGCCCCTTCATGAAGGAGCTTATTGGCGGTGTCCTCACAGAGGCCGGCAATGACCCTCATCGTCTCACCATTCGCCTCAGCACCTCTAAGGGTAGTATTGACCTCAAGCCCTGGGAGGTTTACTACGAGCTGATGCATCACACCTATGTCCCTGTCCGTGAAGGCGACACCGTCTCCATCATTGTCGGTTACGAGCAAGAGGACGGCTCAATCAATCCTGACCTCAAGGTGGCCTACTACTATCAGAATGAGTAAGAGCAATAACACAATAATAAAAAGAAAAACTGAAACAAAACAACAACTCTTTTTATTTGTGAGCCACTAAGCCACCGTCCGATTCTAAAGAATCTTTAAAGCCACCATGTACACCGTCAATGCAAAGAAGCACCCTTACAGTACTCCTTATGAGCAGACATGGAGTAAGACCCATGAGACCCTTGCAGAGGCCGCCCTCTCTATTGAGGAGTTCTGCGATTGGGTGTTCTCGGGTCCTCCACACAATTCCTGGATTGTGATTGAGACACGACCCAGAGAGCGATTCCTTCTTGAGGGATATACCAATAAGGATAACCAGTATGTCCCCCCCACCAAAAATATCGCAAGAACCATTTACAAACACCTGGACATGATTGATAGAGGTCACCCCCTCACAATCGTCATTGAGTTTGAGGATCACCTTGCAAAGCGCACTCGCCCCCAATATACCTTTATAATTACAGCAGCAGCATAGCTATAGATGTAGAAATAGTCTAATAACAATAAGAGAGATAACACACGCCCGAAAAGAAAAATAAAAACTTGAAGAGAGCAACAGCTCTTTTTGTTAGGTAAGCCATTAAGCCATGTCAACCCAAGCCCCCTCCCCCATGTCCACTACTGTCCCTACAGTAGTGTTGACACAAGCCCATATGTTTGCAGACCCGAATCTGTACCGCATCGCCTACACCAAGTATGCCCGTTACCAAACGGAGCACTGGACTACTCGTCACGTAACGATAGAGGAGACCGCCAATACAGCACAGGAGTTCTGTGTAAGTAAGTGGCCAGAGCCCCCCACGGAGCTCAAGGAGATTACCTACTACACTGACCACTCTCTGGAGGGTGGTACTTTGGATGATCCCCTACAGGTTGCCGCTCTGGTTATGCGCCATCAAGAGGTGATTGACGGCGGCCACACCCTAACCCTCATGATTGAGAGCTATCAACACGACCAACATGGAATGATTCCACAGTACAAGCTGGAGATCTGCAAGCCGGCCGCTATTGAGGCTCGCCAGAAGGCAATCGCCGACCGGCGCCGTGCCGCTGGCCGTGTACACCACTGCGGCGATAGTTACTGTGATGGGAGTGACTGCGACGTCCTCCCTTGCGGCTGCGTCCAAGAGTGCTGCTGCCGGCGTAGCAGACGCCGCTATGGCCGAGACCCAGAAGACTGGTAAACTCTTAAAACCGACCCTAAAGGTTAATCTAGTATGCTTCAACTACTCTTACATATTCTCGGCTATGACCTCTGGTTTTATCTCTCTCACCTACTATTACATACTCCATTATTGTATAGAGCTGTACACAAAAAACATCATGAAATCATACAACCCATATATAAAGATACCTACTATGGACACTGGTTTGAAAGCCCGTTCCAAAGTATTGGTTTTTTATTACCATGGGCAGTTACTGAGCTTGACTACACACAGTTCGCCATAGCTCTCGTCTTCGTAAATGTAAGAGGGATTCTCCGCCATGAAACACGTCTTGGATGGCTACTAGGTAATCACCATCTACTACATCACCAGTTGTTTCGCTGTAATTACGGAGAGTATTGGCTCGATAAAATGTTTAACACCCACTGTAAAGATATGCATTTAGTCCATAAAGGTTTACTTCATATATGAGATAAGTTGTATAAAATAGTTGTGTTAATATATGTTAATAACCCATGTGCGATTACATGAAATATAGTAGTATTATATCTTTTTGATAAGCCATATAATATTCCTAATAATACAATACAACCTCTAATACTATTACTAGGCGCTAGGTAGATTGTTATACCTGACCCAAACACCATAATAATACGATCTGACAATCTCCAGTAAAAAGATGTGAGTCCATGGTTACAAATACTTGTCAAGAGACCTATATTAATAAACAGGCCATACAGTAATGGTGGTGGATATAATGTCATAGCATATATATGGAATATTGAACATACGATAGATGACCTTAAAAGTATTAGATTAGTCATCCTACTAACTCTCTATTTCACTATCATTTAAATGTAATTATATCTATATAGAAAAACTTGAATAGTGTCTGTCCTCTTTTTATAGTAGGCCAACTTCACAAGCCACAAGCCACACAATGCTCCAAGCCACGTTCCGCCAGAGTCAACACGCCTATCAAGGTATTGAAGAAAAGGAGGTAAGTTTCAATACCTATGATGAGCTCCTTACTGCGATTGAGGAGTATCTCAAGCCCCGCATTGGTCGCTTTGACACAGAGCAGTTTGAACTCCGCAATCGCAACGACGAGGTGTATATCAAGTCCCTTGAGACCCTCATTGAGGAGCTCAAGGAGGCCGAGGACGATGTCTCTAACGAAGGTCACACTATTACAATCCACTTACAGTTGTATGGTGACGAGAAGTGGGGCAGCCCCATCCTGCAGACCATCACATTCAAGTGTCCCGAGGCCTATGAGCGCCGCATCACAGACATGCATGCAAGGCATATGGCGACACGAGGTCATCGTTGCTACTGCGGAGAGGATGACTGCGACTTTGAGTGCGGTACTCTGCGCTGCGGTTGCGAAGTCTACTGTGAGTGCAGCCGCAACTGTCGTTATGAATAAAGACCAATAGCCCATAAAAAAAGAAAAACTGAATAAAAACAGACCAACTCTTTTTTGTAAGCAGCCATGTACGCAATCTACTCAAGCCACAACGGGAATCCCCACCCTAACACCACCATTGCAGACAACTTCGAACAGGCCTGGCATCAGGTCTGTTACAAGCTGAGTATGCAGGTCTACAGCTATTTACAGGTAGGTCACTTCAAATTGGAGTACTTAGTTGTAGACCCATCAACAAATCAACAACTGAATCTTGACATTGATGGTATTGAAGACCACTTTAATACCAATAAAAGTCTAGAGCTCCAAGTCCATGATGCAGGTCAACTCATATACACCATCATCTTAGAGCAACAGTAAAAAACTTGATAAACAGTACAACGCTTTTTAATTGTAAGCCAATAGAACCAAGCCACAATGAATCAAGCCATTATCGGATACCGCTACATTGTTGTTCGTGAGAACGACTTTGATGACATTGATTTCGCCAGGATGAAGATGACCAGCCCCGTCACCTGCTACAGGTCATGGGACAAGGTCTATGAGGCCGCCTTCACCTGCGCATATCTCCATTACAATAATGTGCGCCTCGGCATGGCCTCTCCCCAGTTTAATACAATGGCCGGCGATGATGCACAGACTCTTAGTGAGAAAAAAAAGGAGCAGATGAAGGCGCACGTTGACGAGGGCGGGCACGACCTCGGCTTCTTCATTGGTCAATACGGCCGCCCCTCCTTTAGTGTCTTCATCTCAGCCATCTTTCTTGAGGAGGAGGACTAAGATAAACCAATTATAATGTGATGGCCAATACAACTGATTAGGTGGACAAATTCATGTCTAATTTGCATCTTATATATCAAACATGTAATCAAAAAAGATAGAACTGGCGCCGCCATTTTTTCAATAGGTAACATTAATGTATAATATCCACCCGTTAATACTATTGACATAATAGCGGCCTGGTCACATATAAATGCTCGTCTATTATTGTATTTACCATCATAATGATACCATAATGAAGTTAAAAATAGGAGGATAAATTCACTACCATACATAAGATAACCTTTAATTAGAGCATGGTATGCATTTGTCGCAAATAATGTAGATGTTATTAGTAACATTAATAGTAACGTATTATTAATATTACGATTCATATTTAAATACAGATATTTACATGATAGAGCAAGAGTGTACAATACCCTCCATCTCAGCCAAATCTACATTAGTATATCGCTTGAAGTAGATTTTTGCCAATACCTCTACATCACGGTCGGCTGAATGTGCCCCGCCTGGCGCAGGTTCATTAAAGGTAATCTGATACAACTCATCAAGCTTTGGCCACTTATAGGTTGCATACCCGTGTGGGTTAGGAATCTTAAGTTCCTCAGAGGCGACCATCATACTACAGAACTCGGCCTTGTAAGGCCACCAGCTACCGCAGTCTTCGCCAATCCGCCACTTGTATGCGTTCATGAGGACATTGCTATCAAACTTCAGGTTATGAGCTACAAGTCTATCACAACTTTTAGCATCAGCCTTGAACTCATCTAGTACATCTTTCAAACTATGTCCTTCAGCGAATGCCCGCTCTTCACTGATACCGTGAATTTTAGCTGACTCAGCTGGAATAGACCAACCTACAGGTTTGATTAGATAATGCACCTTTTTAACGATAAGACCATTAATGTAGACATGCCAACAGATGCTGACAAGGTCAGGCCAATTCCCAGCCTCGGCAACAGCAATCTGGTTGCGATTTTTGGGAAGACCTGTTGTCTCGGTATCAAAGATTACAACACGCTGATTCATATTGTGAGTTAGTGTGTAATAATTGTTTAGATTAAGCTCATTTTTATGGCCACTGTTTAGTTGCCGTGGTGAGACCTTGTATAGCAAATGCAGATGCGCTGCCAAAAGTACTATTAATATTTGTAGATACTGTTGGTGGCGTTGCAGATCCAGGCATATCATACTTTATACCAGAAGCCCCAACGGATGTTTTAAAACCTATACGAAGAACGTCGCCAGTGAAAAATAGCAATGAGGTTGCAGCACCTGCATTAATAACAGCAGATACACCCTTCAACACATAATAGTTTGTTCCTGCAACACTTGTAGGCAATACACCACCTCTCTGTTGAAATCCATTTACATAAGTATCACTACTGTTATTGGCATAAACACGTAAATCAGACCTCGCTTCATTAATATAAATTTTAAATGCATATAGGTAGTTATTTGCTGGAATAGCGGGTGTTGCAGCACTTGTTTGATTGTATCCAGATAAGGCTCCCACTGAAAAATTAGTGCTTGTCCCTATTGCATTAAAAGTGGTATCGGTAGTGCCCGCTTTATTTGTACCGGTAACATTTGTTTGCATTGTATTAAATTCAGTTTCAGTTATTTTAATCCATGTGCCGGCTGAGGCGGCTGTATATGCTGCTGCTGATGTTGTCAACGAGTCTAGAATTTTATCACCTGAACCAGCCGCTGCTGTTTGCGGTCTTCCAAAACCATAAGTAGCAGATAATGCTGTAACTGCCGGCATATTACTTATACTAAAGAAAATTTGATAACATAGCAGACCCATAAATGTAGTAACAAGCCACAATGTCAATCACAATTAATCAAGCCTACGATAAGTTGAAGACCCTCGCTGGTCAGACACACAATCTCCCTAAGACCTCAAATAAGGGTGGTGTAGGTCATCATGTTGAGTCCTATCTTGGTATCCCAAAGACCAGTAACTGTCTGGACTGTGAAGACGGTGAAATCAAGGCCTTCCCCCTCAAAAAACTCAAGGATGGTACCTTAGTGCCAAAGGAGACGGTTGCTGTCACGATGGCGACTGGATTTCAAGATGCATCCTTCGATGAGCACCGTGCAGGGAAGAAAATGAGCAATACCTTATTTGTACCATATTACCGTGAAGGTGATTCAGTCACCTATAAAGACCCAATCCATTTCAATAAAGAGTCTGAGCTTTATGGGAAGCTCAAGTCCGACTATGATACTATTAAGAGTACCTATAATGAGACAAAGGAGATGCATTCAGGCACAGGTACCTACCTTCAGACCCGTACAAAGGGACCGAAGGACAGTGATTCTAGAGCCTTCTATGTGAAGACCAATTTCCTGAAGGAGATTATGAAGCCAAAGTAAATTATCTGCGCCTTGTTTTAGTCATTCTTCTTCTCCATTTTTTACCAGTTCTAGTGTGCTTACCACCTCTTACTGCAAGAGCTGGAGCAACTCTCATTGATGATACAGGTGCTAATGGGTCTGCATCGATTAATGGCAATGGATTAGTTCTTGGATCATCAATATGGTCTATTAATTTTTTTATATATTCCAGTGTGAAGCGGTTAGTAGTTGGGCATGTATTAGAATAGAGATATCCATTAATATTATATGCAGCATGAAATAATGGTAGTTTTTCTGTAACCTCTCTACCACTAGCAGTACGAGTTACAGGGCGTGGAAGGTTCTTGTATTTTTTATATAGTCTACTAGCAAAGGTAGATTCATTAAATCTGGCAATTTTTGGATCTAATTCAGGTCTACCACTAAAGATTATTTCAATAAATCGTTTGCCGTTTGTATCAAGATAATTTTCATAATAGGATTCATATACGTGTGTTAATAATATACCTAGGTCTTGCTTTGGATTACACTCTAATTTATATAGATACGCATTATCATTCATTATTCTGTAATCAATTCCATCTATAGTAATAGTTAGGGCGCTCATACCAAAATCAATTAATTTGAGATTATCTCCAAAATACATCATGTTATCTAAATGTAGGTCACGATGTGCAAATCTATAATTTTCATATAATACAAATAATATCAATACAATATTTGTTAAAAAATAGCTTAATATATCCCATTGTAATTTAGTATGGGGGTTTGCTAATATATAATCATCAAATATGCTTGAAACTGATTTATCACCTTGTTCCATGTGTAAAACAATGTTTGTTACACCATTAACTGTTTTCTTGTATATCTCATATATAATTGGTACAAAGTTTTTTGTATTGTTGTCAGTCATTAATATAAATTGTATTAACACCTCTCTAATATTATTTCTTTGTTCTAAAAGCATATCATAATTGTCAGTAGATTTGGTTGAAATAAATTTCAAAATCTCTTTCTTATTGTCAATCCGATAAACTGAACCATATGCTCCTTCGCCCAACGGCTCTGAATATGTTATTGAAGCTGGAAGTTCCTTGATATATGTAGTAATATCATATAAATCATGTTCTCTAGGGCGTTTATTTGTTAAATATCGCATAAAGTCAGGAACTGTTACATCCATATTCAAATATCCTGTAATAAATACCTCTATTCTCTCTTTTGTGTATGCCATATCTAATATTAATTACAATTAAATTTTGTCGGAATTGTGACTAAATATTATACACGAACTTGACCAGGCATAAATATCTGACGCTCAGATCCAGCACCAATAACACGACCCGCAGGATTCATCTCAACAATCTCTACATGTCTTGTTAAGGGCTTTGCTGCCCTCTTACGCCGTGCATGTAATACAACCGCAACTCCTGCAATTAGACCGCATAGTCCACCAAGGCCAAGTGCCAAACCAACATACATCGGCGTCTTATTCTCAACAACCATTACAGGTGCTTCAGGCGCAGCAGCGACAGCTGCATACTCAATAATCTCCTCTGGTACAATTGCATCCATACCTGTAGCACCTGATTCTAACATAATCTGGGTTAACCCCTCATCACGTGTTACTGCCTCCATAAATGTAACAGGTTCTAAAATCTCCACAGGTGGGTCAACAATCGCATAATCAATCATTAATGCACTCTCTTCCAATACTTGTAGACGCCTACCCAAAATCTTGGGACTCGCCGTCATTACAGGTCTGTAACAGGCTCTAGACCCCCCGCTCGATAGTCCGGGAATACCTTTATTAAAGAGGACGACTGACTGAGTACCATTAGCTCTAGAAGTAATATTAAGAATGCGAATACTCTCTAAAGGTACACCTGCAGCACATGCAAGAGAGGCCTGAATATACTGAAGGGTTTGTGGTTGACTGAGATATGTTACATTACCATTATTAATTGTAAGTTGTGAATTAATGACTGCCGGCTTCTGTGTACGAATAGAGGTAGGTGTTGGGCGACGAGTAATTGGTACAGGACTGAGAACTATGTATTTTGTTGGTATAGGTAGTCTTGATGGTATAGCACTTGATGATGGGCGGATATACTTAACTGTTTTTGTTGGCGAGACTGTTCTACTTACAGTCATAGAAGGATATCTATAGGGTGATCTCGAAGGCATGCTCGATTTCAACGGGAACGCTGTTCCCGTTTCAATGGCGCTAGCTCGAACCAGAGGTTCGAGCGTGCTCGAGAGCGTGGGAACTATTTTCTGAGATTTTGTTGAGCTTGGAGATTTTGTCGACTGCTCTAGAATCTGTACAACTGTTGGGCTCACTCGAGAATCATCTACAGGTTGGATAAAAACATCAGGAGAAGGTTCATGTAGTTTAGGTGTCATTGTATTACTTTGTGATGGCCTTTCAATGTATCTAGGTGTAACAGACTCTGAAGGACGATCGATGACATCTGTATGACCATCCTTCTCTATACTACTTGTAGGTGTACTAGACTCTGAGGGTCTCTCAACTATCTTAGGTGTCATGGTAATGGACTCTGAAGGTTGAATCTTAGGTGTTATAGTACTAGACTCTGAGGGACGCTCAACAATCTTAGGTGTCATGGTACTGGACTCTGAAGGTTGAATCTTAGGTGTCATAGTACTAGACTCTGAAGGTCTCTCAACTATCTTAGGTGTCATGGTACTGGACTCTGAAGGTTGAATCTTAGGTGTCATGGTACTGGACTCTGAAGGTCGAATCTTAGGTGTCATGGTACTGGACTCTGAAGGACGCTCAACTATCTTAGGTGTCATGGTACTGGACTCTGAAGGTTTCTCAACAATCTTAGGTGTTATGGTACTGGACTCTGAAGGTTGAATCTTAGGTGTCATGGTACTGGACTCTGATAGAATTACTCTTAGTGTGGTAGATGGCGAAGTACTAGGGGTAGGTTTACTAGTAGTTAACATCTGAGCGTAAGTGGATATTAATGGAGTGCGAGAAGCTGATGCAGATGGGGAGATATAAGCGAGATTACAGGCAGATGACAGTCGTGGAGTAACTGCATTAGTCCAATTGGCTGCATTTAAGAGAGTTACAGGAGATGCAGGGCGTGTTGTTTGAATATAAATTATAGGAATGTTTGTTATGGGTATTTTCATACAACAACTAAGCACACGATTCATTACATAACGTACATTAAGGTCTGTATTAACAAAAGCTATATCAACAGCGGGAAGATTGCAAATGCCGAAGGTCATACTAGGGCTCATTGTAGAACTAGTAACTTCAATGGGTGGTAAAGGAAAATAGGTTGGTTGAACAGATGGACTGGGTGGAATAGTGACCTGAGGCATCATCATATCACTGCATAAAGGTACGCCAGCCGTACAGGCCGTCTTTGAAGGGTCACAGCATGTGGTCTGAGCGCCAACTGAAAATAGACCAACCAATCCAAGAATAAAACGCAAAAGCATCTCTAATTGTAAATGTCTTAAACTCTTAACCCTTAGCAGAATGCCGTCAGCTTGTATTAAGCTAACCGCTAAAAAATATAAGATTCGCCCCAGCCCATCCTATTCAGCTCAAGCTTGTAAAGGTAAAACTATGAAGGGCAACGATAATAAGGAATACAAAAGTGTTCCGGACAAGCGAGGGGTCTACACATGGAAACCCGTAACTAAAACATTGAAACGGAAAGAAAAAGAATACGAGATTATCGACAACGGTGGTGTACCTTTCACAGTTGTAGTTAATGGCAAAACAGCAGAAATTTATAAGAAAAACGGTGACCAAAGAGAAATTATTCTAGGAACACCATTCCTAAAAATATTTATAGGTGATAATGACCTGAAAGATCTTCGTTCAGCCCCTAAAGGTCAAGACCCAGGTAACTCAATCCTTATTAAAATTAGTCCACACAAATATATCTATGTTGGCAGTGAAATATATTCCTTCCTGACCGACGACCCAATAAAAGTCTATTATAGTCCTCTTGGTAATAGTGCTGTGGCTTACCCATATGCCGTCGGCGAGAAGTCGGTCTACTTTATGCTTGATAGAATCGCAGTACCTGTAGAGCAAATCAACCTCAAGGAAGATGGCTACAGTCAATTCTATATGAAGGGAGATGAATTAAAAAAGACTCCTTTTAAGACCACTATTATTAAACGCCGACAGTTTTAATTGTAAGCTGTGAAATAATTACCTGGTGTTTCAGTAGAGTGAAGGTGAGATAGAGCGATTAGATGTAAAAAAATGACAACTACCCAGTTCCTCCCTACAAGCAGCCAACTCCAAAGGGAACATTCCTAGGTAACAATAATAAGCCATATACTAATGTCCCAGATAAGTGCAATATATTCAGAAGACATAACGGTAAATCCGTTATTGAATGAATACGAGACTATTGATAATGGTCGTAGGCCCTTCATTGTCTCAGTAAATTCCAGAACAGTTGATATTTATGAAAACAGACCCTATTTCCGATACTGTGTCTGCTGTACAACATATCGTAAGGTGTTCATAGGTGATAATGAATTAAATGACTCTCACTACAACCCTAAAGGTTATGTTCCAGGTAATTCAATCCTAGTTAATCATGGTTCAAATGAATACATCTATATTGGCCACGAAATCTACAGCTTCAAGACTACCGAGCCCATCACTGCATACTACAGCCCAATTAGTACTAATCAAGTACCATACCCATACGCTGTTGGCGAAAAATCAGTATACTTTATGCTCGATAAGATTGCAGTCCCTATAGAGCAGATTGATTTGAATGAAGATGGATATAGGCAGTTCTATGAGAAGGCAGACAAACTAAAAAAAACCCCTTTCAAGGTCGATATGCTTAGACGCCGACAGGTTTAAAATTATAAATTATTGTAGGCTTTTACTTTTGTAATAGCTTGCTCGGCAACAGTATTTCGAATTGCCAACAATAATTGTTTGATTGCCTTAATATATGTATATTCACTATTACCTGGTGATTTATAAAGAGTATACCATTCATTAAGACGTGGAAGAGCTTTTAGTGAATCACTTGCAGTGCCTTTTCCTAATTCAAAAAACATTTTTAGATTAACATTAAATATTTTACCAGTATCATTCAATACTGGTGTAGTCTTTATTTCTTTTAGATTTTTTTGCTTTGAATTATTATTGTTTGAACTGTAATTGATTGGTAACGCCTCTTCTGGATGTGTATCCATATATCTATGTAATTTTTTAATTTTATTTTGTGTTTCAGGATCCAATCTCTCTGCTAAACCAAAATCAATTAAGGCTGCAGTTTTACTATCTTCATCGTACACTACATTATTAGCATGAGCATCATGATGAGAAATACCAGCTTCCCCATTTAGTTTACGAGATGTAATCAGAATTAGATTACAGACTGCTGTTAAGATATTTAATATTTCATTAATATCAATATTATTTTCATATGCCTTTTCCAAATAATATTCAATAGGTTTACCTCTATATCTAGAGAATGACAGTGTATCTAATCCACGAACATTAATATTTGCTAATCTTTTAGCATAGTTTGTATTTATTTGATTACGTGCAGCCCTACATTTTTTAATTGTAGGTGCTGTGAACTGACCATAGCTGTCTGTAGCTAAAATATTACTACTCAAATTCAATTCATGTTGAGCGACATTTGCTGATGTTATCTTTGTAACATATGTTTTTCGTTTTTTTGAAAAAGGGGAAACAGCACCTTCATTTAATGGTATGCGGCTATTAGGGTCTGAATTATTACACTTAAGACTTGGTAAAAAAGCAATTCCTTGCTGACCCTCGCCAATTATGGCTCCGCCTTTCCGATATTTTCTTGTTTTTCCTATTCTACGCATCACTCTACTAGTTTCCTAGAATAATCAGCACCTCATTGTCCTCTATATCATGCGCCCCACGACTCTTAATGCGTCGCCGGGTACTCATTGTAATGCACTCACCGCCATTCTCTGTACACCAATTTCGTAACCAATCACTGGGTGCATTACTCAATACTACCTTGGCGCCACGTCGCCGACACACAAGCAACAACTCTAATAGTCGCTCTGTCTCCTTACGGCCAAAACCACTTTTATCGTAGTCGGCGAAGATTCCACCTTCAGGTGCCCAGTAAGGTGGGTCACAATAGACAACGTCCCCTAGCGCAGGCTTATATTTGAGGAGAAACTCTTCAAACCCGCTAACCTCTAACTGTATGCCGGCCAAGCGCTCTGCTGTTCTCTCAATCTCTTCAAGTCCAACCTCGGCTGTATCAGGCTTGTAATGGCCGAAGGGGACATTCATCTTACCGGCCTTATTTTCTCGCCACAATCCACGGAAACAGGTACGGTTCAAGAATACAAAGAGAACAGCTTTATCATTACAGACCCCCATCTCATTAAATAGAAGCCGTGCACAGTAATATACTGCTGCACGACTCCGCTCGCTACATGCTTTTAGTGTAAGTCCAACAATATCAGACTCCTTCTCATCCCCCTCGACTGGTGCCGCTCGATACGCAGCAAACCAGGCATTTAGTCCTTGAATGAATTTAGGGTCTTTTTTAATAACAAGCTCATGCACTTTAACGAGAACTGGATTGATGTCGGCAGCAATATACCACGCCGGTTTTTCTGTAAATCCGCCGGCAATAGCACCCGACCCAAAGAAGGGCTCTAATAGTCGGTTAGCACCTTGCAAATGTGGCATGATATGGCTTAGAAGAGAGGTTTTACCTCCCGCCCACTTGATTAACTGTTTATCAGACATTTGTTGCTATTAATTTAGGTGTGTTATCAGTGTCAATTTTATCATGAATGTATTAGATAGTAAATGGCTTCATGTGGAGATGGTCATTCAGAGGCACTAGATTTGATGGCGGAGATTATTTACGCCGGTACGGGAACTGAAATGGTGCTTCCGCCAGGTACGAGTGTAATTGGTCCCACGGGTCCAGCGGGTCCTGTTGGTGCGACCGGCGCTAATGGTGATACAGGTACCACTGGTGCAACTGGTGCAACTGGTGCAACTGGTGTTACTGGTGCTGGTGATACAGGTGCAACAGGTGAAACAGGTACAACTGGTACTACTGGTGCAACTGGTGCAACTGGTGCAACTGGTGCAACTGGTGCAACTGGTGTTACTGGTGCTGGTGATACAGGTGCAACTGGTGAAACAGGTACAACTGGTGAAACAGGTACAACTGGTGAAACCGGTGAAACAGGTACTACAGGTACTACCGGTACTACCGGTACTACTGGCGAGACGGGTACTACTGGTACAACCGGTGAAACTGGTACTACAGGTGAGACTGGTACTACAGGTGAAACTGGTACAACAGGTGAAACTGGTACTACAGGTGAGACTGGTACA
>JACCDO010487584.1_pt1 | contig 20092 bp, 14 predicted proteins | sample 7446101 | NCBI WGS metagenome assembly JACCDO01 (sample SAMN15323440, study PRJNA562643) | freshwater metagenome | isolation source: river surface water | place: USA:Blue River Watershed | collected 2017-08-16
AGCAGTTTCTTAAACATCTCAAGGATCTAAATAAGCAATATACATTGCTACAAAATGGTGTTTTACAGTTCGATAGTAAAGATATTAAAGATATTGAACCTTTAATACAATACTATAAACTTGGTATAAAAAATGTAGCAAATGACATATTAGAAAAATATAGTTCGTTTGATATTGAATTAGAGATGAGATTTTTTGATATGATAAAATCAGAACAGGAATTCCTTAATATGATTTTTTTATTATCTAAGCAAAAAACTCCCATTATTTCCAAATCAACTGTTACATCTTATGGAGATCATAGAAAAATTGAAGAAAATGGAAATATCATTTATCAACGAAAACATAAGAATTTGTTTTCTAATAGTCAAAACAAATATAATGTCTTATTTAGCATTATAAATTCTTTTGAGAGAGACACAAAAGGAAAAAATTTTATAAAAACAATTAACTGTAAATTTGAAAGAAACTACGAGCAAAAATTAACAGAACAAGAATTTAATTTAGCTAAAATAGGAACATCTTACATCAGAGAAAGAGAAAGATATTCATTTGACTTTGATACATTTATTATTGATCTTACTAAAATCAAATCTCCAAAAGTTTCTTGGGAATGTGAAATAGAGTATAAAACTATCAACAATAGTCCACTAAAAGATAATGAAATAATTGCACCAGTAAAACAAAGTTTGCTAGTCCTATTTCCAAATCAGTATAATATTATAGATATTGTATGGTATAGAACTCAATTTGCAAAAGTATCAAAAGCAATCTATCAGTCTGAATTAAAGTTACCAGATAACATAACATTTGATGTATCTACTAATAAATGTTATAGAATAAAAGATATTGTAAAACCTATTAATTTGCAGCGTCCTGAATTTTCTCCTAATCATCATTTTAACAAAAACTTAGATAAGTATGCTGTAACAAATAAATTAGACGGTACTAATTATTCATTAGCAATATTCTTATTCAACGATAAAGTTACAAACAACTTATATTGTTTAATTCAGTTATTTAATGACAAAGATTCAATTATAATCTACAAAGATAATGCAGTTAATACAAAACCTATAGATCCTAGTATTATAAATAAACTCAAAACATTTGGAAATGTAATATTATGTCAAACAGAAGTCGTAATAAAAGATAATGATTTAAATATATATTTGTATGATACTTATGAGAATGATAAGATAGACTCTCTTAAGGATAGATTGTCAAAATTAGAAATCATTAGACAATTTGTGAACTTGAGTCAAGTTCATTCTATATCTGAAGCAGGACTTATTCAAAATAATGCAAAAGTTTATATAAAATCATTTTTCTTTTATAGAGAAACCTTAGAAGATAATATAAAAGATTGTATAGAATATATGAGTAGACAATTTGGTATGTTTGATATTGATAAACATAATGACGGAATTATTCTTGAACCTTTGAATAGAAGTGATAATTTAAATACACTAAAATGGAAATTTCCAGAAAAGGTATCTATTGATCTCAAGTTAACTAAAATAAACTCTGCTCAATTTGAAACAGATTATAATTTAACTTATGGTAAAGATATATTTTTTAAGATAAATAATAAAGTATACAATTTTTCTATTAACTCTAATGCTAATTGTGATGGTATTTTGTGCGGTAACTTAGATGGATTAATTGGAGAATTTATATATAAAGATAATAGACTAGAATTATTGAGACTACGTTTAGATAAAATCTATCCAAATGGAAAAGTGACAGTTGAAACTACATTTACTGCAGATATGATGAATAAGTTTTTATTGACAGATGTTATTTCTCTTTATAATAAATTTAAAAATTCTAAAACAATAATTTCACAACCAGTTCAGCAACAACAACCACAACGTATATTACCACAACAACGACCATTACAAGTACCACAACCACAAATACTACAACAACGACCATTACAAGTACCACAACCACAAATACCACAACAACGACCATTACAAGTACCACAAGTTCCACAACTATTAGAACAAAACGTAGATATAGATATAGAAGAATCCATAATTCCAAATCAAAATTATATTAATGATAAACTCATTGAGAAAATATATAAAAATGGTATTAATAATAATTTTCTCATAGATATTCTACAATATAAAATATTATTATTTAATATGGACGCAGACTATATCAAGAATTTTGATGGAATTATTACCTTTATTACAACAGATCAAAAACAATATGATAAAGCGTTACCTTATCTTCAAGATAGTCTAAAAGCTAGAAAAACATTTATTCATTATATAGTAGATACTAATATATTATATTCTTTTATTAGTGATATGGAATCTGATATATTAATATTACCTAAAAATTATGATATGTTGTCTCAATTTTTATATTCCAAATTAGACATTATAATTATTGCAAATGATACTAAACCAAGTTCCTTAGATAGAAAAAAAATGATCAGTTCTCTTAAAATTAGTAGATTTGTTCTAATGAATAATAATTATATCATTTATCAAAATAAATTAGACTATTTTAATTCTCAGGAATTATCACTTAAAAAATCTATAAGTAACGTTAGAACAATAGAACAAGACATATCAAATAAAACCGACTTATTAAAATATAATGAAGAACAAAAAAAACTTCTTACTGTAATGGATAATTATCCATCACGATTCATAAAAGAAAATAATTTCAATGGAACAGTTATTTACGATTATTTATCATTAATACCTTCAAATGACAATATAAAACGACAAAAATTTGCATATGTTTGGTTATTAATGAAAGGAGATTCATATTTACCTGGAATTTTTACATCTGTATGGTCTGTTAAAAGAACTAATCCAAAGGCAAATACAGTTGTTATGGTTACACCTGATATATCTAAAGAAGCCAGAGAAATAATTAGTCTTGTTGCAGACTATATTACAGAAGTAGCTTATATTTATCATAAGTCTAAGCCACTAAGAACAGAAAGACAACAAGAAATATATAATACATGGATTGAATCTAGTTATACAAAATGGCAATGTTTGCGATTAAATTATGAAAAAGTTTTATTTCTTGACGCAGATACTGCAATATTAGATAATATTGATCATTTATTCAATATGCAAACTCCTGCTGGTCATGTAAGTTTTTATAATCAGAAATCTGCCATTAAAAAAAATGGTTTAAATAACTGGTATTTAGAAGGAAATACTCTTGGTAAAGATGGCTATCCAATTCATAATTCTAATTTAACCCAAAGTCAAATTAAAAAATCCTTAGAACAAAATGGAACGATTCCAAGTGCTACATCTATATTGCTTTCTCCTACACTTGAAGATTATAGCAATTATAGAAAAATGCTAAACGAAAATGACGTTTTTGGTACAGATACAGTTATTAATGGAGTTGACGAACAATCAATTGCATATTATTATTCATTATGGAACAAAGGACCACAAACAGTATGGAAAAATATTCATCAAAGATATAATCCTGCTGGATTTTGGACTGAAAATTTTATTCACGAGAATGATTTTCCAATTGTTTTACATTGGTATTCAGATGAAAAACCATGGATCTTAGATGCAAAGAATCCAAAAAATAAAGACGGAAAGCATTTGAAAGATATTATTGTCTGGTATGATATATTTATAGATGGAATTATTCACAATAACGTTGACATTAATAAAATGAATCTAAAGGTTACATATTCATTAGACGAATATAAAAATATTATAATTAATTCATCTCAAAAGTTTATAACTGATTGGTATATGAAATGGAATAATATTACTAATTTTAACTCTGAAAAAACAATATCAAATTGTTTAGATTTACTGGATAAAATAAGTAAGCATACTGTAGAATTTAAAATTGGATATGTAAAACCAAAAGAAAAATTAAAATATGAAACATTCCAAAATAACTCATCAATAGGGAAATATTTTGAAGACGAATTAATATTAAAAGAATATATTTATAATATTATGTCATTAACAAATAAAAAAGTTATATTTTCATTCTTAGACGCATATGAACTATTTAAAATATTAAAATTCAACACACAACTTAAATCTCAAAATTTCAACATAAAATTAAATGAACCTTTTAGCATAAGTAATACATTTGGACAGAAATTAACTTCAGAAATAGTATATAGAAAAACCATACAAGATGATAATCTTGTATTTTTTGATTATATAATAAATGAACTTGAAAAATATGACATGTTTCCTTATACCATTATTCCTTTTGATAAAAATATTAAACCTGTTGAATGTATATACTATAAAAATAGCATTAACAAGGAATCCTTCAGATTTAAAACTATTAATGAATTTATAAATCTACATGAAGCTAAAAAATCAGCAATTAAATCCGCTCTCTATGCACAAGCCTTATTGTATAATACATATGATTCTGTTCTTAGTCCTACTATTAATAATGAAATTTTAGCGTATTTTAATTTACAAAATATAGGTTATGATATGAAAAATGCAATAGATGTTTTAAATGAAACCATATTTCCTGAAGACAATCAGTTAGTAATAATAAATGATACTATATCATTTAAGTCATATGATTTACAAGAAATAAAATGTAATAAAGAAAAAATCTATAACGATACTTCATATGAATTATTGTCAAATAACTTTTGTATTAAAATGAGAGAAACTTACTTAAAAACCATGAAATTTTCTATAGACTATTATTTCTTAGGATACGAAAAAAATGATCCTATAACAGAGTGTTTTACAAATCAAACATGTAACTATTTTAATATATATACGACAGACTTTGAAGATTTAGATAATTCTTCCATTGGAAACTTCTTCTCTATTAGAACATTTCCAACTAAATTGATTTACATATTCATGCTGAATACATTTATAGTTGGAAAAATTATTGATCATATTGCCAAATATAATTTAGATAAATCTTACAATTTTGTTATTATTACTAATAAGGATTACACTACAAAGTATAATAATTCTACTTTTGAGTTTAAATGCACAGATAATGAATTTCGTACATTTAAACAAATATGTATTGGAAACTTGGATAGTAAATCAACTTATCAAATATTATACGAACCAAAAATTACACATGATGATAATGTTCTTCTTTCTATCTATAAACAATCCACATTTACTAAAGGAGATCTATTTGCAAAATTATCAAATGGTACTAATTTATATAGAATTAATACTATAGGTCAAGGAAATTGTTTCTATCATGCATTATTGATTAGTTTATTAGGTTACAATTATAATGAAAGTGAACTCTTTGTTTTCAAAGACATGTTATCTAAAAATTTTAATGTTGATCACTATTTAGCTTTACCAACCATTATACAAACTAGTTTTTATACATGTGCAGTCCAAAAAGCAAATAATAATTTATGGAATAAATATTTTGAGACTTCACAAAATAAATCTTCTCTATGGGATAAAATTGTATCGCAATTTCCTGATTTAAATTTATTACAAATTATTGATAAATTAAACATACCTAAAGATGATGCTACTATACTGTTAAAAATACTTAACGAAATAATAACTGAAACGAAAAATAAGCTATCAGAACATGGATTTTGGATACAAACTTATATGAAGTATTATATTTCCAATCTTCTTAAAATTAACATAATAGAATATAGCAGTATTAATTCAAAATTTGAGATCACTTCTGGCATTATTATTCCACATTATAAAACTATTATAATATATAATACTGGAAATCACTATGAAGGAGTTAAGATAAAAGGTCGACATGGGGCTTATTTAAATATTGATGAATTATTTGATTTATCGTTATAAATTGAATTTAGTTGTTTTCTTAATTTAAGATTAAGAAAATGAATCCTTTTTCAATATTATACCAGTATTTTTACTACTATTTTTTTATAAAATATCTGTTTGTAACTTCTCCAACCTTAAATGGAACTTGCATATTATATAATAACTTTGAAGTAAATAATTGTAACCTAGAAATGTTTGTTGGAAATTTAACAAATAATGTTAATATAACAGATACATATTTTATATTAAAAGATATATATAATTCTTATCAGATATATCCACAAAATTATTCATTAAGTTCTGCTATACATGACTATTACTTGGATAAAGAATATGGTTGTCATTGTAAATCAATAATTATTCCTACGGTTACTACCAATTGGAATATGACATTATGCGATTATGATTATTATTCATCATTTAGATATTATTGCGAAATCAATTCAACCTATTATTTACAATCACATATCATGTATCCTACCCAAAAATTAACTAAAAAGTTAATAAAATCAAATTTGAATAAGATTAAGTATTTATCTTGTACTATTACATAATTTTTACCTTATAAATATAAGGTAAATTAATCCTTGATGTATAATTGACATATATTATCAATTAATTCAGTTAATTCGTCTGTTTGATCAAAATCTTTAAATATATATTGAAGGTGTTCTTTATTTTTACAATATGAAAAAATCCAATCGCATAAAATTAAAATTTCTTCATATACTTCATCTATATCATGTTCTGATTCTACATAGTAGTTCTTATAATAGTAATCGAAATGCAAATATAAATCGTCGTACTCATAACAATTTACTGCTTGAAACAAGTGTACTAAATGCTTGTCTGAATCTAAGTTTTTAAAATAATGTGAAATGCACCAATTTGCACCTGGAATTTTCATACATAAGTGTGGATTTTTAATAACGTTAACTAGTTTTGAATAGTCATAAATGTAGTTTAGTGGAGTAGTATCAATTAGATTGCATGACGTTTTAAATTGGCTAAACATATAAATTGATTTTATTACTAATTTTTAACAAAAATAAAAATGTATTATAATTTCATTTTTATACTATTAGGTATATATTATTTATCGTTGGTTTATAAAGCAAATGATATTATTGTTTCAACTCCATTTTCATCTTGCAGAATACAATTAAAAGAAACAATAAACAAAGATACCAAAATAGTAACAGCCACATATGGAAATCAAACAATGACAAAGTCATTTACAATAAAAGACAATATTATTTCTTCTTATTGGATAAAAGCATTAGTCATTGATAATGCTACATGGGACTCATGTGAATGTTCGAAAAGTTTCTTACGAGATTCTCCAGAAGACACAAACGTAGAGTTAACATTATGTTATTTACACTTTATTGATATTAATACACAAAAATATTGGGTTCGTTATAGAATAAATGAATATAAATCTGGTAATATAATTAATAACTTGAATGGTAATAAATGGTTTACAAATATTAATGAGTCAAAATACTTTATAATAGATGTAACACATCTGTCTAGAAGTATTGCGAAGTTGTAATTTACTTTACTTTTTGTAAAGTAATTATTTTTTATGATAAGCAGCATCATATGTTAAGTAACAAATTCCTTTTTCGTTGTCGCATACTAAATTAAATGGAACACCTACTGTATAAGGTGGAATTTCTGATTCTAAACGTAAATTTTTATTATCCTTAAATTCTTTTTGCTGTGCAAATCTATTTAAAATTTCATCTAAAAAAGCTGTAATATCTGTTGCTGTTTTTTCACCATCATATTTCAAACTTGGTCTTCCATTAACATATAAGATAATTAATGGAACAACTTTAATAGGAAGTACAGTTTGTGATGCCATGTATACAATGTCTCTATTTTTATTTATATTAACTGTGGCAAATTTAATACCTGGAATTTTATAAGGCATTTTTTTAAATTCAGGGAGAGCTTCTTCACAGTATTCGCACTGAGTAACATCTGCATGAAACATGACTAAGCTGATACCTTTTAAATTATTACATAATACTTTTCTACCATTACTATTTTCACTTACAAAAAAATCTTGTGACCCTAAAAATAATACCGATGTCATTTTTAAAATAAGGATGAATTTTTTTTAACCTTTAAATAAATAATTTATAAAGATACTTATTAAATAATGAGATATTTTGGTGTTTTTTTCTTTCTATTCGCTTTTTTAGTCAGAATTTTGATTAGTCATGTTAATAAGACTAAATCTAGAAAGAACACGATCGAACCGTTTGAATTTTTTGATCATTTTTCACATGAACGAATAAGGGTTGAAAAATTTAGTAATAATAATATTGATTCTTTATTACCGTCTGAAAAAATATCAATATTAGCAAAGGATTTCAAATCATTGCAAGGTAATTGGTGTTTTAAATATAAATGGAAAGCAAAGTCTTCTATTGACAAAATAAGTTTATTCGTAGAAGATTGGGCTAAAGAAAATAATATATCATTTACAAAAGATTCTGAATTTGTTATTAGAATATGCTCACCAGGTTGGCATTATCCAAAACATTATGATTGCGTAAATAATAGAATGTTTATTATAGAAGGATCTCGTTTTGCAATAATAGATGGAAAAGAATTTAATGCAAAACCTGGTGACATGATTTTTGTACCAATAGGATCCATGCATGAATTTTGGGGAGATGAAAATAATATATCAATAGTTGTTAATATTGAAGATAGACCAAAAAATGCTGATACATGTGAAGAAAAATTTGATAAAGACTTTAAGATACAAAAATTTAGAGCTAATAAAATAGAAACTATTAGAAAATACTAGTTTCCTTATCTACTGTAAGGAAATTAAAGTGTATGCATGATTTGATTCATAGAAGAATCAACTGGAATTGTATTGTATTTGAATGGACGATGTTGTAAGTTTTTAAGAAAATCTAGATAATCTTCTTCTGTAGGTATTCTTAACGGGCCAGTTTCTTCGTTATAAACTTCAATATCTGATGGAGTTAGCTGACATAATTTTTCGTGTACTTTACCAAGTTTATCTTTTTGTACTACTTCTGTTTTATTTTTGACAATAATTGTTTTAAGTTTTTCTAGTGATTTTTCTGGATCATCATTAATAACTAAACTTTTAAAAATATTAAGACCATAGTTTAGAACAATATATCGTTTCAAAGCACTAAAAGATACAATAAATTCAGTTTCAAATTCAACACGCTGACTAAAATAACAAAGCATAATGACTTCTTTTTTAATTCTTTCTTCTGAAACTTTTCTGAAGTGAATAAATACGTCATGGCATCCAACAATGACTTTAGTACTTTTAATTACTTGTTCAAGCTCTTTATAAAGAACTTCATTAGTAACCGTTATTCTAGTCACTAATGTATCTAGTTCATAATTTTCTTCTGGTTCTTCTGGTTCTTCGTCAGAATCTATAGAGTCATTTAACATATTTGTCCATTCTTCCTTGAAGAATTCTTTTGTGTCGTTTGTGTCGTTTGTGTCTGTCCTTTCATCATAGTCAAAAAAATTTGCATATTCTTTTGGTTCTTTTTTTAGATTTTCAGTTTCTTTATTTGTTTTTTCTAATACACGTTTACTAATTTCATTAACAAGAAAATCATCATTCAAAATATTTAAATAGCGTTGACCTGTAAGGGCATACATTTCTATAACGTAAATATTAAATATGGAAATATTTCAATTTCAACTTAAAGATTAATATAGTTAATTAATAACGATGAATCCAGAAGGTTTAACACTATTAAAAGACTTATATTCAGAAAGAGAATTAAGACGCTTTGACGCTATTCCCATTTTTAAAGAAAAAGAATTCACTCGTGTTGCTAAAGAACATCATGAAGTTTTAGAAAATTTTTCTATTCAAAAATCAGTTAAAAGTTTGCTTGGATCTGATAGAAATATACAACTTACAGATTTTATTTGTCAAACTCTTCTACCCAATGTTGACAGAAGAGCATGGGGAGTATGCAAACCATATTGTGATTATCCTGACGATAAAGAATTTGAAGATGAATTGCAAAGCTGTCAAGTTATTATATTCCTTGATAACTTTGATATCAACGAAGGTGGAGCATCCATGTGGATTCCAAATACTCATAAGATTCATAGAAAACCGACAGTTGAACAATTATCACAACCTACATTTGAAGCATTTGGAGTTGAATATCCAGTAAAAAAACGTTTTATACAAGCTAAACGTGGTGATGTAGCAGTATATCCAGGTTCTTTATGGCAGTCATGTGGATTAAATAAAACTGATTCTTCTAAACGTATGCTTGTTGCAACATTTATTGCAGGTGAAAATAAAACTCAATAAACATTAAACTTTACACTAGATTTAAAGTTTGTTATTTTTTTGTGCTTCTTTTACCGCTTTTCTTTGTGCTTCTTTTACCGCTTTTCTTTGTGCTTCTTTTACCACTTTTCTTTGTGCTTCTTTTACCGCTTTTTTTGACATATTCAGGTAATGTAGACCATTTCGTTTTCTTTGACCACTCATCGCAATTCCATTTGCTTTTTGGATTACTTCTCTTTATTGCATAACATGCTCTTGCTTGAGCTTTACTCTTAAAAGGCATTTTATTTTTATAAAGAAATTAGTTTAAAGATATAAATTGATTTTTTAACGAATCGTTATAACGTTTAAAAATGGGTGTCCTAAGATTCTTCAGATATTTATTAAACAAGTATAGTAAAGACTTCTTCTTTACTTTGAACAAAGATGGAAAAATGTATATCAATCCAGAATTCTTCTATATCGATACAAATGCTATTCTCCATCCTTGCTTTAGAGAAGTTTTTAATCCTGAAAACGTAAGTCTTCTCAGACCTCCACCTGAAGAAAGCGTCGATCAAAAATTAACAAGAGCATTCAACCTCGTTGGACAGCGCCTTGACGAAATAATATCCATGGTCAATCCATCAAAATCTGTCTACATTGCAATAGATGGTGTTGCTGGCTGTTGTAAACAATCACAACAAAGAAAACGTAGATTCAAGTCTGCAAAAGATAGACTTGAAACAGATTGGGATTATAGTAATTTAACAGCTGGTACTCAATTAATGTATGATTTAAGTGATTTTCTCAAAATTTATTTCAGAAGAAAAAATTCATATACAGTTTACATTAATGATGTAAGAATTGCAGGAGAAGGTGAACATAAATTAATACGTCATTTAGAATCATCTAAAGATATTAATTCTGCGTGTATCTACAGTCCAGATGCAGATCTTATTATGTTAAGTCTTGCTCTTAATAAACGCAATATTACTATTTTAAGAGAAAATGTATATAGCGACGTACGTGGAGATTATATTGTTGTTAGGATTGATAAGTTAAGAGAATTAATTGAACATGATATAAAATTTCAGTCAATTACAATACAATATAATTCAAGAAAAATTATACGAGATGTTGTGCTTTTCTTATTTATGCTTGGTAATGATTTTTTACCAAATGTTCCTGCAATAGATGTTGCATATGATGGAATAGATGAATTAATTTTGACATATAATCAGATCGTCTCTCAACATGGTTATTTATTAACAGATGATCTTCAATTTAATATGACTTCATTAACCGAATTATTCTCAATAATGTCATCACAAGAACCTGCAATTTTACTTAAAAAGTATGATGGTATTAAAAATCGCGCAAAATGGCCTGATAAGTTATTAGACTCTTGTATAAAAGAAGGAAAAATTGATTTCGAAAAATATAGAATTGATTATTATAATAGAAATTTTGGAGAATTCATAAATGAGTCTAACATGGATGAAGTTATTGAGACAGTTTGTTATGAATATTTAAAAGGAATGAACTTTGTAATTTCTTACTATTCTAAGGGAATTCCTACTTTTGATTGGTTCTATCCATATCATTATGCTCCACTCTTTGTAGATTTATATGCATATGTTCAGAAATATACAAAATTATTTTTTAAATTTAATTTCAAACCAGCTCTTCATCTTACTGAAAGTTTAGTGTCCGTATTACATCCTAAAAGTTTTAATCTTTTACCTACACAAGTTAAAGATCATGTTATCGCTAAAACTGCAATTGATATGTATAATTATCCTGAAACATTTGATGTCGATTTAGAAGGAAAAATAAATGATTATGAAGGTGTTGTACTAGTTCCAATGGTTCCTTATGAAAAAATAAGACTATTACTCAGAAAATTTAAATTAGAAAATCCTCCAGCCCTAATTACTATTATATCTGCAACTGAAAAATATATTCCAACGCCAAAACCTATATTTAAGGACTATTCTTCTCCAAGAGACTCTAGAGTTTATAAGAAAAATAACGAGACTTCTTTGCAAAATAATACTCAACAAACAAATAACTTTAGACCACGTTATGTTAAGAAAGTTTCAAATTACGAAAATCAACAACAAGTTCAAACACAAACTCAACAACAAGTTCAAACACAAACTCAACAGAATAATAGACCATTTACACGTCAATATAGAAAATTTCAAAATATACAAGAACAACAATCACATCCAGAACAGCAATAAACCAGTAAATTGAAAATAATTACGTTACATTAAGTAATGTAATCTAAATATATAATCATATTGTATAAATGATTTCATCTCCAAAAGTTGTTATTATAACAGGTTCTGGTGTATCTGCACCTTCTAATATTCCTACATTTAGAAATGATAATAATGGATTTTGGAAAAAATATGAAACCAAAAAAGTATGCAACGTAGATACTAGAAAATCAAAAGATCACTATGATTTTATGAATATGTTCCGAAAAATCGTACTTGACTCTAAACCAAATGAGTTTCACTATCTTCTATCATCGTTGCAAAATAAATTTGGAGAAGATAGAATCAAAATATATACTTCAAATATTGATAATCTACATGAAACTTCTGGTTCTAAAGTAACTCATCTTCACGGAAGTCTAGACTCGTTCAGATGCGAGACATGCAGTCATAAATATAAACTTGGTTTAACATACAAACTTGACGGAAAAGAACTTTGTGATAAAGGATGCGCTAATAGTTTTCTCAGAAATGATATCATTCTATTTGGAGAATACTTTGGAAAAGAATACGATTTACTAGAAGATGACACAAATAACTTAGGAGATCAAGATCTTTTCATTATAGTAGGTAATAGTCTCTCTATATTTCCATACGATCATTTAATTAAAAATAAAACTTGCAAATCAATATATGTTTCATATGATAAAATTCCATCAGATATTGAAAAGAAATTTACTGTTTGTATTCAAGATTCATGCGTGTCTAAAGAAGTATTAGATACAATTGAAAAAGAAACGTTAAATATATTTAAATCTTTAGAAGATTTAACAAACGATCTTAAATTATAATGGATGATCTTCTTTCACAATTCAATAATCTATCAGTTCAATCAAAGTTTGCAAAAGATATTTATGAAAAATGCATTTATCCATTCGAACAATTATCTGATAAATATTCAAGACAATTCATATACTTAAACTGGAACGATCTAATTCAATATATTCCGCAGCCACCTTCAAATATAGTATACGAAGAAGTAAATAATAATATAATAGTACATACAACTCCAAAAATAAAAATAACAATAAACCAATATCATTTAACGTATAAACGTGAAGACGAACTCCCACTTAGAGATGGAACACTTTATCAAATTTTCAACATACAAAATATCAATAATAAAGTTTTTGTAACACCACTTTTATATGAAAAAATTTCTTTAACCACAAATTAATAATTTGATAATAATATTTTATATTTATGGTTAGTAAATGATATATTCTTATGATCAATTTGTTGCAATAATCGAGTGGATTAACGATTTAAAATACTGGGAAAAAATGGACGAAAAATTAGAAGAACGTCAACATAAACCATTATACAAAAATCGTGGTGCTAACTTTCTTTAAAACTTTACTAATCCGTAAAGTTTATTTTTCTCCCATTTGTTGCTTAACTATCTTTTGTTTATTATCCCAGTCATTTATAGCAATTTTTATAGCATCCTCAGCTAACATACTGCAATGTAGTTTTACAGGCGGAAGTGCTAAATGATTTGCTATTTCTTTATTTGAAATATTTTTTGCTTCATCTATTGTTTTACCTTCTACTAACTCGCTTAAATAACTTGTAGAAGCAATTGCTGATGCACAACCAAATATTTTACATTTAGAATCAACAATCTTATTATCCTTAACTTCTATCTGAAACTTTATAACATCTCCACAGTTTTTAACAACAATACCACGTTCTAAAAATGGATGTATCTCAGACAATACACAATAATTATTATTTTCCGCAACTTGAAGAGTATAACAATCTTCAATAATTCCTTTTTTTCTTGAATCTATCATGTATCCCTTTGGATTCTTTTTAATCTCTGTTGTACCATTCTTGTATTTTATAAGCTCATATCCTTTTATCATACTATTAATTTTATTATTATCAACATATTCTAAACTCTTTTCAAGTAAAAATTTATGATCACATGTGACCCTTAAATTATTTCCGTTTGATAAAGTAATAACGTCTAATTGTTTTTTACCACTATATACAATCTTTGCCCATTTTCCCTCAAACTTTCTAGCAGCTATATTATATGACATTACTTTTACAAAATCAAAACCATCTCTAGTTTTTTTATATAAACTTTCCAAAGAATCATAACGATCGTCTCCTTCTAATGCTATAATTGTATCTCCGCTAAAACACGCAGGACTTCCAACTATTGCAGTACCTACTGTACTTTTTGTTTTGTCTAACGATCCTATATTCTTTGGTTGATTAAAATGTGTTACAACCTTATCACTATAAAAACGCTTTTGAACTAACGCTCTCTTCATTATATTTCCTATCATTTATTACATTTTCTTAAATTATTTTTATTCCAAAATATTTATTTGTTTCATCGTTAAATAATTTTATAAAATCAGCACTACTCATGACAGTTTCATTTTCTTTTCTCATTTGTTCACGTAAATTTATGCATGAATTTGTAACAAATTCTTTTACGTTATTATCCCATGGATCTCCAGTCATATAGTCTAAAATTAATTCGCTATACTCTTCTCTTTCATTAATGACATCTTGCAATCTAACTTTAATTGTTTTTGCTATTTCTGCAGATACATCTATAGTCAGTAAATTTTCTTCAAATCCAGAAAAAACGTTAAATAATCTATTTAAATGACCTGAATAACATGTTCCAGCAGATTCAGTCATTTCTTCTAATAATCTCTCTGTCAAAATTTTTACATGTTCATGATTACCTATTATATAACAGATTCTATGAAATATATCTAATAAGTTCATGTCAAATGATGTATTACCGCTAGTTAATCTTGTATTATCTGTAGTATAACGTTCCATTGCTTGGCTTAATGGTAATGTATATCTAGATTTTGCTGAAATAGCATTTATTATATTTCTTGCATTCATATTTTTAGTCTTAATATCATCTTCTCTTATATTAGTTATATTTTCTAATGGATTTATAAAATCATTTGTATTTTCAACAAGCCATGTCATGAATTTGCTTCTATTTCCATCAAGTGCATGAACACTTTGTTTTCCTGTAAACATATTCATATTTTGACCACCTGCTACATGACGTCCCCTTATATTCTGTTCTCCCCACTGTCTATATCTTGTATAGTCTCTTCCTTGTAATGTTGCAAAAAAATCAGCTAAATCACCTGTTAAATTTTCATTTCCACGAACTAAACGTACTGCAATTGCACAATTATCTATAGTCAAAAAACCGTTCATCTTATATAGCTGTAACATTGGTATAAGATAATCAATCATGTGTGGATTTTGATGAAAATAAGAATCTAACGAACATTTTCTTAGATTTGTATGAATCGTTTTATTTTTAACATCATACGTTTGTCCTGCTCCTCCTAAGATTTTAGGCATATTTCCGCATAGCATCTGACATGTTCTATAAGCATAAACTCCGCGGGCAATTGTATTTTTAGTTAATAAATCGTATAATAATTTTTTCTGTGTCAGTAGTTTATTATTATTAGTTTCTGATAGATCATCATCGCAAAACCAAATAAAATGGTTAATCCATAAATTCCATGGAATATTTTTTTGCATGACTTCTACTATATTTAATGTTAATTGATCTTGTAATACTTTTACACATGTGTCATAGTTACAAATTATTTCACTGCATTTTATTCTAGATGTAAATGATGTTATATTATATGATGCAAATCTATATATACATGTAAAAAGTTCTTTTGCTGTAAAAGGAAAGTTAGATCCCATGTAGCCTTTAATCCTAGAATCAGATTCATTATTTTGAATAGTTTTATTATATTTTTTAAAGTTATATATACTTATAATATCATTAATATTTTCATCGAATAATAATTGTTGATTTTCATTTGTAGTTGTCAAGAAATTAAAATCTGAAGTTTTTTTTGCGTCTAAGCATTTTCTAATGAAAGTAAATAAATGCATTTACTTTACTTTACTTTATCTTTAATTTAAAAAATCTTATATTATAATAAATGAATTTTTTATCAAAAAAAATTGATACATTAGATTCATTTCTGAAAGATCCTTACAAACTTATTGAACATGAGATTTTTGACTCTGATCTTTCAGAAACTCAGCAATGCAACTTTGTTGAATATTATCTTGATGAAAATAATCCATATTATGAAATAGCAAATAAGTCTCAATTATTAAAAGAAACTAATAATTGTAAAGTCACATGTGACGTAGATTCTATTCCACCGCAAAAAATAATAAATCATTTCGCTGTTGAAAATGAATCAACTAAAGAAAAAAATAGAATTAAAATTTCTACATGTAAATGGTGCTCTGCATGTTATCAAAAATATAAAACCAACTCATGTAAAACTGACCCACAAGAGATACAAAATATTCTTGACTCAAGAGTTTATGATGAAAAAACTCTAAAAAATTTAGAACAAGAACTTGAAGACTGTATAAAAGCACGAAAATTTCATCATGAAAATTGTACTTATCGTGAAAATACAGTAAATTCTGGTATATTTTATCTTCAAAACGATAGTAATATGGAAAAAGGTCATTTAGATATAATTACTCATTTAACAGGATTGTTAAACTTTGTTAGAAAAGAACTAGTAAATATCAATAAAGTACAATCACCTTACAAAAGTAAAAAAAATATCGTTCAAAAACCTGAAAAACCTGAAAAACAGAAAAATATATTAATACCTGAAATAACAACTGAAGATGATTGTGACTACAATAAAGGATTAATTTGGGACAACGGTAAATGTTATAAACCACCATCATTAATTTTAACTGAGTTATGGAAATCGTCAGATAAAAAATTAAGAGATTGTAAACCTGGAAGTAAATATAAATGGGATAAACTATTTCAAAAATGTTTTGAAAATATATATCATAAAGAATTAACAAAGGAAGAAATAGAAAAACGAGAAAGAGAAATAGAATCAGAACGTTTAAAACGCGAAGAAGCACTAAAAGAAAAAATTCAATCTGAATCAATTCGTAAATTAGAACAATCTAACAAAGAAGAAGAACGACAAAAAATTCAAATATCAAATTATATAGAACAATTAGAATATTTAGATAAAATTAAAACCTTAAATGAAATCAACGAATATAAACTTGTGCAAAAGGATGATAACCCACTTAATATGAATATTCTCACTGGTATACCTTTAAATTCAAAATTCAAAGTAGTTGAAAACAATAATAAAGTTGAATTTAATCTGAGAACTATATCTAAAACAAATAAAAAAACTCTAATGTCTACTTTTTTAGTTAATCAAAATATCGGAATTATATCTGATATTAACATGACTTTAATAAAACAAGATATTGAAAAAATTATTACTATTTATTTTACAGAACCAGCAAATTCTTTACAAAATATTGTTCAAAATAATATTGAAAATATACATTATAAATTTATTCGTTACGATATCATCTTAAAAGACAATTTATTTATTGATATATTTAATATACCAGTTGCCTCAATTATTTACAATGATGTTAAAAAAACTATTGAAAAAAATGTTACAAAATTAGCATTAGATAAATTAGATACAATATTTATTAAATATTATAATGAAGTGGGAAATTTAATCTATTATAATAAACTCAATAAGAATTTTAAAAATACAATTATTGACTATTCGACGTATGATCTTATAATTTTTAATCTTACTAATGTATTAATAGAAGATTATGATAAAAAAGAAATTATCTATAATGCAAATAAATATAAACTCAATTACTATTATGAATCGAATATTGCAACTCTTGAAATTTATAACGAGACAAAGTTGTTAGGTCAATTAAAAATAACGGCCGAAGTATCAGATAAAGAGATTATTTTAATACCAACAACAGATTATTTCATAAGTGATAAAAAAGAATATGATAAATTTATAAATGATAAGATTCATCAACTCTTTCCAATGAAAGAATTTTTGTTATACTATATAACAACTAAATTAAATATTACTGAAAAATCAGTAATTTTTAGAGTTAACACTATTAATAATGCAACTAATAAAAATTTGGATCCTTTCTCATGGATTTTTAGTCCACTATACGCATTTTATTTTCCAACAAAAATATATAATTCAGAATCAAAAACATACAGTGAACTTAATATTAATTTTCCGCATATACCACAAAATTTTAACATAAATAGTTTTAAATCATTCAAAGTTATGCACTTAAATCTCATAGATATTTATCAAAATGCAAATATACATGACTACATCGATTTTAAATTGAGATACAATTTTGATCAGTATAAAACAGCAGGTCAAATGTATCTAATGAATCACTCTAATACTAGATATGATTCTTTCTTATTAGAATATTTTAGTCAACGTCAATTTTCTTTTAATGATAACGATAAAAAATTAATACGATCTTATATATCAACATTACCCCTATATATCTTATCTTCATCAAGAACATTTATCGATAAATTATATAATGATTTTCTAATATTGATTGTAAATCATATATTACAAGTTTATGATTCATTAAGATATAAATTCGATCCATTATTTACTAGTGAAAAAGATTCATTAACTTATAAAAATATTATTTGTTGTATTATTGCTCATGAAATATTTCCACATCTAGATAAATATTTTTATTTTTTATATTGCCCTTCATTTTGGAATAATATTAAAAATAATTCAATAAATAAAATTCCTTCTACATTTAGACCTTTAAATATAGATATCTATATTCTAAATAATTTCAATAATGTTCAAGCAATAATAAATACAATTTCATATACAAGCGAAAACTCTTATACTATTTATGGTTGTTACTTACTGATGAAATATAGAGATCTATACAGAATATCGTTTAATGATATAAAGTATGCACAATGTTTAATTAATTATTACGCAGCTGAAAATGGACTACTCACTTATTTAATTTGTAAGAATATCAAAAATTATGATGATAAATATCTGACAATGTTCAACCCTATAACTTCATTTTTAATACAATTTCCAAATTGTTCCATAAATATAGAAAATCTATTTATAAAATATTATATCCATAATGATAATATTGAAAATCTTATCCATTCATGCAAAAACATTCCAATAAAAAGTGAAGATTTAAAATACGTCTTATTATCAAACAATCCTTACAATATAAACATTGATAAAATTAAAATTGATGAGTTTAGGACTTATTTTTCTAAAAACAAAATATTACCACCAAACTATAATAATATTATGTTGAATTATTCAGATATAAAATCAGCTTCAGATGTGGCAGTATTACTTAAAAGATTAGATAATACACAATTATACACTAAAAATAATCAACTTGTAAATACTATTAAACAACATAAAGATATATACATAAACGGAATTAAAAATACTAATATTCATTTGACTATTTATTTATACTTAATTGGATCAAGTTATTCTCTAAGTCCTGTAATACATACAATATTTATTGATTCATGTATAATTATAGCAGATAAACATTTTAAGGATAAAAACTTATTTGCAAACTTTAAAAATTATTATGATATTCAAACATTGAATGATTCAATAATACTTTGTACAGAAATTTATAAGAAAGTTTATTTGCAAATTAAAAATGATCCTAAAAATGTTCCAAAAAGTTATCCTAATATTAGAACAACTATTGTAAACATGGTAAAATATTTAGCTAATAATTCTGCGATTTCTGAATCTGAACTAGTTTTTGATGATATTACTAAATACATATTAGATAATAAT
>JACCDO010166322.1_pt1 | contig 20090 bp, 26 predicted proteins | sample 7446101 | NCBI WGS metagenome assembly JACCDO01 (sample SAMN15323440, study PRJNA562643) | freshwater metagenome | isolation source: river surface water | place: USA:Blue River Watershed | collected 2017-08-16
AATTAATAAAATAGAAGGGTGATGTAAAAAGATTAAGAGTTTAATGCTTTGACAAGTAAAATAATAATAATAGTTAATATAAATTGAATAATGGCAAATGCGATATGTGTTTTCCTTTCTAGACTCTAAATTAATATTATTAAAAATTTAATAATATGAATCTATAATCTTCAACTGGAATATATTTTACAAAAGAGTTTAATCCTTAAAAATCATTACAATGTAGTTTTTTGTTTCTTTTTTTGGGGTGCATTAACGTTTGTAACTACAGTTGGTTGCCGCACTGGAGTCATCGGTTCATCTGACTCAACTGGGCGATTAGGCGCATACATCGTTGTGTGTGTAGTTGGTTGCCGCACCGGAGTCATCGGATCATCTGACTCAACTGGGCGATTCGGTGCATACAGAGTTGCTTGCATTGTGTGTTGCCGTACTGGAGTCTCTGGATCATCTGACTCAATCTCTGCTAGTTGCCTGTGTCCATTATCAAATGCTGTAATTATGTAAGGATACCTCTGGTGCAAATTGGCATCAAAGTTAAGTGGAGTACCTGGCTCTACAAAATATGGCAAAACAGGGAGAATACCCCTAGTTCTACCAGTCCTACGCGGTGGCATTGGAGTATGTACCAACGTAGGGTGGTTAGGAGTAAAAGGACCATTTGATTCTTGATTGTTAAAAACATTACCATTTGGTGATGTCATTATACACTAGACTTTTGATAAAAGGAATGTTATATAAATAATATTTCAATTTTTATTAAACAACATTTTTATAAAATTTTGTTTAATAATTTTTTGTGTTTGTAAATTACAAAATTATGTTAATCTATAGAAAATAATAATATACATAAAATAACTAATTATAAATCCTAGAAATTATAATAATATGATATATTATTTTTTAATATAAAACATTTATGATTAACTATAATTAAAAATATGATTAGTATGATAAAATATATAAAAGAAACCAAAGGATATATCCATACTGTTTTAGTATAGTTAAAAGTTTGATTTTTTACATTTAATCGTGCTTCTTGTCCCTCCGAATATTGAATAATTTTTTTAATATCAGAATATTTAGACAAATTAATTATTATAGTAGCCCATATAGAAGCGAGTGCCACTACAAATATAATAAAATATATAATATTACTTTGAAATAATGGTTTTTTTAAAATTAAATCTTGAATACTAAAAAAAGATATTGTAAAAAATGAAATAGTTGTTAGACCAAATAAAAAATGTCTAATAAGTGGTTGGTGTTTACTGACTTCTATATCAGAAGCATAATTTAAATCTTTCATAATATATAATATATTATATATAAATATTTATTAAAAACATCCAAAAGTATGGGATAATAATAAATATAAAACAGAGATTGAAAATATAATTGATGATGTGATTAAATAAATTTTACTTATATATTTATTTTTTTCACTAATATAAGATACCGTATTATATTTTTTATTAGTTTGTTTAAAATAAATAATAGCTGTGTAAAATACAATTGTTAAAAAAGATGTTATTAATAAAAATGAAAATAAAATAGTTTTAATATAAACTAAACTATTTTTTTTATATATATTTGTTAAAAATATAAATATAATTGTTATAATAAATAAAACTAATGAAGGTATTATTAATAGATAAATATAAAGAGGGTTTCTATTAAAAAAATTAAACTTTTCATCTGCTAAATTATTTGTTGATGAAGTTGTTTGGGACATTATATAATTAATTTATAAAAATATTATATAATAATTTTATGAATATTCTTTAATTATTTATATATAATTTATATGGCTAAAACCATTCGAGTCTTTATTGATATTAATATATTCGCTGATAAAATCTTTTAATGAATCTATATGTGAAATTAATATAACATTATTATAATTACTGTTTAAAAATTGAGCTATTTTATCAAACTTTTCAATATGATTTTTATCTAATACTGAAACACCTTCGTCGATAATAAGCATTTTATTTTTAGGAATAATACTTACATTTGCTAATGCGATTTTAAATGCAATATTAATAATAAACATTTCCATACCACCTAATATATTTACAATCATATTGCTATTATTTCCTAATGCTATAATATGAACCACTATATTATTACCATCTAATAAAACATTAATTTTTTTATTAATAAATTGTGATATTAATTCATTTACTCTTTCTTCAATATCAATCAATCTAGTTGAAATAATTTTACTAGGAATTCCATTAATATGGGACGCCTTTTTTAAAGTGCTATGAATATTAAATAATTTTGTATTCTTTTTAATTTCTTCTTTTAATTCTAAATATGTATTAAATTTAGTTTCATATATTGCCAGTTCATATAACGTTTCATTTAATTCTTTATTATAAATTGTTAATTTATTGTCAATCTTTTCTAATTTATTATCTAATTTTTTAATCGTTTTAATAATTTCACTATTATTAATATATTTAATATTATTTGTTAAATATTCTATATATTTATAAATTTCATCATATTTATTGATAGGTCTGGAATAAAATTCATTCATAAAATTATAATGATTAATAACATTATTACATAAATCTTTTCTATATAAATCATAAATATTAATACAATAATTATAATCATTCCAAATATATTCCCAATTTTCTAAATTAGATATATCAAGTTTATATAATTGTTTTTCAATATCTTCTTTATCTTTAACATAAGAATCATATATGTCTTTACGTTTTAAACATACAGAACATTTATTGTTTATTTTATTAATTTCTAATTGTTTATTAACAATTTCTAGTTTATACTCTAATTGTTTATGTGTTTCTAAATCCATTTTATATTTTTCGTAATTACTAAATATATATTCTTTAGACATATTTTTATAGTCCGTCTGTAATTTATTAATATTATGAATACTGTCCAATGAAATATCAAGAGAAATATTCAATGAATATATTAATTTTGTAAATTGATTAATAATATTATAATTATTATTATAATTATAAATATCATTATAATTAGTAATTAATAAACATATATCAAGATTTTTCTTAAGCCATCCTAAATCATTTGAATTATAATCGTAATTAATATTACCTATTTGTGAATATTCAACATTATTTAACTGTTTAATATACTTGTTCTTCTTTTTAGTTATATTATATTTAATTGAATTAATATAATCTATCTTTTTATTTAATTTCTTTTTAATTTTGATTCGTTTTTCTTTTTCTTCAATGATATTATCTATATCAATTGTCTTTATTTTTTCTTCATTATCTTCTTTTCTAACTTTACTAGACTTTTCTTCATTCTTAAATATATCATATATCTTCTCAAATTTATCAAGATTAAACATATTATATAAAAATAACTTTCTATCACCAGAACTCATATCATAAAAATTTTTTTCTTTATTTTGTAAAAATAAAGTTGTTAAACAGAAATCATCATAAGACCCAATAATTTTATTAATTTCCAATTGAGTTTCAAAACGGTCTTTCCTAGTAATAAATAATACATCATCATTAGTTTGTTTAATTAAATCATATGATAAAAATGAAATGGCCATACCTGTTTTACTATTATTTTTACCTTTTAGAATGCCTTTTTTATGAATAGTATAAATATCTCCACCTAATTTGAATCTAATTTTTGTTTCAAAATTCTTCTTTTTATTATTAACAATATATGATGGGATTGTTCTATGCTTTGAATAAACATTCCTACTAAAATTATCATACAAACTAAATAATATAATATCAATTAAAGAAGACTTACCGTGAGAATTAGGAGCAAACAATCCTACAATATCATTCATAGGTAATTTAGTGAAATCTAACTTATTATTTTCTCCATAAGCAAACATATTACTAAATTCAATATCAATCAAACTCCATGAACATAATTGTTTATCATTATTAATATTTATTTCTTCTAATTTTTTATTAAATAATTGTTTGCATTCAATAATTTCTTCTTCAGATAATTTATTAAGAAATCCATTTAATAAATCATCATAATTAATAGTATATTGAGTAGGATTAATAATTTCATTTTTACTAATAAAAGTTTCATAAAAAGTAATATTTGGATAGAGTTTTTTAATTTTCTTTTTAATTTTATCACTAACATCTTTATCGGTATCAGTAATATTTAATCTAATTTTTGCATTAGTTGGAAGTTTATAAGTAGTTCCTAAACTATTAATATCTATTTCCATATTATCAACTATAATAACACCAGTTATAATCTCCATTACCATGTGTCTATATGGATTATCAATAATAACATAATCAGATTTATTATTAACCAAATCCCATACTAAACAACCATGATAAATATCTGTTTCTGCAAAATTTTGTGAAATTAAAGAAGAAGCGTATGCTATTTTATCTCGCGGATGATTCTTATTATTTAAATACTGAAATTTATGAATATCTCCTAATAATACATAATCATATCCATAAAAATCTTCTATTTTCTTATCACCATTTAATACAACACCTACTGCTGTAGCACATTGACCTACAGGTCCATGATATAATGCTACCTTAATATGATTTGAATCAATATCTGCTGCTTTAATAAAAACGTTGTCTAATAATGAAGAAACTCCAAAAACAAGATTACCATATTTATATATGCCACTGTTTTTGAAATAATATAAATTGTCAATACTACGTTCAGTTAAAATAGAATCTAACGAATCTTTGATATGTTTATTTGATTCTACCATGTCGTGATTACCTGCAATCAAAACAACAGGCATAATTTCTGATAATGATTTTAAAAATTTATAACATTTGATAACACAATCAGGAGTTAAATTATCCTTTGCATGTAATACATCTCCTGTTACAACTATTAAACCAGATGAAGAATCTTGTTTATTTAAATAAGTATAAAGATTATTAAAAACAATATCATATTCAACATGTCTATCATAACGCCTAATATGTATATCGGAAATATGATATATTTTTTTAATATTTGCATTATTATTAATTGTTATAATCATTATTAATATAATAAATAACTATTTAATTATATTAATTATCAATATTTATTCTAACTTTTCTAGTTCATTTATAATGACTATAAAAGAATATTTATCAGATTCAATAGTATGTAATTGGGAAATTAAAAACCATACTTCTAGTAATGTTGTATCAGTAGTGTATTTTCTACCAGAAAAAGGCGCTGCTAAAATGGATAAATATTATGACGGTTTAAAAAATATAATAAAAAATATTCCAAATGTATTAAACAATTTTAAATTAAGAATTTATTATGACAAATCAACTGAAAAACAAGTAAATGAATTAGTAAAAGATAATGATAATATAGAATTATTTAAATATGATATACCTGTACTTCAAAATGAAAATGGTTATCATCATGGAGTAATAGGGACATTGTTAAGATTTTTACCATTATATGATAATAATATTCATAAAGCGGATAAAGTAATAGTATTTGATATAGATAATATATTATTAAATTGGTATTCAAAATTAGTAGATTACTTGGAAAATAATAAAATAAAACTAGCTTACAGAACTCGTGGATGTTATGGTATAAGACAAAGATTATTATGTACAGGAACTAAATATTATCCTATCATAGCCAGTTTTATTTATCAATCAATAAAATTACCATATAATTTATTTAGCAACTTTTTAGAAGAAGTATTCACAGACAAAGATATTAAAAATAAAACAAAATTAATAAAAAATTGTGGATTGAATAATGAATATTCTTATGGTATAGATGAAATATATATAAATAAATATCATTTAATGTATTTTTATAAAAATAAAATAGATATATATCCAATATTATTTAATCATGTAGATATACTCGTTGGATTAAAAGAGTATATAAATTTATTATCAAATATAAAAGAATTCAATATATTTGTTGATTTTCAAAATAAACTATTAAATATCTTTAATATTAAATATGATTTATCAGAATTAAATAAACTAAATGATATTGAATTATTAAAAGAACAATTAAAAAAAATATTAAATGATAACAAATATAGAGAAATAAATAAAAAAAAAGTAGAAAATACTCTTAAAAAAACAAGACCAAAAGAATTATATCAATTATTATTAGATACTCTTAAATCTAATAATCAATTACCTGAAATTAAATTATTAATAAAATGTTTATTAACAAATATTCAATTAGAATTAAATAAAATAAATATTTTTAAAATTCAAACTGAATATAAAGACAGACCAATTATAAAGAAATCTGGACATATTAAATTAAGATACTAACATGTGGAACATCCGCCGTTTAGCAGACGACTCGGTGTCGCTTGCATAGCGCGGTTCTCGCAGGTAAATGTATCTGAATTCAAAACTTGCTGAGAGAGAAATAATCTGATTCAGCAAATCTATTTTTTCCTGATATTCTTCTGGCATGTCTTCGTACCAGGACATCAACGACACAGGTGACAAGATTTTGAAACCCTCGTATAGGTAATACTTGATGTTGTTCCTGGTCATAGTCACATTAATTGGAGTAAATCCAGGGTTTTCATATGTGATAGAAGAACGAAGAATGTCTGTGGTGCATCTGTAAGACCCAACTTGCGTGACAGTAGTTGGAGTCATTTTTGCATACAGAATATCAATATTGTTTGGTGGTTGTTCAGGAAGTGGGATACCCAGAGCTAGGCACCACATATCAATAGCAACAGAACCACCAAATACCCAGGTATCTGAAGGTACCATCGAATCGACGGTCTTAATGAGACTGCTCATAGTAGAGGCCATATTCACACTTTTTTATTTACACTGAGTATATTATAATAATTTCAATTTTTCTAATAATAAATTAGGTGAAAGAACTTTAGTTCTTGAGCTCAATTTTTTATAATACAACATATAATGGTGTATTATAACTAATTGCTATCTGTGTTAGCGTCTATTTTAACCAAATATATTTTCTCCACAATATTCCAAGTATAAAAACCCATCATCACATTTATAAGTATTATATACAGTTTCAATAGATTGCGTTGGATTCAAAATTATAGTTGAATTATTAAAATTTGTCATAATATATATTGATTGATTTTCATTAATTTTTACATTTTGTCTAATTAACATTAATATATTAGAAATAGTCATATTAACTGGTATTAAATATTTTGTTCTATTAATATTATTTATTATAGTTTCTTTTTTAGTTCTCTCAATAATAACAGGTACTCTACCTTCATAATTTTCTAATAAATATTTTGATTTTTTTAATCTTTGTATATAATTAGTATTCTCTTTAAACGATTGAATACTCATTATAATAATATATATAAATGTTTGAATATTTAAACAATTTAAAAACAAAAGGATTTAATCCAACTAAAATATTTGATATTGGAGCATACCATGGAATATGGACTAAAAATATGTTAAATATATATTCAAATTGCGAATATTATTTATATGAGGCAATTGAATATACTGAATTAAATAATTTTGTAAATTTAAATTTTAATATGAAAAAATTTAATGTAGTATTAAATGATAAAATAGATACAGTAAAATGGTATCAAAAAAAGAACACAGGTGATTCAATGTTTAAAGAAAATACACATTATTTTAATGATTGTGAAGTACTTGAAAAAGAAACAATAGATTTAAATACTCATATGAAAAATAATAATATTATAATAAATGATAATGATAAAGTATTAATAAAAATAGATTGCCAAGGTGCGGAAATTCCTATATTAAAAGGAGCAAGTGAATTACTAAAACAAACCAGTTTTGTTTTATTAGAAATTCCACTTTATGGTAAATATAATGAAGGTGTTCCATCGTTTTTAGAACACATTCAGTATATGGATTCAATAAATTTTATACCATATGATATATATGATAAACATTATTTTAATGGATTTACAATGCAAATAGATATGATGTTTATAAATAAAAATCTTAAAATCTAATATTAACTGTTATTTAATGGAATGATTATTCTAATAATTTATTAATAGTTTGAACAGTTTCAACTGTATATTTAGGTTGAGGATATTTAGATAAATTATGAATAATATTACTCCTTTTCATATATTTAACTTCTTCAGATAAATCATCAAATTCAATTTCTTCTAAACCCATATCTCTAGAAGAATCAATTATATTAATAGTATCAATATTAACACAATTACTTTCAAATAAATTCAAATATGATTCTCCGATTTTAATACATTCTTCTGGTTGAGTATTAAAATATTCCATTACATTCCAAACCATATCAGGATTAGGTCTTGAGTTACTAACATCACTATTATTAACGATATAATCATATTTATATCCCCATTTATTCATTTTATTAAAAACTAAACTAGAAATATTATTATCATAACTAGTAATAATTCCAATATTATATCCCATTTTTTTAAATTTATTTGTTAATTCAACAGATCCTTTGATTGGATAATTATAATAAGGATTATTATTTAAATTAACTAACAGACTATTATAGTCTTTGATAACTTTATTATATTTGTTTCTCCAATTAAGTGTATTATTTAATTGACATAATGTTTTAATATGCTTAACTTCATTTCTCCCCATTCCATGATTGACTAATCTTTCATGAACACTAATATTATTCATAAATAAAGCAGTATACATTGCAGTATATGGTATTTTAACACCAAAATCAACTAATACTCCGGACAAATCAAATATAACAGTTTTATATTTAGATAAAACATTTAAATTAGGTTTGCTAATTAAACATGTCATTAATATTTATTAATGTTTAATTTTTATATAGTATATTATATAGTATATATAATATTTATATGGTATCATTAATAAGTATATCAATTGATTCACCATTAACTATGTCCTGGTGGGTATTAAAAAATGTACTTTACGGTTCATATTGTTTAACTTATTATTTAATTTATGGTTCAAAAAAACAATATCAAGAAATCAACCAAAGTTTATTATTAGAATTAAAAAAAGACTTGGGAGAATTAGACAAAAAAATAGATATATATCATAATAAATCAGATACTAATACAAAAGGAGACAATATATTAGAAATAAATTAATTATTCAAAAGTGATTATAATTAATCTATATAAGCAGGGCAATATTTATAATATAAATGAATTCTATACAATGTTAATGTAAAACACACCACATCTGTTATAATTAATGGAATCAATCCAAGAACAACTCCATATAAACCCCATATAAAATATAATGCTAAAGACATATATAATGATTCAATCGAAATTCCATGAACGTCTTGGGTTTTATATGTTTTATGAATTTGTGGAAGAATATTACCTACTGATAAACATGGTCCAGCAATAGAAATAATATCAATTATATAACTCATTATATATAATTGATATTTAATTTTATTATAAAGAAATGTATAAAATAATTTATAATGAATATCTTTAGAAATTTTAGTTTTACTATTTTAATGGTTTTTTTATATTTAGGAAATGTATTTAGTTTTCCTGTTAAACATAATATAGACCCGTGGATTCCTTTACTACCAGAACGTTCTCATTTTGAATTAGATAGAACAGTATTTGTTATTCCAGAAAAATAAACAAATTTTAATTTAAAAACTTAAATCTTACGCAGTAGTTCATAGATATTTCCAATTAATTTATTTGATTCATTAACATGTTCGCGAAGAGTGCGTAATTCGGAATATAATTCATCAATTAGTTTATCACGAGATGTATTTGATAGTTCTGTACGAATACCAAATACATTTTGTTGTGGTGGAATAGGTAATCCAGTTTCTGGGTGACGTTGAATATTAGGAGGAATTGTCCGGCAACAACCACCTGTCATTGTATTCTGTTGGGAATTCATAGAAGACCCAAATCCAAACACTCCTGATACAGTAGTAGGAGGGCCTGTCCGTTGATTAACAGAATTTGTAGATGAACCAAATGCACCCGCCACCGTTGTAGCTGGAGAAATCCTAGGATTAATTGAAGCATTACTAGATGCTGCAAATTGCAAACCTCCTCCCATTCCAAAAGCCATTCCACCAATAGTTGGATTATTAGATTCTGTTACAGGAATTTTTGAACCAAACGTAAATGTACCTTGAGGAATTTTAGTATCACTTTTATCAGTATTAACTTCATTAGATTCAGAGTTATTGATTGATTGCATTATTAATATTATTTTCAAAAGTTAATAATATAAATAAATATCAATTTTTTACTTATTCTATCTCCAATAAATTTTATAATGAAATTATCATATTATCGTCAAATCTGTTTTTATATTTACAATCTTCCTTATAATGACCTGTGTTATTACAATTATAACAATAAATATTAGAATTTACTAAAATAACTAATTTATGATAATCATATTTATTTCGTAATTTACATTTATAAGCATTATGATTATTCAAACCGCAAAGATAACATTTATTTTGTTCTGTTTTAATATTTAAAAATATATTATATGCATTATCTAAACTTAAATTCATTTTATTAAAAACACCTCCCCTAACATTATGTACTCCTTGATGTTGCATAAATTCATAAATAAAATAAACTTCATCAAAATTTTCTTCAAAACATTCAATACTTGCTATTTTAATAATTTTATTATAATATAACCATTCATTAGTTTCATCTAACATTAATATGGTGTCTTCCAATTCATATATATTATATAATTTACCAATATAAAATTTATTATTACACAGTTCTAAAATATAAATATATATCATTAATATATATATAAAAGTTGATATTTTAAATTAAAGCATAGATAATAATATAAATAAATGGAATTTGATAATTTATCAATAGAAAATAAACGTAAAATTGTTCTTAATCATATTATTAATGATGACTATTTTAAAGATATTTTAAATATAGTTAAAAATAAATATGCAAAAGATATTTATGAAGGAAAAGAGTTAAAGAAAATACTAGATGAGAATAAACAACGACGCGTTGCATGTATTTTACGGAATGAATTAAATGAATATTCCCATGCAGTTAGTAAATGTTTATCAAACCAATCTCGTTATAAGGATATTGTATATTGGGTATATAGTGCAAAAAATACAATTGAAAAATATTGTTCTGGTAAATATGTAAATGGAATTATTTATGGAACAACTATTTTAGAACTTTTAATTTCATATTTAGAATCAACATATGATACTATTTATGAATATGGAGGTGAAAGATGGGGATTTCAGGATCAAACATTACGTTGTGCAATTAAAATTTATCTAAAGAATCCTTATTTGAGTGAAGAAATAAAACAAACAAGTATATTCAAACAATATTATAATAAATATTTTAATCCAGATGAAAATGATTCTGATGATTATGTAGATGATAATGATGATAAAAAAGATACTGAGCTTTATGCTTCAAAATATTGTTATGATAATAAATCAATTGATATAGAATCAGTTGAGGAACTCGAATTAAGTGATATAGAACATAATGATTCAGAATCATCAGAATCATCTGATGAAGATTAATTTTTTTATAATTATTGACATAGTTAAGATATAAAATTGAAATTAATATATATAAAACTAATATTATTTAATATTAAATAATATTAATATGATTACTTATGAATATATAACAAAAAGAATTAATCCAGGATGGATGCCTTTTTTTGAAGAAAATAAACAAGAATTATTAAACATTATAGATAAATTAAATGAATTAAAAAAAATAGATAAAATATATCCAAATAAAAAAGATATATTTAGAGCATTGTATTATCATTCTCCACAAGATATTAAATTAACAATAATTGCACAAGACCCATATATAAATGAAGAATGTAATACTCCACAAGCAATGGGATTATGTTTTTCTGTACCAAAAAAACATAAAAAAATACCCCCTTCTTTGAAAAATATATTTAAAGAAATTAAAAATAGTTATCCTGATTATAATATCCCTTCTCATGGATTATTAAAACGTTGGGCAAGAAAAGAAAAAATGCTATTATTAAATTCATCCTTAACTGTATTTAAAGGTAAATCAAATTCTCACGCATATTTATGGATTAGTTTTACAGATAAACTAATAAAATGGCTATCTAATATAAATGAAAATTGTGTATTTTTATTAATGGGTTCTTATGCAAAAAATAAAATAGAATTTATAGATACAACTAAACATAAAATATTTACAACAGTTCATCCATCTCCATTAAGTGCGCACAATGGTTTTTTTGGTTGTAATGTATTTAAAAATATAAATGAATATTTTATAAAAAATAATATAGATATAATCTTTGATTATAAAATATAATATATATTGTATATTATATGGCAACAGTAACAGTATTTAGTGGTATAAATTATACTAATAATATGTTAGAATTAAAACCAGATATTATGGATTTACCGGCAGAATGGATTAAAAAAATAGTATCAATTAGAGTCCCTAAAAATATGAGAATTAGATTATATGATGAAAGAAAACCATCAAACTCAATTGAATTTAATACTGATGTCCCTGATTTATCAGTATTAAGATGGGCTAATAGAGCAGTCAGAGTTAATGTAGAAGATATATCAAAAATTGAAGAATCTGAAAAATTCAGTAATTGTATGTCTAATAATAATTCATCACTTATTTTAATATTATTAATGGGTGTAATAATTGGAATATCATTATCTTTTTTACATAAAAAATATAATAATTAATTTTATAAGTATATGTAATGGATTATCAACATAAATATTTAGCTATGAAAAATAAATATATAGAATTAAAAAATCAAATAGGAGGAAATAGAGATAACATATTAAAATTATTACATAATATGAATAATTATTCTATATCCACTAGTCCAGTTTTACCAATAAGCTATGAACCACCACAAATGCCAAATAATATACCATGGAGAGTAGATAGAAATGGTTTATTATATGGATATGCTTTTACTAGAGATTCTAATAAATTAGCAGCAGACGGTGGAAGACAATTATTAGTAACAAATATTACTGTATATCCTTTATTATCACAAGTTGGATATGAATTATTAAATAAAATTATAAATTATGGTCGTCAAAATAATTATAGTTATTTATTATTAGACGCGCCTGATAATATTAGCAGATTTAATAATAAATTTACAATTGGTGATAATAATTATGATAATAATAATTATGATAGTAATAATTATGATAGTAATAATTATGATAGTAATAATTATATAATATATAAATTATAATCTTATTAGTTATAATGAGTGGTTTCGATCCAGCAAAGATAAATCCAGCTGCGATTATATTAGATAATGGCAAAGATTCTGATAATATAAATATATTATTAATAATATTAATAGTAATAATAATAATCATTTTAATTAAATTAAATTAAGAAAATCTTAAGATTTTGTTAATAATAATTTTTTTATGTCCATTGATAAGAATTTTCAATTCCCAATGATTTAAATATATCATATGGTTCCTCTTCCCTAATGGATTTATCTTCATTCAAGATAGATTTAAAATTTTGTAATTCTTTCAATAATTCCGCTTTTTCTATTTCTTGTTCTATTTCATCTTGAGTTATATTATCTAATGCAACAGGATTCCAATTTTCATCTAATTCATTATCAAAAGTTGTTTTTTCTAAATCAAATAATCTGAAATCATCTGGAATATAATATGGTTCAGGTAATTGTCTTCTTGGTATATATAGAGGTGTAGGTGTCTCAGTTAATAAAAAATCAGGAGATGGTTGTCTATGAGGTAATGCAATTGATATATTCTGTGGAACTAATCCTCTTAAATCTTGTGTTCCAAATTTTTGTTCTAACTCTCTAATAGATTCTTTATATGGTTGTATTCTGAGGCCTATATAATCTTTAACGAATTTTAAATCGTTTTCATTTAAAACATCACGGTGGTCTCTAATTAAATGAACAGCTAAATAACGTCTATCATAAAAAGCTATATCACAATAACTACAATAAGAACCTTTGTGTCCTAATCTGACCTCATCTCTATGTTTTTTAGCCGATTCTGCATTTTTCATACGTTTAATATCAATAGGTGATAATTCTAAACCATGCTTCTGTCTTTTATGTAATATTAATTCTTCATATGTTCTAACATGTGATCCACAGATAGAACATAAAACACCACCTGTTTGTTCTGAAATTAGTTGTTTTAATTGAAGATATTTTTGTTTATAAATTAAATATTTATTTTTATAATTAATATCCATATAATAATCATAGATTATAATCATAGATTATAATCATATATTAAAGGTTATTAAACAAATAATATGTAATATTAATAATATTAATATGGAAGTTCCTCTAGATAACAATTATGTATGTATATCAGCATTAATAGATAATTCTGGTTCAATGGCTTCTTTAGACACCGCGTCTTTAGCAGCAAGTTTAACACAAATGATTCATGACCAATGTGAGAAGGAAGTAATTTTTTACGGCGCGACTTTTAATGATACATTTAATATATTTGCAGATGGTGTTAATGGAAAAGATATAACTATAACACAAGAACATATTAAACCAGATAGAATGACAGTATTATATCCATCATTTGCAAGAATGATTAAATATACTGGTAAGAAATTATCAGATATGAAAAATCGTCGTCCTGGTAAAGTAATTTTTATTTTATTATCAGACGGAGAACAAACACAGAATGCATTTAGAGAACAATGGCGTAATATAGAAGATGAACCTTATGAGGGTAATGATGCACAAGATAATTTAAAAAAAATAATTGAAGAACAAACAAACGTTTATAGTTGGGAGTTTTTATATTTAGGTACTAACTATGATAGTTTAAAAGCAGGTAATACTATTGGAATAGCACCATCTAATTGTATTAATTATAAAGCAACTCCTCAGGGCTCAAGACAAGTAGTTAATGTATGCTCAGCAGCAATATCTCGTATTCGTGATAATAAATTCAAAGGATTTGTTGATAATGAAAGATCACAAGCATTAGATGGCTAATATAATAATATAATAATATAATTATAAATTTTAATTTATATGTATAATATATAAATTAGAATGTATATAAATAAAAATTACGAAAATTTTTATGCAACAACTAATTCTCCTACTACTAGTAATACTCCTAATACAAATATTCCTACTACTAGTAGTAATAATAAAAAAAAAAGTGATATTACAAAATTCATTATAATAGGTGTTATATTATTATTGGCTATAATACTTGTGTGTATCAGCTATATTTTTTTCCGAGAGGATATGAATACGAATCCGAATCCGTCAGACTATTCAAACTACTTCGACTACACCACATATTCTAATATCCGTTATTGAACATTACAGGTGCTAAAATATTTTAGTATCCTTATACAAGAGAAGATATGAATTATTCAAGTGAATTATTCAAGAGAATTATTCTAAAATAAAAGCTTTAATAACTATCACTCACTGCTCTAATAAATTCTTCTTTTCATACAATCCTACTAATTTTCTTTTCATACAACCCTTCTAATTTCATTTTAACTAATTCTTCAGATGTATGAATAAGTAATAATTCTTTTAATTCCTTCTTCTTCTCCAAATTAAATGCTTGAAGTTTATATAATTTGATACTAATATTATTTCCAGAATCAAGATATATTTTATCATTTACAAAAAATAGTTTATAAATATAATTAAAATCATTATAATTACTCAATTCAGATTCTAAAGTTTGCTTCTCTCTACGTAATCTATTTAGTTCATCTCTTTTATCATTAATTGATTGATTTGTTGGATATATATAATTTGGATTTCTAGTACGAGATGCTTGTTCATATTCCTGTAATTTCTGTTGTAGTGCAATTATAATACCATCTAATTCTTTAATATCAATAATACTTTGATTATATTTCTTCGCATCAAATTTATTAGTCATTATAATTTGATAATTAAGAATAATAATTTGTTCATATACTTTTTCAACTGAATCAATAGCATTATTAATTTCTTCCATATTTTTAAAATTTTCCAAATATTTCTGAATATCTAACTGTTTATTAAGCGGGCATTCCTTATCATCGCAATCACGATAAAAGTGTCCTTTTTCACCACAGTTATAACAAATATCTTTAGCTGATGTAAATTCATGCTCTAGACTTTTAATCATCCAATCTTCTAATTCTAATTTTGTATAACTACCACCACGAACTTTTGCAATACCATATTTCATCATATATTTTTTAGTAATTTTATCTTCATCTAATGGGTCTTTTGATTTAAATGTTTCTACTATTTTAATTGGTTTATATTTGGATGTGAAAGCACAACTTTGGAAATTCTTATGCTGATTAAATCTAACACCAACATCAATAGTTGTTTTTCCAATATAATAATAATTGTCTTGACATTCTATAACATAAATATTAAAACAGTCTTGAACACTTTCAACACAATCTTTACAAACTTCTTCAGTTTCACTTATTTCATCATAACAAATAGGACATTCGTTTATCATTTATTAATTATTTTAATTAATATTAATTAAAATAATTAATTTTTCAATTTTTATATAAAATCAAACAGTATGATCATATACTGTTCCATAAGGAAGATTTTCACTTACAAGTTCATCCATTAATTTACACATATAATTGTAAAAATACGGTTTAATTACATCATCCATATTTTTAATTTCTAGTTGTGTAATTCTATATCCACTACCAGAATTATGATTTATATAATCACAATAATATAATTCACCTATATTAAAATCAATATTAAATTTATTTTCATAGAAAAAATCGTCTTCATCTATTTCATCTTTTTTGCAATATTGATTAGTAATAAAAACATATCTATGAGTATATTCTATATTAATTGCTTCTATATTATCATGAATGTATAAGAAATTATTTCCTGTAAATTTAAATTTTCTACAATATTGAGTAATATATTCTAATTGAATTTCTTTTATATAATCAATATCTTTTCTATCTATTTTATTTAATATTCCTGATAAATATTTTATATTATTATCTGCTTCATTATAAATATTATTAATGTAACTGAGAGGATTAGGAATTTTATTTATATTTTTATATAGGCATTTTATTTCTTTTTTAATTTTATTTACTTTATTTTTATCTTCCTGACTTAATTCTTTATAATTATCCGGAAGATTCAAATAATTGAAAACATCAGTATAATCATTAATATCTAGAGATTTATGTTTGAGAACATCTACTATACAATTTTCTATTTTAATATTAATAGAAAAAAAGGATAATAATTCAGGTTCATCTATATTAAATTCAATATTATCATAATCTATATATTCAATATCATTTTTTAATTCAAAATTATCATAATCATCAGTGTAATTAAATTCTGGATTATCTTCATAAATAATTTTATAATACTTGAAAAAATAAGAAACAATTGGATGATTCTTATATAATGAATATAATGAATTATATTTTTTTAAAATTTTTTTACATAATTTATAAATATCATCAAATAAAAATAAATCATGATTTTTTTCTTTTTTATCAAAATTGAAGAACTTAAAACTAATATTGTTCAGTTTATAAAAATCATCAAAAGGATATGTTTTATTAGAAATCATAAAAACATCAGGTTCTTTAATAATTATATCAAATTTAAATTCTGGATTAATATAACTTGTATTACCTATATATTTTATAATAATATCATCATTAAATATATATTTCATAAACATTTCAAAATATTTTAAATTTATATTTTTTTCTTTATTGTTATGATATTTATAATTGACTAATTGCAAATTACATTTTTCAAACTCACAGTAAGCTAACAAACTAGAGTTGTTATTAATTACTTGAAATATTGACATTATATTTTAATTGATTAAATAATTATAATATATTTAATCAATTTTTATAATATAAACTTCAGTTATTATATATCTTTTTATCTGGTGAATAAGCGTGCATGATTAAAATAATATGTTGTTTAGTCGGCATTCCTTTAAATTTACCTTCAGTATAATACAGCTGTGTTTTACTAGATCGTATCTGACCCATTCTAGAATTAAGAAAGCTAATGCGATAAGAATAATAATCCTGACCATCAGGTTTATTTTTCCTGACTGGAATATAATTAAGTTTATTTGCTTTCCCGCCAACTTCTTTATACATTGCTAAAAATCCTTTATCAGTTCTAGTACCTTTCTTTAATCCACGTGCTACCTCACTAACACCATATAATTCAGCTATTTTTTCATATTTAGCAATTGTCTTTAAACTTAACCATGGATATTTCTTGTCTTCTAATCCTTTTAATCTAGGATAATCTTTTAACCATTTTTTAAATACAACCATTGCTTTTTTCATATCATCAGTAATATGTGGATGATATTTTGCTCTATTATACATTGTATTAATTACATCAAACTGATATCTAAGAGAACGTTTTGAAATTAAATTAATAGTACGATTAGCTGTATTACTATCTTTGAATCCTGTATTTTGTAAAGATTTATCTGGATGTAAATCATTATATAATTCACCTTTTGGCATTAAATAAATGTAGATTAAAATCATTAGAAAAATTCTGACTCTCCATATTATCATGGAAAAAATTGAAATAATTTTTATTATATCAACTATAAGAATAGATGATGGCTATGATTCACACAGAACATAACACTAATGATATTACTGATATCCTTCGCGGATTAACTGCTAGTATTGAGACTGATGCTTTTATTACAATTAAAAATAAAAAACCTATTGATCTGGAAACTTTGTTTCCAGATGAAGATGATTATATTAATATACATACAGATGCTGCTTGTACATTATCTCTTAAATCAGCAAATGTTCGTATTATTCAGAATGGACTCAATTTGGAAATATTTAGATGCAAATATTTTTGTAATATTTCACAACAATTTACACAAGATGTATTTGAAATTTGTGAAGGACATATTATTAATAAACATAGTTTTATGGTTTTGGATCCTAATCCAGATGGTCCTAAACTAAACCCAGCATACTATATTCGTCCTGGATTTCATGAATTCTATCGTAGTCTCTCTCCTGGAGTTACTGAAGGCTACCGTGTATTTTTTGTTTTTGATATTGAAGATACACGTGAAAAATCAACCTACGCCGTAAAACAATTACTTGATATTCTGCCAAAAGAACTTGTTGATAAAATTGCATTCTATTTGGGTTGCAATGAATCCAAATATGAATACACGCTTACTGATTTTCCAGTTATTTTTGAAACAAAATATAAGGGAGAAATGCCTAAATACTTGTCTAGACATCAGCTTAAGAAACTCTATGAATTAGGAGTTCTTAAGATTGCTCTTTATTATAACTATGATTTCCATATGTTATCAGATGAATCATTTGATTATATTTATGATTTGTATATGTCGTCATCAGATGGTCATTATAATTATAAGGATTTTATAAAAACATTTGATTCCAAAAAAAAAATGAATCAATTTATTGAAAGATTTATTTCTTCTTTCTTTCTTTAAAAATGTGTTAGCAATTATTATAATTATATTTTATATTCACCAACACTAATAACTTTATTATATAATTTATTATATAAATCAATATGTTTTTTTTTATCCAGTATAGATAATGTTTCTAAATCTTCAATAACAGTATTTTCATAAAAAATATCATCTTTTAATAATTTAATTATATTTTCATTATTATTAATTGTATTATATATCATATTTTCATTTCTAAATTTATCATATTTAATTTTACATAGTGTTGGTTTTAATAATAATTTTATAATATTATTTGGGTAATTATTTATTACTAAATTTAATTTCATCTCTGCTTCAGTACATAATTTATCAATACAATAATCTCTAATTTCAACAGGGATAGAATTACATTCTTTATTATTATGATACCAAATAACACTTTCTGCTAAATAGATATTAGATAATATATCCGCCATATTCCCTGATATCATTTGCTCTGATTTAATTTTTCCTCCTAATAATGCTATAAAATTTGCTAAATTTGCATATTTCTTTGTTAAACTTTCTAATCTCACTAATGAATTTGTTGAATTTGA
>JACCDO012292322.1_pt1 | contig 20084 bp, 18 predicted proteins | sample 7446101 | NCBI WGS metagenome assembly JACCDO01 (sample SAMN15323440, study PRJNA562643) | freshwater metagenome | isolation source: river surface water | place: USA:Blue River Watershed | collected 2017-08-16
ACCAATCTCTGAGTTCTCAGTAGAACCCATGCGAACATTAAGAGCATCAATATACTCTCCATCAGGAACAAGTCGTTCATCAACGACTTTATTCATTCTCCCAGCTATGAAATTCCTTGTAATATTCGCCATATTATTTCAACCACTTGTCCATTCCACGTAGGTTCATTAATAGTCTACCTGGGTGAATGTTGCTTAATCTGATTTTAGAGTTTCTCAAAAGAGCAGTCTTCTCTTTTCTTGCACGGCTCACAATATATTCCTGAACTCCAAGTTTAGCATTTAGAATCTCATACGTAATGTACGCATAAATAAACTTTTCAAACAATTTATTCACACTTATTAGTGAGTCATCTCCATTCTCCATACCATCTGATATGTACTCTAGGATTACTGACTGACCGTACATGTCTGAGTTAAAGTTAATTACACCACTCTTGGAATCAATATTAAATGTAGGGTTGAAGTTAGCAGTCTCATTATTAAGACCATATCTAGCTCCAATGCCATACTCGAAGTACCATTCTCCTCCTCCTAAATCCCATCCTTCTTGACCATCGAATCTGCTCTGAGGATTTAAGTATATACTCTTCTTAACTCCTTCCAATCTCTGCAAGTCAATCTCAGAAAACTCAGGAGACAATGCATTACCCTGCTGATCAAAAAGAATCTTACCAGTTTGGTCCTGCAAGTAAGCCTTAGCAGAAAGAGTTTGAATATTCTCAGTCAATGGTCTTAGGTACCCATCCTTGTACAGGTTTACCCTAACCCAGTTGACATAGTCTGACGGTAGGATGTACTTAAGCGTATCATCAACAGTAAGCTCAAGAACTTTTATTTGCTTAAACGCATCATAGTTTAGTTCTTGTATTGCTCTCTTGGCATGAAACAGAACTTTATATCGCTCTTCGTTATTAATTAAAGAGTGGTTGCCTGAATACATCAATAAGAAGTTGTTGACAATATCCTTTAGACTAACATACTGATATGATCCCCAGTTTGCATCTGTAGGAGCAACCCCATTATTTTCGTAGTATTTCTCTTGAGTGATGTATGCCATGATTATTGTGATTGTTTTTGTTCTTCACCAGCACCAAACTGAACAGCCTGAATCTCACGAATAGACATCCCAGCATACTGAAGAATCTTTGAAACTAATTTTATTTCATCCTCTATAGGCAACTCAAAATCTTGGTATCCTAAACCAGGAGACTGATTGAACACTGGCTCACCATTAGTTAGTGTTGTGTACGTCCACTTAGGGTCCTTAGGATATCTAAAGTAACTGGCATCTACCTCGTTAGGAAGATTAATCGTTGATGGGTATACCGTTAGTATGCTACCCTCCTGTGTATATGCTGGAAAGTTTTCAGTAGGAGCAGTCAAATTAGAATTGACCAACATTGTAATCTTACCATGAGTAACCTTCTCTGCCTCTGCTTTGAATACTCTAGTAACACCTGATGCGTCATAGCACAAAATCTTGTTTAGCATAAAGTAATCAAAACCAGTAGTAGTTACCGATGGCAGGTAGTATCTATTCGAAGCAGCAGCTACCTGAGTAAGAGTTGATGTAACTGCAAATATTTCTATTGCCTCCTCTAAAGCCTTCTTTTGATCAGCGTAATCTGTTCCAGCTACACGAGCATTCTCCTTGTTAACTAAGTCATTATACCCAGAGAAGTACTCCTCAAATATCTCTAACTGAGCCTGCTTGGCAAACAGGTTGAAGTCAGAAGGTGAGATGTATCCGTAGTTATTCTTGTTCAGAATTGCCAATACGGTATTTCGAACTGAGTTGATCATTCTAGTCTTTTTACAAATATAAACAAAAAAAAAGAGGGTGTTATTACACCCCCATTTTTTAAGAAACTACAAATCAAACTATGGATTTACAAATCTAAATTATTTTCTAGCATTTTCAAAACTGTAATCCCTTCATCTGTCTTTAAATATTCAGCAACACAGAAGTATGGGTCTTCACCGAAAGGAACAGTCAACATCTTTCTCTTATTAGCCCCAGTGTTAAACCAAACTTCCTTGTTTCCATTTCTGAAAGTCAACAACTTGTTCTCGAAGAACACGTGCACGTTTGACTGCAACTTAAGCATTGGATCATTAAGCAAGTTCAAGAACCCACGAGGGTCTCTCTTGGCATAAATCAACACATCACGCTTCAATTCAGCAGTGGTAAATCTATTAGGGTCTTTGTTGAATAGTACTCTTGATACCACCTCAAGCTGGTCAATGCTAAGCTGTCTAGCTTCAATCAATGCATCAACCTCAGATGTAAGTCTTTCTACCTCAGTGGCAGCATCCTTCTCGTTGTCAACCTCCACAAAGGCTCTACCATTAAGTGGGTGATAGTGTAGGAATTGCTGTAGGACTGGGTTATTTTTTGGTACACTTAAAAATCCATTCTCGAAGATTACTGGCTCAACGATAGCATTGCCATCTTGCTCATCTTCAAATGGAGACTTCTGGTTAATAGCATATCTCAGAGGTCTGTTTACATTGTTCTCTTCATCAAAGTAAAGAAGAGGGTATCTTCTTGTGTTTCTTGATGGTAACGTATAAGATAATGGAGCAGCTTCTCCTTTTAACTTATAGATTTTGTCAGCACTATTGACAGTTTTTTTCATTTGATTAAATTTAAAGATTTAAAATAGAGGGAGCCACAGCGACCCCCTCAGTTAATTATTATTTACCCTTCTTAAGCTTTAGCTTATTAACTAAATCTTGAGCAGCAACCTTTCCAATTCCTTGGCTTAGATTACCCTTTCTTACTACAGATCCATCAGGACCAGTAATAGTAAAGTTAAATGTTTTAGGATCAGGCTTGCTCATGCTAGTGGTGTCTACAGACATTTTTTGTCCTTTCCCTACACTAACCTCCATCAATGGAGCTCTTCTAGTTGCATTATAAATAGGTCCTTTAACAGGAACACCTTTTTTTGCAGGTGGGTCAATTTTCTTTTTTGCCATTGTCTTGTTTGTTTTAAAGATTAAAGGAGAGGCCAATCGGCCCCTCCATTATTTAGAATTAGGCTCCGTATCTGAACAATACGAAGTTGTTTGCACCCAAGGTACATACACAACGCTCAGACAAGAAGTTAACCTCCATTGCATCGAGATCGCTAGTCTGTGCACCACCGGCAGAACCAGTAATCCAAGTCTTGTAACGTCTGTCTTCAGTCTCAGAAGCTCTGTAACGAACGTGCAAGAATGGACGCTTAGCGTTCTTACCAAGGATTTGGTCATACACAGTGGTAGAACCAGCAGGTACCAATAGACCAGTTACAGTACCAGTTGCAGAACCACCAGTTGGCAAACCACCACGCATAGTAGGATCGTTCAAGTACTTCCAGTCAGACTTATAGAAGTCATAACCTCTACGGAAACCAGTGAATCCAAGATTCAAAGCCATCTTCTCATCGTTGTCAAATAGACCATAAGAAGTACCTCCAGCACCGTAGCTGTTCTGAGCTGCCAACATATCATCGATATCAAAGCTGAACGCTCTGTTAACGAAGATTACGTTCTCTTCGATAGATCCCTGCTTGTCAAGACGAGAGATGATGCTATCAAAGTCAGCAAGAGTAGTTGGGTTACCACCACCCCATACGTTACCACGGTTGTTAACCACGTAGAAGATACCCTCAGAACCTTTGTTACCATACAATGGGTTCAAAGAAGCATTAGCTGCACCAGATCCAGACTCAGCAGGAACTGCTTCAATCATTGCGGTCTCAAGATAGTCTTCGAAACGTAGACGAGTCTCGTGCTCAGACTTCAAATACCAAAGGTATCCAGTAGCACCATTCTCGGTAGTTACTTCTACCCATCCAATCTGAGCCATGTCAGAACCAGATACTGCATACTTATCCTTGATGATGATTGGAGAGTTGTCGAAGATTTCATCTTCAGCTTCCAAAGAACCAATCATACCAGCAGTTCCTTTCTTGAATTCAGAACCATAGATCCATACAGAAAGTACAGCAGTTCCAGAGAAAGTCTGTCCACCAGCCTCATAGTAAGCAACATCGAAAGTACCAGCAGCAGTGTTAACCGCAGTTACGATACCTTTGTTAGAAAGACCTGTAGCGTTATCAGAGATAAATACAGTCTGTCCAGCACGGATAGCGATTGCAGTTACACCTGCATCAGAAACAGTGATGGTTGCAGAATCTGCCGCAGCAGCAGCAGAAGAGTCGCAGTTCACATACTTAGTATGCAAACGTCCTTGCTCAGCCCACTTGATCATGTCAGAGTTGGACGGCATTTCAGCTCCTACCATTCTTAGGAAGGAAGCTACAGTACGGTTACCATAACGCTCGAATTCTTTCTCGTAGGTATCAGGAAGATACTGGTTCAAGAAATCAAAGTTGGTAATGTAGTTGGTTGATAAAGGTACCTGCTCAGCACTTGGCTGCAACTGGTAACCTGGGGTTGATAATACTGCCATTGTTTTGTTTTTTTTTAGTTGTTAGATTTTTTTAATGCTGCGGATTTTTAGACCCCTTCCAGAGTCTGGCGCAACCGCCTTCACCTGCATTCCACCTTTATTAACAACCTCAGGAGCTCTACGCTCAGACATGTTTATATTTTTGGTCTTACGTAAAACGTCATCAGTTGCATCAGCTTGACCTTGCTCATAAAAGAACTTGGCAAACTTTTCAGGATTCATTGCGATAGACAAAGACCTGTGGTATCCATCCGCATCCTTAATGAGACCACTCTCATCCAAGAACTTATTAACAAAGTTCAGTGGACTTGATTGAGCACTCTTTAATTCTGAGCCAGATGCCGGAGCAAATAAAATCTTCTTATCGTTAATGTCGAACTCAAATCCTTTGAAATCTTTACTAAAGACCTCATCTGTCTTTTGGTCAAACCACTTACGCTTCCGATTACTTTCCTCCTCTATAGTCTTTGACTGTTTTGTATATTGACGATAAGCCTCGAATTCTTCTTTCTCTTCTGGAGATAAGCCCATACCACTTGACTCAAGCGGAAACTTATATTTCTCCTTCTGAGAATTGAAATAATTCTTAGCCTCAGCAATAGCTTTCTTTCTTGCAATCTTTGTACGCTTAATCTTTGATTCCTCATCTAAGTCCTCATCGTAGGTATACTCCTCCATTAAGACATCGATATCCTCAGAGTCAAGATTCTGCTGCGTATCTGCAAGGTACTCTCTAAGAAGAGTATCTGGGTCCATAGCATCGTAATCCTTTCTAAGCTTTAGGAAGTCATCGAAACCACGGCCAGTCTCCTTCTTGTAATTTAAATAAGCTGAAACATCCTCAGGTAATTCTTCATTTACCTGTCTCTGTTCCATCAACTCATCGAACGAATTGATTTGCTTATTGTATCTCTTTCCAATATATGAAAGAACTTTTTCTTCAGATAACTCTTCCTCTTGTGGATTAGTATCCTGAACTCCATTGTCAATACTAGTAGTATCAATAATAGGCTCATTTTGTAATTCTCCATTGAGCTCTTTTTCATGTCTGTCTAGAAGTTCTTGTTCTACTTCTTGTATACTCTTAGGCTCAATTCCATCTAGTGATCTTACTTTAATTTCCATTTAATTAGATTTTATGTTACAAATATATATTTTTTTTTTAACGTGGCTCAAACTCTGCCATGTCGAATCCATCGAGCGTATCCTCATTGGATTCAAAGTTTAATGGAGGTAAGTTATTTTTTCTCTGATTAATCAACTTAGACTGCTCAGTATTCTGCTGACTAATTCGTTTGGATTTAGATTCTTCCTTCATCATGTCTCTATCTGCAAGCATTGATTCTTTAACACCAGAGATTTTCATCTGATAATTAAACTCCTCAGCCATCAACATTCTCTTAAGCTCAGCCTCAGCCTTTAGCTTCTCAATATCGAATGCCACCTCAGCCTGCTTAATCTGCATCTTAGATTGGGTATCCAACTGAAGCTGTTGCATAGCTGCCTGAGCAGCAAACTCCTGAGATTGCAACTGCTGCTGAGCCATCATCTCCTGCTTCTGCATCATCATCTTCTCTTCTCTCTCCTGCTTCTTAAGTCTCTTCATCTTAAGTAGCTGGTTAGCAAGCTTAAGGTTCTTAATCTCTCTGATGTCAATAGCATCCTCAAGATTAATGTCACCCTTTGACAATGCCATCTGTATGTTCGCCTCTAGCTGTGCCTTCTGCTCCTCGTCTGGAGAAATCTCAATGAAGATACCAAAGTCGTATATGTACAAATCCTTAATGTCATTCAATATAGATACGTTGTACTTACCAATCTTATTTGCAAAGTCATCCTTGAAATCAGCGTACTGCAAAATATCAGCAACACGATACGTAAGTGCCTCAGCAAGTGAGCGGTAAATAAATAGACCACTATCAAGAATGTGTCTAGTAGCTGTGTTAGAGTTAAGAGCTGCAAGCTTCTGTACACCAACCAATGCGTTAGGGTCAGGAGTAGATCCATCTCTAGCCTCATTAAGACCAGTGACAGAACGAATCATATCTAGATAGTGATTGTAGTTAGCAATCAACATCTGAGTCTTAGATGCACCTGAGTTAGATGTAAGTTGCTGGATAGGAACTCGTGCATTATTAAACTCACCATCCTGAGTGTAGCTTCTACCAATAACACTACCTGTCTGGAAGTAAAGCCTCAATGCATCCTCAGGATTGTAAGCTGCCCCTGTTCCCAAGTCAACCTCATTCAATCCATCAGCATCAATGAACACACCATCTGGAACTGTACGTGCAATAACCTGCTGTAGCTTCAAGTGAGTCAACTGAATCAAGTCAGCAAAAGGAATCATCCTTCTAACCAACGACTCAATAGCCCCCTTGTACATACGTGGAGCACATGCTACATAGTTTGGTATAGCATGCTGAGACGCAGACTTTGGTCTTACCATGTTCTCAGATAGCTCCCACTTCAACAAGAAGTTAGTACCCATCACCATGACACCATCATACCATACGTCAATGGTCTTCTCAATTTTCTCGAATCGACCATCCTCCATCATCTCTACAGGAGGATTAAACTTATCATCCTTCTCTATAATACGACTTCCTCCACCCTCAAGAATCTTCTTCTTGTAGACCATTTTCTTAGTGGTCTTGTAGTTGAAGTAAAGCAAGGTGCAGGTATCACGATAGAACAAACTGTTCTCATAGAATCGAGCAACATTGTAGTAGTCATACCAACTCTGAGAGTATTTAGATATCTCATCCAATTGCTCACGTGTAAGAGTCGGATCAATCTTTAGTAGCTCTGTCATCGGAAGAGTCTTAATCTCTCCCCAATAAAAACAGTCCTTAAAGAATGGGTCCTCAGTGTAGCTGTAAACCACATTGGCAGGATCTACATAAGACACCTCAACACCAGCCCCAGGAAGGAACTGATGCTTAGCCATACCAACACCAATTACAGCAAGGTCATAGTCAATACGCTTGCGTGTATCCTGGTAGTGGTTCTCATCAAAAATTGTATTGATAGCCTCCTCTTCAGCTATCTCAATCGCAGGCTTATACTTAAGCTGCATGTATAGTGATAGCTCCTCATCAGTCTGAGGTAGCTCCTCTGGATTTGTTACAAATGGGTCAACACCAGTTTCTCCCTGTATCTTTAAGAGTAAATCCTTAGCAAGCATCTGACTCTCAATCATGTCCTGATACTTACTTCTCTTGGCTTGAGACATAGCATCCTGTGCATATGCCTTAACCTTAAATAGTCTGTCATTCATGCCATTAACGACAATGTCAACAAACTTAGGAAGGATAGGAACTGGAGTCCAGTCAAGATTTAGATAAGACAAGTCACCATCAATAGCTAACTCATTCTTATATTTTTGAATGGACTGCTCACCACGTGCGTACAAACGCAAGCGATTAAACTCAGCCCACTGATTGTAATATCTACATTGACTTCCATCTTTTCTAAACCACTCATACTGAATGGCTTGACCAACCTGAAGACCAAACTCAGGTGTAGCTTTCTCCGAATCAGATACGAACTGGCTTGGAAATGCTGTTGAAGATATATTGACTACGACATCTTTCATCTAATAATTTGACTTTGATTTCCAGTGTTAGCGTACTTTGCGAAATTAACACTAATTTTCGACTCTTTTTTATCTGGTAAATATACGTGTTTTTGATTTGCCATTATAGCTAATCCAGAACTGATTGATGCATCGTGCTTTGTTCGGTCATTAATATCAAACTTAGCCCAGTCCTCAAGTGTCCTAATGAATGGCATAGTTCCTATCTCATCTGCTGGTCTGTAGGTAGATGTCATATCAAACCCAATGAACTTCTCAATGTAGGACTCAATAGCTGATGCATGTGCCTGCTTCACTTCTTCACTTGAGTTAGGTATACCACCCAGCTCACGCTCAGTCTTGCTCAACTTATTCAACGGCCTATCAGGTCTGTTCAATGAGAACGCTCTGTAGCCCCTGTTCTTAAAGTGATACAGTATCCTTGCCTTGTTATTTTCTGCAAGCATTGGCATACCATAGAACACACAAGCCATCAACACATCCTCGAAGAATATCTCAGCAGTTTGTGGTCTAGCAATGTACTCTAAGAAGAACTGATTCGCAGGAGCATCGTCCATGTGGTACTTAGTCATACCATGCAAAGACCCATTAGATCCACGTCCTCCAACTACTGCTGATATGTCATAAGGGTCACATCCAAATGAACCAAGATGCTCATTACCAGGATACTTCATTCCATTCCTAGTTATCACATTGTTCTGCATATTGGTAGGAGGGACCCAGCTAATTAAGAACCTGCCACGTTGGTCAGGTGTCCATATAACCTTGCTGTCTTTGATGCCATCCTTCCAATGAAATGCTCCACGTGTAACTAACTGACCCTCAATCATTGAGTCATTGTAGTCTATCTGCTGGTAAATTTTAGTTAAGTTAAAGATAGATGACTTGCTCTCGTCTCTAAATGCATGGCTTTCCGTACGAGGGAACTGGCGATAGAACTCATTGAGTGCATCAGCATCATTCTTTAATGAGTCCACCTCAGCCTCCCAGTAGTCTATGGCACCATTACGTATCATCTGTCCATCAACACCAAGGATAGGAGCATCAGGCTTTCTAAGTACAGGCATGCCGTACCTATCAATGAATCCCTCCATGTTCCACTCCATCGGTATAAACAATGAGTATAGACCGCTCTTGGTCTGTCCATTTGCATTTCTATTTAAAACATTTGAGTCCTCGTATAGCTTCTTGTAGTTGTCTCCACCCTTGCTCAACGCATTCGATGTAGATCCCATCATGCACTTGCCAATGATTTTACTACCAACCCTGAGACAGGTCTTTGTTACTCGCCAGTTATTTAGAATGTTATTTGGCTTAACCCACTTGGCACTCTCATCATGTGCTAAGAATAATAGCTTCTCACCATCGTAAGAGTTCTCCTCAGTGTTCTTCCAGTCAATAGTGGTATCGAGACCAATCACCTCACTGTCAGAAGCTGTTGCCATGTTCTTCTTAGTAATCTTTGATGCAGGAACCCGATACGCAAGCTCAGTCTTTGGCTTGTCCATACCATCCATGATAGGTCTAAAGAAGAATGGTAGCCTGCTATTTATTGGCACCACCTTGTCAGTGAACATCTTCTTAGCATCAGCACCAGTCTTAGATAGTATACCAACACGAGAGTCACGAGCAAGAGTAGCTATGTTAACGCACTCAGATGATGACATGAACGAGAACCCTGAACGTCTAATCTTTAGGTATATCATACCAAATGATCTAGGGTCAGCTCTGCAAGCCTCCCAGAATATAAAGAATATGCGGTTAGCCTCACGGTAATCTGCGTATCCCACGTCAATGCTAGACCACTGCAAGTACATGTAGTGAGATCCTGTGATGTATGTTGGAACCCCATCGTTCATAAACCACATTCCTTCCTCACGTCTATCAAACTCTGTCTCAATGTAATCTACCCACCTGTCCTTAAACTCAGCAGGCATCTCGTTCCAGTGGAAGATTGATTGTATCTTTGATAACTCCTTTGGTAAATCCTCTCTCTCCCAGTACTGCTGAGAAGGCTTGTCAGACCTTTTATATACATCTTTAGGTGCCTTAGGAAGAGCAATATTCAGCCCTGATATATTTATAATATCACCTATCTCTCCGGTCCTAGATATAACGACCATGTCGTACTGCTCATTGTAGCCGTACATCCATGTCCTTCCGCTGTTCTTTTTATTTAAAGCGTTCTGTGGGACGTAGTCCTTAACGATTCGATATAGACCTTCGCTCTGCAAATCCTTGTTTGGTTTCTGTTCTGTTAACTCCCTTATCCAACATCTCAAGAGCCTCACGCTCAGCCTCTATTCTATTGAGAATCTCAAACGCATCAAAGATGGCTAACTTCTTTGTAGCTGCGGCATTCTTTAATCTGTCAGCAGACAACTCATCGTCATCCTCATGCTTAATGATAGCCTCCTTGGCAACCTTAATGAGTTGCTCTACAGCCTGGTGACCTGCCTCAATTATCTTTAACTTAATTTCTTTAGGGTCTCTCATAGCTTTATAGTTATCTGATGGTCAAACATTCTATACAACTTCTCCCCATCCACATCAAACTCATACTCACTATCAGGCTTGAAGCATACCTTGTCACCTGGACAAATACCTTGAGATAGGAGATAGGAATTAGGGTACACCATCTCACCCATGAGGGGTTCGTGAGTGAATGGCTTCTTAATGTAACTATCAATTGCAGGGATAGGCTTAACAAAGCAATAGCGGTCATAGGTATGCCACCTACCATCACGCTTGTACATGAAGAACTGGTCAGGTTCAATAAAGAACTTATCGTCTCTAAAAAATGAACGACCGCTCTTACGTCTACCTCTAATGTCGTTGTAGAACTTAAAGACATTGTGGTGTACCAATAGGATATCACCCTGCTGAACAGGACCATCGTACCCATAAGGCACCTCAAGTACCTCAGCATATCTGTTGGAGAACTTGTGATCCTCCTCTGATGTGTTGACAATTAGCTCAATGCCACCAATGTCCTTGGTGTTATTGTATCGCTCACCATTGATTGGCCTAACGATAAAATCAAATGGGGATTGCATTAATAGTTTATATTATATTCAATAGCAATAGGCATGTTGTGGTTAAATTCCTTCCACATCAAAGTCTCATTCTTTTCGTTTCTAATATAAACACGTATTGATCCTAAGTCAACATTAAAAAGGATAGCCTCTATTTCATACGAGTCTCCAAGTACTTTCTGACCTACAATGTAGTGCATAGAGCTACCCTTATAATCTGGTCCTACTGATATTTTTCTTATGTCCATTAGATTAAATTTAATTGAACGTACTACCAAACAACTCCGGCAGTATCTGTTCCTGTGATTCTGTATATTTTACCTACTGCTAATCCTCCTGCTTTTGCTGCTGCATTGTTAGCGAATACAGGCACGGATGGTAGAGGCATTGCTAGTATGCTACCCACTGTAAAGTTCTTAGTCTTGTTGCTATCCTCAGCATCAGTACCAATTAACTTATCATTGTAAGATACTGAATTGTCAGTTGCGTATGAATTAATAGTTGACATATTATTCTGCGTTTACAATAGGAGTAGGATCAGGTGTAGGAGGTGCCCAAGGAAGTGGCTCGTCCTTAATCTTCTTAGAGTCAATCTGCTTTTGAATCTGAGCATCAACGTGTTCTGCATAAGAACCAACAACAACAGCTTGAATCCATCCAAGTACAATCTCCTCTGTCAACTGATCATAAGGAATAAAGTTATCTGGATCAATTGAGCTAGGAGGAAATGGAGTTGCCCCAGAGAATACTCCTTCATTACCTTGCTCATCAACTCCTGTCTTTGTCCAGTAAGTCTGGATAATTGCGTTTGGCTCGTTAGGCAAATCTATTCCCTTCATGCCTGTTACTTTCCATGTGTAAATCATATTAGTTTGTTTTTAGTGTATCAATTTCTTTTTTAAGTTCTTTAATTGCTCCAAGAAGCACTGGAATAAGTCCTGTATAATCAAGAGTTAACTTTTGAGTTCTTGGATCTACCTCAACAAGTTCAGGGAAATACTCTTGCACCTCTTGAGCGATCAATCCTATTCTGTTCTTATCATCATCAAAGTTATTAAAAGAATAATAAATTGGACTGATTGATTCAAGTTTTGATAGGTTGTTGTACATAACAGAATGAATAGTTTTAAGTGTTCTATCTGAGAATGCAGACCATGATTGTGCACCAGCATTTTTAACAACACCTACACTATTACCATCAAGTACATATACACCGTATCCTGTATTTGTTTGATCTAAGACCATGTGCCCACTAGTTCTTAGATATCCTCCAAATGAACCAATAGCTGCGGTGATTGTAATTTGACCACCTGCACCAGTAGCATAGAAAGAGTTAGTTGCTACACCTGTTTGAACTTGAAGAGCAGCTAGGTTTGAATTACTATTTGGATCAAGATAGTACCCTGTATCATTAGAATCGTAGAATATTGGAGTACGCATTGATCCTTCAGCTGCAAGAAACCCAAAATAGAATTGATGATTACCTCCATTCCAGTAGTATAACCACCCCCTACTATTATCATGAATACCAATGTTGTCACCAGTTGTACTCATTAATACGTGTCTAGATCCAATACCGTACCCACTCCATCCATTTCTACCACCAACTGTTGATACAGTACCGTATGAATTACCAGTATATTCAGGAGATGCAATACCTCTGTTATACGCACTCCAATAAAGCCCAGTAGACCCAGAAAGATAGTACCAGTCATTTACAGTTAGCCAGTTTAAAACTGATCCTGAAGCAGCATTAATATAATAAGCTGTATTATCTACATCATAAAATATTGGAGCTCGCATATCTCCTGTGGCAGTCCAAGATCCTCTTAACTCTCCGCCATAACTGCTTCCCTGATAAGCTAAAACTGACCACCCACCCTGATTATTCAACAGTCCAAATCCTGAACCATCTGAATATAAATACCCTCTTATTGTACCAATATGACCATTAGCCCATAATCTAATTGCAGTAACTCCTATTGTGCTAGAAGCATCCCAGTATCCATTTGTCTGTGAAGACCAATGTTGCGTAGTTGCTTGATTGTATAAACCAGTATTCGCATTATTATTTCTAAACCATCCACTTGAATATGTTTCTCCAACATTTAATATATTTAAACTTGAAGTAGCAGCTCCATCAATATAGTAAGCTGTATTATTAGAATCATAAAATGTAGGGGCTCTAGCATCACCTTTAAACCAACCTATACCATTAGAACCAGTTACTTCAAAAAGAGTATCCCATCCACTAGAATGAACTCTAAATGACTCTGCTGATCCAATATGCATTGATAGAGACGCTCTACTATAAACTGATCTTCCAGCCGAAGACACACCAATACGAAATTCTCCTCCTCCTCCAGCTACATGTATTGCTCCCCAGTTTTCAGCTCCACCATTATTTACTACTATATTTGGAGACCCATTTCCTAAATGAGGCATTTGAATGTAATACAAATTAGATGTACCAGCAGGATCTAAATAATACCCAGTATTTGATTGATCATAATAAATAGTAGCATATAAATCACCACCACCATTAGCGTTTACACCATAAACTGCTGGATATCTCCATGGGTTAATAGTTCCATTGTCACCATTAACTGTCCTAAATGCAAATCCAAAGCCAGCACCCCCATAAGGAGCATTAATCCACATATCGTATGGACCTGCCGCACTAAATCTTGCAATTGGTCCAACATATGGTGCATTTACAGCATAGGTAAATCCAGTTGAATTGGTATCCATTGTATTTGCATCCAATGTAAAACCTTGGTAATACATTAGGTTACTATTAGATGCTCTAGGTGCGTTACCAGAATGCCATATAGTTCTTTGAGTACTACCATCAAAAAAGATACCACCGCCATATATATAAGTATTTCCTGTACCTTTTATGTATGTACCAAGACCTGAAGTAGCATTATATCCTATATTATCAACACCATTTATTGAGAATAATGTACCATTTGATTTAGTAGTATTTATTTGACCAGCAATATTAAGTGATGTACTAGTTGCATTTGGATCTAAATAAAAAGCTGTATTCTGAGAATCAATAAATGCTGGAGCTCGCATATCTCCAGAAGCAATTGCAGTTCCACCTGTAGATATACCAAATACATCGTTAGCTACAGCTTCTGAAAAAAAGTGAAAATCAGCAGTGGAATTAATCCCAGCAGAAGTTCTCTTTCCTGCATACCATCCGCTTCCAGATCCACCATTATAGCGAACCATAGCCTCATATCCGTTTCCTGGGTTAATATAAAGATATGTATGTTTAGCTCCTCCTAGTGTTAAATCGTATAAATACGATGTGCCAGCTGGATCAATATAATATCCAGTATTATTTGAGTCATAAAATAATGGAGCTCTTAAATCAGTATTTGACTGTAAATAGTTTCTATTAATAGTAACAATGCCAGATTCATTAATAGTGATGGCTGTTCTAGATCCAGTTGCATAACTATCTGTTGTAGCAAGATACATTCTACTACCATAAGCACCAGATCCTTGAACATAAATACCAGCGTTAGCATTTGAAGGTGTTGCACTACCTGAACTAAATGTAATACCTGTTGCCAAATCAGCTGTAGTCTGTCCTCCAAAATGAAGTCCATATCCAGTTGTTGTTCCTGGGGTAGTTACATTTATACTGTTCTGTCTATTTATTTCAACTTGAGAAGTAGTAACAGATCCTCTACCAGTGACTGTAGCTAATGTTTCAGAAGCAGCTGTTCCAGTAATATTAATTCCCCAAGTACCACTTGCATTGCTACCATTAGCATTTGCTTTATTATTGAACGTATTCCAATCTGTTGCAGAAAGAAATCCACTAGCAGAACTTCCTGATTGCTGAATGGTAATGTTAGGAGTAGCACCACCACTTGAGAACAATGGACTTGATGCGGTTACATTAGTAACAAACGCAGGAGAACCAGTAATCTTAGTCCAAGGCAATGACACTATCCAAGCAGGATTAGTATATGATCCTGTAGTGACAACCACATTGATATCATCAATCCCACTGTCTGCTAATATGTTGTTGGTTATCGTTGCTAAATTAGACATATCTTATACCATTGTTAATGACCTCCAAACGAAGTTACTGTAAATATACAAACCTATTACCGAATCTGTCTGATAAACTATCAATCCTTGTGCAGGTGAAGCAATAGCTGTCCGCTGTGCAGCAGTCATACGTGGAGGCAAGAACCCTTGAGTAGTTGACTCCATAGTAAATATTGAACTCGATACATTGGTATTTGTACCTAGCAATAGTGATCCACCAATAACACCTCCATTAAAGTTAGCTACTATACCTGATGGTAAATTAGAAATTGATCCTGTTACAGCGTTAACAACTCCTGTGTTGTAACCGACAAGGATTCTATCTGAGAACTGCTGTACTCCTGTATTGTATGCATACACAGGATATCTGCCACTAGGATTGCTTGAGTAGTAGTCCAATAGATTTGTGTTTACAGATGCACTCAAAAGTCTTTCACCTGTAACTAGAACACCTCTGAAGAATGATATAGGAGTTGTTTCAAAACCGCTCCCATTTCTATTGAAAGTATTTACAAAACTCCATGTAGCCTCACCACTTGGAACCAATTCATTTTGATTGTAAGCTACCTTCAATCCATAAAGAGTATCTGTTCCAATCTTAAAGTTTAATACATCACCACCCCTAAGAATAGTCTTAAGCCCTGTAATAGTTTGATTAGTATCGAGTGTTACGTATCCACTTAAGTCAGCAGTATAGTTAGGAATATTTAATGTGCTTCCAATTAAAGTAGCATTACCACTAGTTCCTGTAGTAGTTAGGGTAATAGCATTCTGCTTCCCGTTAAATATGGACCAATCAGAACTACTCAAAACACCTCTATTAAGAGCAGATGCAGTAGGAAGATTGAATGTATGTATGTCAACTGAGCTTGCAATATTAAAGTCAGTTCCTGATGTACCAACTTGAAAATATTGAACCTGAGCTGTTAACCCATTTAATGCGGTTAGACCTCTAGTAAACGTAGTAATGACTTGACAAAGGTGGCTATTTTCTGTATGTAAAGTAATTGTTCTGCCTGATACATTTACATAAATTCTAATAGCTAATCTATCTGTTAAAGCAAGAGTAGTTTGTGGTACTGCAATTGCTGAGAAATAAGGATTAATAGTAGTTCCAAAAGCAATCAATTCAGGATTAGCTGAATTAGATGCAATCAATGTAGCCGTTCCTCCTGAATCTACTTTATATAACTCAATATAATAACTAGGAGTACCTCCTGATGAAGATGCACTAAAATAGGTTTCAAAGTTCCAGTTACCAGCTGGGATTTCTAAAAGACTAGGATCTCCTGCATCAGTAATAAATGAGGCTACATACCCATCAGAAGATATATTAAAGTCTGTACCTGCTCCTAAAATTGGAGTCTTACTCATCTCAAGATAAGCAATCCCTCCGATAGTCCCTTGAGAAACTGAACCGTTTAAGTAGTAGCTTACAGATGCTCCTCCTCCTCCTCCTCCACCTGGAAAGTCTCCAAGAGTACCATCACCTCTAACATACTGAGATGCTGTACCTGCACCCACAACAGTAAGTGTACCAGAACTTGTAACAGGACTGTTAGATACCGTAAATGCAGATGGCATAGATAGTCCAACTGAAGTAACTGTGCCTACAAATTGGTCAGTGTACTGAGGAATATTTAATGTATTACCTATTAATGTAGCAGGACCTGATGTACCTGTTGTAGTTAAAGTCAAAGCACCCTGTGCTCCAATATCACTTAATACCTCAGCACCTGTTCTGTACTTAATAATCCCACCATCAGATACAATAAACCTATCAGTATCAGTAGTAGCGTTTACAATGCTATTTATAAACAAGTCTCCACTAATAGTTAGCTTATGACCAGTCTCTACTACACCAGTTCCAAGAATAAGATTGCCATTAGCAAACATCCGTGACACCTGAGTGCCACCAATTGAGTTGACAATAATGCCATCAGTATAGCTGTGTATAGTTGACCTCGGAGAACCGAAGTTGTTCATCTGAATTGAGTACGTATAAGTAGTCAACCCAATGTTTGTAAAGTTTACCGTACCACCAGTTGTACTATTGTATTGAAAGTTAAATGTATCAGGTCCATAAGATAATGGGCTATCAACTAACGATGTAGCCCCACTCCACATTGGCAAAGTGAAAATCGTACCAGTCCCTGTTACAGGATTAGTCAAAGCGTTCTGCTTATTGTTAAATGTATTCCAGTCAGTGCTAGACAGATATCCATCTGAACTTGCTCCTGCCTGCGTAATGCCTATCGTGCCAGATCCTGTGATGGTACCACCTGTCAATGGACCACTAGTACCTATACTTGTTACAGTACCTACGTTCCACGTTCTATTCGCAGACAAGTCAAACGTTGTTCCATTAATAGTAAGTGTGGTGGTATTTAAAGCACCATCAGTAATTCCATACCCTGCTAGAGTAGTAGGTGTACTAGTAATTTTACCCCATGCAAGTGAACTAATCCAAGTAGGATTAGAATAAGTCTGGTCTGTACGTACATCACCTACAGTCCATGATCTGTCAGCAGTTAAGTCAAATGTTGTACCATTGATGGTAAGAGTTCTTGTTGCTGGAGGTGCTCCGACATCACTGAATGTAAGCACAACTGCTCCTGTGTATCCATTAACGCTAACAACTGCATCGGTATTGTCTACCTTCTCCCAAACTGAACCATTAAATATCGCCCAGTCACCTAGTTTCCAGTCAGTAATTCCGTTTAGATTAGTACTACCTGGAACACTTACTACATAATAAAATCCCTTTGTTCCAACTGAACTAGTCAGAGTAGGTGTATTGGTAGCAGCATTCCATGTACCTTGATAGGTAACCCCACCAGCTAATCCATTTATCTGGTTCTGTACCTTACCAAATGCAGTAAGGATGCTATCTGTATCAGAAATAGTACCACCAGTAATATTCAAACCAGTTAATATCTTGCTAATTACAGCCAAATTACTTAGCGTAACAGTAGCATTTCCAGGTCCAACAGCAGTTGCCTCACCACTAAGCTGAGTAATATAATTGCCTTGAGCCTGATATTGAGGAATATTAAGAGTCTTTCCAATATAGGTTGCAGCACCGCTTGTACCTATAGTAGTTAATGTATCAATGGTATTTAAATCCCATGATCTGTTAGCACTTAAGTCATAAGTTACAGAGTTTATGGTAAGTGTTCTTGATGCAGGTACATAAACCGTAGAATCAAGAGTACCATTTGCTTTTAAAAATTGAGATGACAATCCACCTGCAACAATAAATGAGGAGGATGTAATATTAAATGCTCCTAAGTTTACGTTCCTAGTGGCACCAACGTATGGTACAAAATCATCGCCAACTATATCAATTATAGAACCTATCGAGAAGTTCTTGGTGATATTCAAATCCTCAACATCAGTTCCAATAAGGATGTCATTGATTGTTGGATTTGATAGTATTGGATATGAACTTATTTTTGCCATCAGGAAATATTAATGTAATTATTTTAAGTCACCAATATCAGACTTAATCTCTTTGGCTCTACTCAAAAAACGCTTGAGCATCTTCCATATATCAATACTATAAGCTTCTTCAATATTTTCTTTTACTGATACTAGCTCGATAAATATAAGAACTATTGCACACATCTTTGTGAACATGAACTCAATACCGAACCATCTAATCACGAACTCATTCAACAAATACTTATCCATAAGGAAAAGCAACAAAACAGTTACTTCGTAAAGAAGCATCTTACTAACTATAGTAGAAAGCTTCCTACTTCTAATACTCTTCAATCCGTGTAACTTTATAGATTTAAATACCCCAGTAAAAGTGTCAAGGATAATAGCAGTACCAACAGCTACAAGAAGCCCATATATTGGGACAAACAATAAAAGTAAAGAAGCGAATATGTAGTGTAGATATTTCATCTGCCCTGTCCTTTATAAGCCTTCTTATAAAGCTTGCTTCCCTTATTGCTGCTGGTAGAATTCTTAGCAGCCAATCCCTTTTTCTTGTGCTTCTTCTTGTAGATGCTACTTACTATCGCCTTTGCCATGTCAGATGCTGATAATAATTCCGATTACCATAGTGCTACAATGTTTAAGGCTGTTGTAGTAGAATCAAATACTCTAACTACTTGTACAGGGATGAAGCTTCCATTTGGTACATTCTGGAATGTAATGTCATCTCCTCCTGCTGTTAGCACTCGAAGAATTCCTCCAGTACCAACGTACAATACACAACCTTCTACTTGCCCATTACCTGGGTTTGGGATGTCAACAGTATCACTCTTGGTTACTACTGACGCTCTTGATGCTTGTAATTTCTGATATGCCATGATCTTATTAATTAATCTTCATTGTATGGAAATGCACGGTTAAGTGCATCTTTTCTTTTTCCGCAGCCACAATCCTTTCCTGCGGCTTTAGCAACAGTCTCAACTACCTTCTTAATTCCAGTAGCTGTAGTTACTTTCTCGATAGTATCTCCTAGTCCTTTGCTTTTCATATTCTTTATAAGAAAGAATGGCACCAACCAATTAAGACTGATGCCGTTCTTGTTGTGTCAAATCAATAGGCTATTAAACCTCTTCAACAGATTCTTCGGCCTCAATGCTTTCAACCCATCCTGCTAAGAACTTAAAGTCCTCAATACCTTCACTTGAGAAAGTAAACTGATAAAACTCGAAAGTCTCATCAAGCAATTTTTTCATATCCTTAGACATACCCTTAATACCTTCTTTGGTAAAGTTGTAGTCACCATTCTCTTTCAAATTCAAAATACCTTTAGAATCTGTATGAGCATGATCGAGACGAATGTCTTCTCTCTTTTCATTGTACGCATCAAAAAGAGGTTTGATTTTTTCTACAATCTTTTTGATTTTTGATTCTGCCTTACTTCCTTTTTCAGTAGGAGTCATGTTCAAAG
>JACCDO011165791.1_pt1 | contig 20074 bp, 11 predicted proteins | sample 7446101 | NCBI WGS metagenome assembly JACCDO01 (sample SAMN15323440, study PRJNA562643) | freshwater metagenome | isolation source: river surface water | place: USA:Blue River Watershed | collected 2017-08-16
AAAGTATATGCTGTTCTTTTCCATTTACCATTTTCATCTAATTCTTCTTTACGTTCTTCTTTTTTATTATCTTTTTTGTGAAAACGGAATTCTCCCCTTCTTGTGTTTATATTAGAAGTATTTATATTAGAAGTATTATACGTAAAACTCATTTTAAATATATTATCAATTTATCTTTTTATAATCATTTATATTAGTTTAAAATTAAATATTTATTTTTCATTTTTTATTTTACCATAAAAAAATGATTATTATTTTTTTTATTTTATTATTATTTAATCATTATTAAGAATTTAGACATAATAACGTAAATATGGAAACTTTAATTAAAAAAGAAGAGAATAAAAACATTAATTCTGTTTTAATAAAAAAAAAGAAAATAAAACAATCAAATTCAAATAAAATTATTAAAAAAGAATTAAATTTATATTTTCATCAAAAATATGCTGTTCTTAAAAATCTTGAGATTATTTCCCGTGCATCTCCTTTTACAGAAGCTGTTATGGGTCAATTGCCTCGAATGGGTAAATCTCATATTATTTTAGGAACAATTTTAGAATTTTTTAAAGATTTAGAATTTGGAAATGCTATGATTTTATCAACAGCACCAAATGATAGTTTACCTCCTTTAATGGAAGATTTAAATAAATACGAAGATTTTGAAGATTTTTATATTCAGAGAGTTGAAGAAGATATTAATGAAAAAGAATTAAATAAAAATTTAAAAAAGAAAAATATATTTTTAGCTTCTAAACAATTTTTACAATTTAGAATCGATGGTAAAAATATTTTACCTTTACCTAAAATTGATATATTATTTACTGATGAAATTCATAATGGTGGTTGTACTACTCTTTCTAATGATATTTTTAAAGTTTATGGTGCTCAAGCTCATAAATTTTATGTATCCGGAACTTATGGTACTGCAATGGACTATTTTAGAATTCCTACTGAAAATTTAAATTTATTTGATTTAGAAAGTATTGCATTATGTAAAAGAATAACAGACCCTAAATATCAACAAAAGATTATTGATAAACATGGACCTTTAATGAAAAAATGTATTGATGAAGAATCTAATTTAAAAAGTGTTGAAGATTTTTTTAATCGTCTTCCTTCTTTAGTTATTCATTCAGTTAATTTAACAGAAGATATTCTTAATACTATTGATGAATATAATCGATTAAATGAGACTTATTATGGTTTATCTTTAAAAGCTTTATTTGAATTAAACTCAGATAAAAATGCTTTTGAAAAACCAGAACCTCTTGTTAAATTATGTAAAGGTATTTTTACTTTAGAAAATCAAAATCATTCCATTTTAGATAATGTTATTGAGAAAAATAGAAAATTTAATGATAGAGGTTTTCAATTAGATTATCCTTCTATTATTATGTGTTTTTTACCTTTCGGTAGAGGACAAAGAATTAATGATGTTTCAAAATGTTTTAAAGAATTATTTATTAAAGAACATATTAATGACGATTTTGATATCTTAATTTTAAATGATTCAGACTCAACTAGTGATAAAACTTCTTTAGAAAAAATTAATAAAAAATATGAATCTATCATCGGAATTAAAAAAGGACTTATTGTTTTAAGTGGTAAAAAATGTGTAATGGGAATTTCTATTCCTCGTTGTGATGTTGTAATCCTATTTAATCATTGGTCCGAATTAAATCCTATCTTTCAATCAATGTATCGTTGTATGACTGATGATTTTGATGAACCAATGAAAAATAATAAACCACAATATATTAAAAAATATGGACATGTTATTGATGTTAATTTTCATAGACAAATCCAATTAATTGTTGATTATTCTAGTAATATTTTTAGTGGAGTTAATACACAAGAAGCTGTTAAGAATGCGTTTGATTTAAATTTATTTGAAATTGAACAAAATTCTTGGCATAATACTGTATTTAATGAAGAAGAGATATCTATGGAACAATTAAGTGAAAAGATTTATCAAACTTGGTTTCAATCAGTTGATGCCAAAAGAGTTAATAATATTATGGAAGATAAATTTTTAGAAAATATTCAATTAGATGATGAAATTATTAATTTTATGAATGGTACCAATGTATCCGTTAATAAATTTAATCAACCTTCATCTGTCGATATTGATATACATAAAGACCATACATCCTTAAAGAAAGGATATAAATTAAAAAATAAAGAAGAAGATGAAGCTATTAAAGGTGGAATTGGAAATCTTAAAGATGAAGAAACTGATTTTGAAAAAGAATGGAAAGAATTACAAAAATTTAAAGAATTCTTAAATCATTTAATATTTTTATGTATTCTTTTAACAATTTATGAAGATTCTTTAAAAACATTAAATAGTATGATTGAATTTATTAATAATAATCAAACTTTAAAAGCCGTTTTTTACAGAAAAATTAGAGATTGGTATCAATATGAAAATATTCATCTTGAATCTAATCAAATTAAATTTAGACAAAGTTTAAATAATTTATTTACTAACTTTTTCCCCGAAGGACATCAGTTACATAAAAATATTAAACTTATGAAAGAAACATTCAATTTAAATATTAAAAATCCGTCTATTTTACATAGAATGATTCAACAATATATCAGTGCTACTGAAATTGAAGTCAAAAACTTCGGTAATGTATCTACACCTTGCGAAATTATTAATGAACTATTCAATAATATTCCTGATAAATATTGGGAAGTTGAAAGAAAAGTTTATGACCCTTGTTGTGGTAAAGGTACATTTTTATTAAAAGTTATTGATAAAATGATGATTCATTTAAAAAAGAATTTTAATTCTGATGAAGATAAATATAAATATATCATTGAAAATTGCATTTATTATGCTGATTTAGATTATTTAAATATTTTTATCACAAATATATTATTGAGAAAAAATTCCAAAAATATTAAACTCAATTTTTATTGTGGTAATAGTATTCATTTAAATCATCTTCAAAATCCTAATTGGAATATTCAATCCAAATTTGATTTTGTTTGTATGAACCCTCCTTTTACTGATGGTTCTGGAGCTCGTGGTGCTAATCATAAACTCTGGGATCATTTTGTTAAGAAAGCTTTACATGAATTATTAGTTCCTTGTGGAATTCTAATGGTTATTCATCCTTCGGGGTGGAGACATGTTAATGGTATTTGTGGAGATTATATTAAAGAACATCAAATGGTATATTTAAAGATATTTAATGATAGACATGGTAAAAAGTTATTTAATTGTAATGTTCGTTTTGATACTCATATTACTTTAAATACACCTAATGAAAGACCAACTAAAATTATTGATGAAGATGGACGAATCGTTCACATGAATATTAAAGATAAAGTTTTTATTCCTAATAAAAATATTGAATATATTTATTCTTTAGTAGCTGATACTTCTAAAGGTGATAAATGTCTTGATGTTTTATATGAAAGGTCCTTGTATGGAACTGATAAAAAACATATGAATAAAACAAAAACAGATGTATTTAAATATCCATGCGTTTATTCTGTTAAAACAAATGAAGAAATGAAGTTCTTTTATTCAAATGAAATGAAAGGGCACTTTGGTATTCCTAAATTAATATTTGGAAGTGGTGCAACTGGATTTTATATTGATAGAAAAGGAGAATATGGATTAACTAATTATGCTAAAGCTATTGTTGTTAAACCTGAAGATTTAGATAAATTATATCATTATATTAAAAGTGATAGATTTAATATTTTAAAAGAAAGTTTATATATAACAATGAATGAGATTAATTATCAAGTTCTAAAGTTATTTAAAAATGATTTCTGGAAGAACTCCTTTTAATAAAAAAAAGAAAAATTATAAAATAAATAAAAATATATGTAAAAAATAGAAAAATGAATAAAGAAAATTTAATAAAAAAAACATATGAAGAATTAAGAAAAATTTCGTCTAAAAAGAAAATTGAAGGAAGATCTAAAATGAATAAAAATGAATTAGTAAAAGCTATTTTAAAAAATAAAAAAAATAATAAAAAATCCGGTGGAACTCAAATTAATAATAATCCAAGTACCCACAATATGAAAAGTGATAATAATCGTTATAAAAAATTACTTTTTCTCTTGAAAAGATATGATAAAGAAGGAAAAATAGAAGACTTACAAGAGATGATGAAATTGCTACCACCATTACATACACATGTGCTACCACCATTACATACACATGGAATAAATTATAATAATTTAAAAAATAAAAAATCTTTTTCAAATTTATATTCTCAATTACCACCTGAATTAAAATATCATGTAGTGAGTTATGTACCAATTGAAATATATCATATTAAGATAAAAAATAATGAAGAAATAAGTAATTTAATAAATTCTTTTAAAAGAAAAAAAAGAGAAGGTAGAACAATATTAGTAAAAGAATTAAGAATTGAAGGATTTAATATAAATTTTCAATTATTGGAAGAATTATTTACATTAATTACAATAAAAAGATTAGATTGGAAAAATTTAAGTTCTTTTAAAGTAGGATTTTTACCATCTTCTTTAGAAGAATTATCTAGTAGATCTTTAATGCAACGTTTAGAAGTTGGAACTTTACCACCATCTTTAAAAGAATTATCTTTGTTTAATTTTTATTTAAATTTAAATATAGGAGTTTTACCATCATCATTAGAATATTTACATTTAGGAGAATTTAATCGACCTTTAAATATAGGAGTTTTACCATCATCTTTAAAAAAATTATCTTTATATAACTTTAATCAACCTTTAAGTATAGGAGTTTTACCATCATCATTAGAAGATTTAGATTTAAACGAGTTTAATCAACCATTAAGTGTAGGAGTTTTACCATCATCTTTAAAAAAATTATCTTTATATAACTTTAATCAACCTTTAAGTATAGGAGTTTTACCATCATCATTAGAAGATTTATATTTATATAACTTTAATCAACCTTTAAGTATAGGAGTTTTACCACCATCATTAGAAAAATTATCTATGTCAAATTATAATAAATTTTTAGGAGGAGGAATTTTACCATCGTCATTAAAAAAATTAACAATATCAAAAAAATTATATTCTGTATTTTATTTATTTAAATTAAAAAAATTTAACTATCCAAATATTGAATTTAATTTAAAAAATTAATATTTATCTTTTTTTTCGTATAATGATTTTTTTTTATAAAAAAAATAAGTTTATAAAATATATTATAAATAAATAGGGAAATAATCAATGAATTATTTACAATATTTAGAAGATTTATCAAAAAATATAGATGAAAAACATAAAACAGATTTAAAAAATAAAGAATCATTCGCTGAAGTATCAACACCTTATCAATTAAGAAGAGATATGTTAGATAAAGTACCTTCTAAAATTTGGTCTAATAAAAATATTAAATGTTTTGAACCAGCATCTGGAAAAGGTGGTTTTTTAGTTGATATAATATTGAGGTTTATGTATGGATTAAAAAGAAAAATAAAGAATGAAAAGAAGAGATACAAACATATAGTTGAAAACATATTATATTTTGCAGATATCAATGAAAAAAATATAAATATAAATTGTAAATTATTAGATCCTAAAAATGAGTTTAGATTGAATAGTTATGTAGGATCGTCTCTTGACCTAGATATTGAAAAGAAATTAAATGTTAGTCAATTTGATATTGTTATTGGAAATCCTCCCTATAATGATGATACTGGTGCAACTGGTAGAGGTCATCAATTATGGGTTTCTTTTGTAAAGAGGGCTTTAGATTATTGGTTAAAACCTAAAGGATTGTTAAATTATGTTCATCCATCAGGTTGGAGAAATGTAGAAGGTGATGGAGGAGAATTATTAAAGAGTAAAAGATTTTTATATTTGGAAATACATAATGAAAAAGATGGACAAAAGATATTTAAATGTAATACAAGATATGATTGGTATGTATTAATAAATGAAGATAATAAAAATAGAAAAACAAAAATAATGGGTGAAGATGGTAAATTATATAAAGTAAATATGCAAAATGAACCATTTATACCAAATTTTAATATACCTCAAATATTAAAAAAAATAGCTAAAAAAGAAAAAAATAGATTTACTATATTATACAGTAGAAGCGCATATGGAGCAAATAAGAAATGGGTAAATAGAAATAAAACAAAAAAATTTAAATATCCGGTTGTATATTCAATAAATAGACAAAATAAACCTACATTTTTTTATGCCGATACAAATAAAAATGGTTTTTTCGGAATACCTAAAGTAATATTCGCAAGTGGTGCAACAGGATTTATAATAGATGAAAAAGGTAAATATGGATGTACTAATTTTGCAAAGGGAATGGTTGTACCTAAAAAGGATTTAAAGAGATTAAATAAATATGTATTTTCTGAAAAGTTCAAAATATTAGAAAATGCACTTTCAATATCATTTAGGGAAATTAATTATAAAGCATTAGGACTATTGAAGAATGATTTTTGGAAAAAATAAATATAATAAAAATGATAATCTTTTTTATAATTTAATTATAATAAAGACGATATCATTAAAAATAAAAGTTTTTTTTTTAAAAGTATAAATATTATAAATATTTATATTAGAATAATAAAATATGTTAATTAAAAAAAATATTAATAAAATAATAAAATTAGATAAAATAAAAAAAAAAGAAGATGAATTTAAAGATAATATTAAATTAATTAATAAATTAGATAAAAATGAAAAATATATTTTAAATAATTTTCAAAATAAAATAGAAGAATATGTAAATGATTTATTAATAACAACTGATATTTCTAAGAAATTAAAAAATAAAATTAAAAATAAAAAAGAAGAATATTTAAATATTTTTGTTAATATAATTAATAATTTAGATAATATTTTTAAACAAATGAATACATTAGATAATATTATTTTATATAAAAATATAACAAATGAAGAAAATTTAAAAAACTTATATTTTTATTATATAAATAAAAAAAATGATAAAAAAATAATAGAAGATTATTCATATTTAGAAGTAAAAAAAAATTTTCAAGAATTAAATATATTTGAAAATAATGGAAAAAAAACAAATGATACCTATATAATATTAAAAATAAATATTTCTAAAAAAGATAATATTCCTTTTATATATTTAAATGATAAAAATAGTATTTTATTACCACGAAATATTAACTTTGAATTTATTAAAACAGAATCTTTAAAAATTGAAAATAAAAAAGTTATAATTTATAATTTAAAAGCTATACCATATAAATACCCTTTAAAAGTAACAAAATATTATTTTTATTTAGCAATGCAAAATGAAATGTTTAATGTTATAAAAAATATACCTAATTTAAAAATAAATCCAATAAATTATATATTTGAAGTTATGAAATTTCAACATATAGTAAATACATTATGGTTAGAATTTGGAGTATATAAAGGTAATTCAATTAATTATATATCAAAATTTACAAGTGATAAAGTATATGGTTTTGATAGTTTTGAAGGTTTACCAGAAAAATGGAAACGTGGATTTGAAAAAGGTGTATTTAGTTTAAATGGAGATTTACCAAAAGTAAACAATAATGTTGTTTTGATAAAAGGTTGGTTTAATCAAACACTTAAAAAATTTATAGAAAAACATATTATTAAAGATAATAAAAAAGTATCATTTTTACATTTAGATGCGGATTTATATAGTTCAACTATATATGTATTAAATATGTTAAAAAATTATTTAGACAAAAATTGTATTGTTGTATTTGATGATTTAGTTAATTTTAAAGGATTTGAACAACCAAATAGTGAATTAAGAGCTTTATGTGAATTTTTAGATGAAAATATTGTTGATTATACTTGGATTGGTATGAATGGTAAACCATTTGGAATGAAAGGTGTTAAACATGAGAAAGTTGCTTTAATATTACATTCTGTAAAAACTAAAAAATAATATTAGAAAATGCTTGGGAAATTAATTATAAAGCATTAGGATTATTAAATAAAAATTTTTGGAAATAAATTAATAAATTAATAAATTAATTAAAAATGATAATCTTTTTATAATTTAATTATAATTATATGTATATTATAATTAGGGATATTTTAAAAATATAATGAAAAGTATAAAAAAAAATAAAAGTACAATTATAAAAAAAGTAAAAAATAAAAAAATAAAAATAAAAAATGAAAATAATGGAAAGAATATTAAATCAAATAAAATAGCTATTTGTTTATTAGCTTTTCAACCTTCAGAAGAATTAATTAAATTATATGATGATTTATATAAAGGAAATAAATATGATATATATGTTATAGTAGATGATAATAAATATGATATAAGTGAATTGGAGGAAGATTTTTCAAATATAAAATTTATAAAAATAAAAGAAGAAATATGTTATAAATATGGATATATACATGCAAACTTTGTTGTTAAAAAAGGAGAACCAAGTGCATGGGATAAAGGAGTATATTATTTTTGTGAGGAAAATAAGATAAATTATAAATATATATGGTTTTTGGAGGATGATGTTTTTGTTCCAACATCTAATACAATAAAAAATATAGATGATAAATATGGAAACGAGGATTTGTTAATAAGTAAGGATAATTTAATAAAGAATAAAAAAATAAATGTACCACAAATTCAAATTCAAGAAGTCGAAAAATATATGAATCCTTTATTAAAACCTTTTTTATCTAAATCTATGGTATGTGCAATTCGTATATCAAATAATTTTATAAAAAAAATAAAATTGTATGTTGAAAAAAATAAATCAATGTTTTTTTTAGAATTTTTTTTTCCAACATTAGCTAAATATTATGGATTAAATATAAAAAAAACTGATGAATTAAAAAATATATTATTTAGAAAAATATGGACTATTGATGATATATTTAAAGAACAAAATACATTATTTCATCCAGTTAAAAAAGTTTTATTACAAAAATCTTTTAGAAAAACATTACAACCAAATCAAGTTTATTTTTTGTCAAAAAGAACTTTTAAACAAAATCTATTAAATAATAAATATATTGAATTTAATAACATGAATTTATTACAAATAATTATATTTAAAAATCAAAATGGAGAGACATTAAAATTAATTCAAGATACATCAATTAATGAAAATAAATTATATTTGGAAATTGAAAAAAAACAAAAAAAAGATATTTTTTCATTTAAAATAAATGTAGATTCACTTGATGATATTGAAATTTTAATAACAATATTAAAATATAAATTTTTTGCAATTCAAACAATCGCCAAAGAATATTATACATATAAAAAACATGTTAATATTTATTTTACAAATATACCAGGAGTAATAGAATTTGTTGAATTTGAATCATATTCAGAAGAAAAATTAAAAGAAGCATATATGGAATTAGGTTATAATAATAATGATATTAAAACTTTAGATGAAGTTATTAATGAATCAGATAAAATTTTTGATATTAAAACAAATATGGATATATCATTAGAATTTGAAAAATATGAAAAAGCATTAAAATATGTAAAAAAAAGAAAAGAATTATTTAAAAAATTACTTGAAAAACAATATCAGATATATCAAAATATATTAGAATTATTTGGAAGTAAAGTTAAATTATATGATAAACTAATGTTTATTTAATTATTTTTTTTGTAAAAATATTTGTTTATAATAGAGAATTTATAAATAAATGAATAAAATAGAAAAAAATAAAAAAATTAAACAAACTGAAAAAAATATAATACATAAATTATTAAAAATTAAATATTTTTTTGAAATACCATATAATGAAAATATGAAAATATTGTTTGAACAGAATTATCAAGAAGAACCATTTAAAAAAGAATTAAATGAAAGAAGTCAATTATTAAAATATATTGAAAAACAACCTAACAAAGAAAAAATAAATTATTATTTAAATTTAAAACAAAAATTATATTCAGATTTATTATATAAATTAATTTTTAAAAAATTTACTAATAATGAAAATTTTAAATTATTATCATATAATGAACTGAATAATTTAAAAATAAATAAAGATGATAAATTTGATAATATATATCATAAAGATGTATCTGATACATATAATACTCAAAGTAAAAATATAATTCAATATGGTAAAAATATTATCGAACATATTGTTAATATTATTTTATTTATGTATAAATATTTAAATACAAATGGTTCATGTTGTTTTAAAATATCTTTACCAACTATTAATGTTATTAATATTTTATATTTTTTAAATTTAATTTTTGAAAAAGTATATTTAATTAATAAACATATAGTTTTTTGTAAAAAATTTAAAAATGATAAAAATCAAATTTTAAATATAGAAAATATAATAAAACATAAATATAAATTTAATATTGAAAAAAAGAAAAAAGAAAAACAATTAATTAAATATTTTAAAAATTTAATTAAAATTGATTATTTTTATAAAAAAAAAATGATTTATGATAATAATTTTGATATATATATATATTATAGATTTTATAGTAATATATATAATTTAAAAGCTTTAAATTATTCAGAATTAAATAATTATAAAAAATATTTAAAAAATTTATATTTTAAAACTATTAAAAATTTTAATAATAAAATAATTAATAATAAAAATAATAAAAATGATAAAAATAATAATATTTTTATTAATGAAATAAAAAAATAAAATTAATTGTTATTATTTATTCTAGATAATAAAAATCTAGGGTTAAAATTTTCATTACCACATTTTTCACCCATAATTTCTTTTAAAAGTTCATCATTAAATATTAACTCTTTAAAAACTTGAGATATTCTATTAACACATTTTTTTTTATAGTTTTTATTATTTTTATAATAATTTAATTTAAATAATATATATTTTGCTAAATAATTATTATCTATTTTTAAAAGAGATAATATAATATTTCTTACATTTTTTAATTTTTTATCTCTCTCTTGTGAATTTATTACTTTATTAATAATATAATTTTCTTCTAATTTTTCTTGTTTTCCTTCATATAATCTTGCAAATAATAATGATAAAAAGAAATATTTCAAATCATAACAATTCCAATTTTTATTAATATACGGATTTGAAAGTTTTAAATCATGATTATTATTAAACATACAATTTATTAATTCTGTTTTTACTTTTTCATTATTTATAATTATAGATGAATATGTAAAATCAATTAATTTTACCTCAAAATTATTTATATCAAAATTATTATCAAATATATTAAAATTTATCATAATATTACCAGTATGTAAATCTCTGTGAACAAAATAACATAAATCTTGAAATTCAATTAATATTTTACATAGTTTTTTAAGTATTAGAATAATAAATTCTTCAAAATTATTTATTTCAAAAAAATATTTATTTGTATTTCTTTTATTTATTTTAATTGGTTTTATTAATAATTGTTGTAAATTAATACTAAATTGATATCTATTATTATTTTCTCTTTTTACTAAATTCATTTTTGTTATACTTTTTATTTTTTCTTCTTCTTCATGTGTAAAATGATAAAAAATATCTTCGATATTTGGTACATAAGAAGGTTTTAAATTATATAAATATTTTTGAATTAAAAATGAAAATAAATAAATTGATGACATATAACTTGATTTTGGATAATCACTTAATCTTAAATTTTCTAATTTATATATTGAACTATTATTTATACGCGTTGTTGCTGTAAAACCTGGAGTTCCTACTTCCTCTGGTAAATAATCAATATTTTCTCTGTTAAAATCTAATAATATAAATGATATACACATTAAATAATATTCTCTTTTTAAAATAAAAACATCATCAAATGTTTCTGTAATTGGCATTAAATATAATTTTAATAAATTAATTATTGATGATTTATGTATTGGATGTTCATTTAAAAATTCTAATGAATTTAAACCTAAATTAATTAATAAATCATTCCATGGTATAATTGGTTTTTTAAGGATTTCTTTTTCAAATTCTTTTTTTTCTTCTGATGACCGTTCTTGAATTGCATATCTACATTTATTAGTTTTCAAATGTTCTTTTTTAAATCGTAAGGATAAATTATAATTATCATTTTCTACATTTTTAAATATTCTTCTATGTTCTTGTTTTAAAAAATTATTGTTCATATGTTGTGCTAAATAATTTGTATATTCCATATTTATAAGAGTTCCATTTTTTTTTAAAGGTTGATTAGCATTCATCCAATTTTGAAATAATTTTCTTAATTTAGGTGTAGAAATATTAGGTTGGCTTTCATTACGTTCTACAATCATTTCATTTCTTAATAAAGTAATATCTTTCATAAAAACTAATTGACATATTTTTCGTTCCATTTCAAAAATAGATTTTAATAAACCTACTTTTCCCTTTAAATATTGTTTTCTATAATTTTTGAGTGGTATTGGTCTTGGTAAAAAAGGTTCTGGATTTCTATTGATATTTAATAATTTTTGTCTGAATGAATAATCATGACTAAATTGATTTTCAAAAATAATTTTTTGAATTTCTTTTAATTCTATTAATTGTGTTCTTGAATTTATTGGATTTTCATTTTGTTTTTGGTTTAATTTTTTTATTTTTAATATAATTTTTTGATATTCTATTAAATTAATTTTATTTATTTGATCTATTATAAATTTATTTGAATTATAAATTGTATCAAACCAATATTCTTTTGTCACAAATACACATTTTGAAAATTTATTATTCATATTTTAATATTTTAAATATTATCCTACATATTATTTTGATTTTTTTATAAAAATGATTAACTTAAAAAAATATTATATATAATAATATATATTTAAATTTTGAAAAATATAATAAAATGGGTAAAAGTGAAAGTGCAAATGTATCAATTGGATTAAAAATTAAATTAGGTGATTTAATTGAACAAATTAATGTAGAAAATATTGAAGAGTTAAAAAAAATATTTAGTGGAGGATTTATTGAAGATAAAAATGAAGAATTTTCAAATATGTTTATTATTGTTTATTCTGAATTATATAATGAATTTTTTATTCCTAAAAGAAAAGGTGTGTGTAAAAAAAAAACAAATGAACAAAATCAACAAAATGAAGAAAAAACAAAAGATGAATCAACAAAGAATTTAGAAGAAGAGAATAAAATTAATAAAATTAATGAGTTTAAATTAAAATTTATTGAAGAATCAAAAAACAATGGTAGTAGAAAAGAATATAGATGTTCAGAATTTGGTGAATTTGGTGGTTATATAAGTACACTAGAGAAAGGATGTTTATATGAACAATTTTTATTATATCCTGTTACATCTTTATTAAAAACAGATAGATGGGGGGATGATAGAGAAGGTACTAATAGTTCATCATGTGAATTAGATTTTGATATTGAAGAAATCAAAAATAACATTAAAGAAAAGTATGATTTTATTCAAGGATTTAAAGTAGTTATGATGATTAAACAACATTCTTGTTAAAATGATTATTATAAAGATTTATTAAACTATCTTCATAATCTTTAACAAATTCAGAATTATTCATAATATTTTTATAAAACTTTTGATGAATAGTTTTTTTATATTCTTTTATTTTATCTATATTTTGAGATAAATTAATAATTTTATTTACATATTCTTCTTCTGAATAAGTGACTAATTCAGGTAATTCAGAATTAATTAATAATGATGAACTAACACTTTGAACATGTCTATCTTTATTATATAAAGTCACAACAGGTATTGAATTATAAAGTGCATTGCATGTTGTTGTAGTTCCTGAATACGGATAAGTATCTAAAAGAATATCAATTTGAGAAAATAATTGAACATAACCACTATTAGTAGTATTTGGTATAAAAATAATTCTATCTTTTTGGTTATTTAAATCAAGTAAATTAATATAATAATCCATTTTTTCTTTTAAATAATTGTTATTTTCACTTAAATCTAACTTCATTAATATTTTTGTATTTTTTGTATTCTTTAAAATAATTTTCCATGATTCTAATACATTTAAACTTATTTTAAAATTTTTATTTAAAGAACCTAATATTATATATTCATAATTATCTTTCGGTTTTAATGGTTCTTTCTGTAAAATTGATGAAAATGTTAAAAATGATTTAGGTAAATATATTAATTTTTCACTATAAATTTGTGTTGATTCTTCATTATCAACTATTTTATCTGTTAATCTATAATCTATTGTTTTTAAACCTGTTGTATTAGGAAAACCTAAATAACTAATTTGTATTGGAGAAGGTTTTAATGCAAAAATGTCTAGACGATTAAGAGAAGTGTGACCATTCAAATCAAATAATATATCAATATTAAGATTATAAATTAAATCCGATACTTCTTTTGAATCTTTCATTTCATCAATATAAATCAATTTAACATCTTTAATAATTTCATTAAATGTTTCAATAAAAGGTACTTTTTTATTACAAAAAAGATATATATCAAATAAAGATTTATTATGATAAAAGATTATAGGAAAAATGAAATTTGATACTGCATGATAGAAAAAGTCACTGGATACATATCCAATTTTTATTTTTTTATTAGTTTGATTAATTTCTTTTGAATAGTTGATTAATTCTTTTCTAGAATTAAAATTATAAATATTTTGTTCTTTATATAATTGATTAATTAATAGATAATTATTAAATAATTCTTTATTATTAATATTTCCTAAATCATAATATTGATAATCTTGATTAGTTAAATAATTACCTAATATTTCTGAACTTACTTTTCTATCAAAATCATTTTTAAGAATTAAATCAAAAGCATTTTTAAAATATTTTGTTGATTCAGATATATTGTAAAGATTAGAATATAAATGACCTAAATTATTATATAATTTAATTTTATAATTTGCTTCAAATAAATTAGGATTTTGAATGTCTAAATCTTTTAAATACTCAAAATATTTTTTTGATTTATTATAATTATTCATTTTTAATAATATACAAGCATATGTTAATATATATCTAGTATCATTATATTTTTCTGCTACTTCATCACTAAAATATTTAAAACATTCATTATCATAATCTAATTCAATTAAAATTTTAGTTAATTCAAGAATATTATCAATAAATTCAGGATTTTTTTCATAACATAATTTAAACCACATTAAAGCCACTTGATAATCTACATTTTTATAAACAACACCTAAATAATAATATAATTTATAATTTTCGGGATAAAGATATATTAATCTATTTAAAATATATACTTGGTCTTCAAATTTTTGATTTAAAATTATATTTATACCATAATTAAATAATTCTTCTTTATTAACTTCATTTTTTGATAAATATTTCATAAAATTATTTTTAAATATATCCATTTTTGATATTTATTAATTATTAATTATTAATTATTAATTATTAATAATTTTTATAATAAAAAAAAACTTAAATTAGATTACTATTTTATTTTTCTAAATCTTTAGTGATAAATGAGCTATTCCATTTAATATCATTATCTACTAATGCAACTTTCATAAAATCAATAATATTATCTACTATATATACTGTTAATTTGTCTTTATATATAACTTTGTTTTCTTCTAAATGATAATCAAAAGCTTCGTGTTCTGTTAAGGGTGATAAATCAAAATTTTTCATAGATTCAGAACGATACATCTTTGTCTTTTCTTCTTGGTCTTTTTTAATAATTAATCTTAAATCTTCTTCATTTTCTTTGGGAATACAACAAATGCTAATTCCTGCTTTAATAGCTCCGTTTAATTTTGCTTCTACTCCCCCGATGGCAGTAACCCTCCCAAAGATCATGATTTCTCCTGTTCCTGCGAAATAATTTTTAACAGGGATTCCTGTTATTAAACTGACAAAAGTTGTAGTAAGAACAGCCCCTGCGGAAGGCCCACTCTTCTGTCCACTATCTCCACAATGTACATGAATACTATAGGGATTTTCCATAACTTTTTTTAGAATATCTTCAGGTATTAAATTTAAAGCTAAAGTGAAAGCATAATTTACACTTTCTATCATATCATCACCACAACTACCAGTGATTTTTTCAATACATAATTTCTTTTCACAAGGTAAAAACTTCATCATTTGCATAGGTGTGATTCCACCGATCCCACTACTACCAGAAACTGCATACAATCCATTGCATAAACCAACCATGGGTTTATCATGTATAACTTTTCTTCTAATTTTTCTTTTATCTTCCATGAAAGTTTTTATAAAATCATCATTAATAAGAATAGGGAAATCTTGAATGTTTTCATTTATTTTTTCTAAATTAATTTCGCGGACCATATTTAATAATATTTCTTTTATTTTACGAGCACCTTCTTCAAAAGTAAAATCTTCAATTAAATGACCTAATGTTTCATTACTAAAAATAATTTCATCAGGACCAAAACCAACGTTTTTGTATATTTCTGGTAAAATATAATTTTTACATACTACTATTTTTTCATATTTACTTAAACCTTTAATTTTGATTTCTTGTATTCTATCTCTTAAAATCGGATCAATATTTTCTTTGTCGTTATATGAAAATACAAACAATACTCTAGATAAATCGATTGGTATTGATGCAAAATATCTATCAAAGAATTCATGATTCTGTGTTTCATCTGTTATATGTGTTAATATTGATGCTAATTCTTTACCGTGTTCTGTTTTACTTATTTTATCTAATTCATCTATAAAAATAATTGGATTCATACATTTCGCTTCCATCATACTATCTACTATTTTACCCCATGTAGAACCTAAATATGTATAATTATGACCCTCCAAAAATGAACCATTAGAACTTCCTCCTATCGGTATAAATATCATCGGACGTGCATTACCTTCATCATCTACTAAACATTTTGATAAACCATGTTTTAATAAACTTGTTTTACCTACACCAGGAGGTCCTTGTAAACCAATACAACTTCCTTTGGCATTATTACCATTCATCCATTGAGCAATTAAACGTTTCATTTGTTTTTTAGCATCGTATTGACCATAAGTACATTTATCAAGGGTATTTTCAACGTGTTGAAGATATTGTTTCTTTTTATTTTTAAAAGTATTCCAATCATTGATATAGTTTTGAATCTTTTTTTTATTTTTATTAATAAATTTTTTAAAATTATTTTCATCTAAAATATTCATATCATAATTATTATCATCATTATCTTTAATTAAAATTAATTCTTCTAATTCTTTTAATTTATTCTCCAATAAATCTAAACTCTCTTGTGATGGATTTGAATTTTTGTTTTTAAGTATTTTTTCTTTAAGTTCAATAAATTTATTAAATTCTTCTTTACTTTTTTCAAATGTTATTTCATCAATATTTTTATTTTTGAAAAGTAAATTATATAATATTTTTTGTGATTCAAATGATAAATTTAATGATAAATTTTTAAATATCTCCATATCTTGTTTATTATTAAAATAAAAAGAAGAAGAATTATTATTAGAACTATTATCATTATCTGGACTATTATCAAATTCTGATATAGGTGAATAAGAATCTATATCAATAAAATTAAAATTAATATCATCATTTAAATCATCTTTTTGATTTTGATTTTGATTTAAATTTTCAGTTGAATTTTTTTTATTAATATTTTTATTAATATCTGAATTCATAATTTTTCCAATAGGAGAAATATTATCACTTTGATGAGATACGATTGATGATGACTCTGAAATCAAATTAGAATTTTCAACTGAATTAACTTCATTCATAATATTTACTAAATATTTAATAAATATTTGATATGAATTTTCACTTTTTTCATTTATTGTTCCATAATATTCATTTATTATTGGTGATAAAATATCATAATATTTTTTATGATTCTTATTATCCGTTTTTAATATATATGCTTCAAAATCATATATTTCTGTTGAAAATTGCTGTATAAAATTCTCCAAATTTTCCTGATATATTTTTAAAAATTTTAATATTGGTTCCTCTCTATAAACTCCAAATGGTATCTTTAAAAAACCATCCAACCATTGTTGCGCTTTATTACTATTCTCTTTTGAACCATTAATTTCTTTTAATTTTTCTAATGCTTTTGATTTTACAAAATCACTTGTTTTTAAAGCTGTTATTCTTGATTCATATGGTACATCTGATATAGATAAATTTTCTATCTTCTTTTTAGAATCTTCATAATTTTTTGATGATATTTTAAATATCTTTTGTATCTTCCAGTGAAAACTTTTATATAATAATTCAGAAAGTGATTGTGATTGATATGTTATGTTTTGCGATTTTATTAAATCAAATATCATATTTGCATTGAATTTTGATTCATCATCACCTATTAACATTAGTATTAATATTTTTCTTTGTTTTTCTATTGGTGCTTTAATAAAGTCTTTAATAATTATTGATAATGATTTACTCTTCATATTTAAATATTCTTGATAATCATTTTTTATTAATGTTGCTAATTCTCTTGTTGGATTAACAATAAAATCCTTTAATGTTAATTGTTCAATATATTTATCTTTAAATTCTTTTGGTACATCTATATAATCTAAATCATCATTTAAAGCTTTAAATTTTTTGTTAAAAATTTTAGAATCTCTACAAATATTTAATGAATCTTTTTTAAAAAGACCATGACAAATTATTAAAAGATTATTAAATGGTATTATTACAGAAGCTCCATCTATTTTTTCATATATATTTCTATGTTTTATTATATTACTTATTAATAAATTTCTAATTATTGGATTTTCTGAAGATTCAATATTGTTTATATTTTTAAATTTTATTTTTTCATTCTCATCAGAATAAATATTAATATTCAATGTTATAAAATTATCATTTAAAAAAATCAAATATTCTTTTAATTCATCATTAATTATTTGATTCTCTTCCATATAATTATTTGTTAAAATATTTAATATATCATTTACACTATTATGACCATTTGATAGTATTAAATTTTTTAATTGTGTATTTAATTCTGGATAATTATTTTCTAATAATATTTTTGTATTTTTCTTAAAATAACTATTATTTTCAATTTCATCTAATGATTTATTTATATACAAATTTTTTATTTTTTTTAATAATTCATCACATTGTGTTAATTTCATCGTATAATCATCTAATTCTATAAATCTATTATTCGATAAATAATTTAAATGTTCTGAAAACTTATATACCATATTTTGCATAAAATTTATGTATTTTATATTTTTTACATAAGAATTTATTTTTTTTACTGAACTTTGATTATTTTGAACTACAAAACTTAGTGAAGATGATTGTTTTGTATTTCCACTACTTTTTTTCTTTGGTTCACTACCATTAGATATTTTATTGTTATCGTTATTCTCTGTCATTTTATTTATATATAAATCTTATTATTCTAATTAATTCGAGAAAAAAAAATAATAATAAATAATTTTGAATTTATAATTATTTTCAATATAAAGAAAAAAGAATAAAATTTAAATAAGAAGAATTTTTTATTTTTTTATCCACTATATTAAAAAATAATAAGAAAAATGGATTATAAAATTGTTAATAAAAATGATTATTTTGAAAATGAAAATGAAAATGATAATAATAATAAAAAAGAAAAAAGAAAAAATGAAGATGATAATAAGACACAAAACTCCGAAGGAAGAAAAAGAAGATATCGTCGCGGTGAAAGTCAAGCTCCTCCTGAAGAAAATTTAGATGATTTATTCGGTGATGATTCTGGCATTAATCCTATTTTTTCAATTATATTAGGTGGTGGTGGAGGTAATGGTCCTTTATTTATGCAAAAGAAAAAAGAAGATGAAGATGCAAAGAAAAATGAAGATGATTTTTATGCATATTTTGAAGAATCTTCTGAACTTTTACCTATTGATAAAGAAATTAAAACTTTAAAAGATTTGATTGAATTAGGAGAGACTTATGACCCATTAGACCCTAAGAGATATGTTATTAATATGAGAGCACTTAATAAATGTGTTGGAGCTTTAAAAGATTTAGATGGTATGATTGGAATGAAATTGGTTAAAGATATGATATTAGATTTAATATTCTTTAGACTTCAGAATATTCGTGATAAAGATAAAGAAGAAATGTGGCATACTGTTATCCAAGGTTCTCCTGGTACTGGTAAAACTGAAATATCTAAAA
>JACCDO011583012.1_pt1 | contig 20072 bp, 17 predicted proteins | sample 7446101 | NCBI WGS metagenome assembly JACCDO01 (sample SAMN15323440, study PRJNA562643) | freshwater metagenome | isolation source: river surface water | place: USA:Blue River Watershed | collected 2017-08-16
ATTTGCTTACTCATTAAATTTCTCCGTCGCGATTAGGGTCGTCGTTACCATTTCAGCTTGTGTCGGCAAGTATTGATTTACCAGAATTGCAAGGCGATCCTCGGACTGTTTCTCTCGAAAAGTGAAAAATTACTTTATGCAGGTCATATTTGATTTAGTGGTGTACATTATACCTATAATTGGGATGGTAATTTACCATAATACTGTGGAGTTGATAAACTTGGGCTACTTTTTGTCATTTTATTTCACCTTCTTTATCCCATTATATAATTATATGGTTCTAAAAATATGGCTTAAACCATCGCCAATAGAAAATAAGCTGAAAGCAGCGAGTAGACTAAAAAGTTACGGTGAAGTGTATGGGAAAATTCCCGCCAACGGTTGGTATAAATTGTTACACTCTCATGAATTAAAGAACGGAGATGTAAGATATGTCGAGTTAGTTGGTCGTGAGTTTGCATTATTTCGAGGATATGATGGTGTTGCTAGATGTATCGATGCATATTGTATCCACCTGGGAGCAAACTTGGCCATAGGTGGAAAAGTCATCGGATCGTGCATTCAGTGCCCATTTCATCAGTGGACTTTTAATGGTCATGGCGAAGCAACATGTATACCGTATAGCGAAGGTAAAATACCCTCAAATGCAAAGACAAGAAGCTACTATATAACTGAATATTACGGGGAAATAATGGTCTGGATTCATAAGTTAGATAGTAAACCTGACTATCATTTGCCCACTCAAATAGATTTTGAAAACGGCAATATGGTGCACGTCGATTACATGGATACAGAGATCAATATGCACTTGTTAGAATTCGTTGAAAATTCAACAGATTTTGCTCATTTTCAACCATTGCATGGTCAGATGACCATACCATTTACTCCTATAATAATTCCAGGATTAACCGTTAACCATTCCCCCGATTGGAAAGAAGGCAAGAAGGAGAAGAAAGACGAAAATAGTGTTAATAGCACTGAAATAGAAGAATTGACCGAGAATGATAAGTGTTATTTCTTCGATAATGCCGACTTATCTCTATTCAATTGTCGAATACCTGGTTCCTCTGCATCGGCAATGATAACTATTATTGGTTGTGCATCTGTTGTTACATTTACCTTCAAAACACCAATTGGCAATATAATAATATTACAAACTCATACACCACATAATTCACTCATCAGAATGAATGTTAGTTTTTCATGGTTTGCAACGAGGACTATGCCAAGATTCTTAGTATTTTACATCGTTGGAAACTGGATAAGTCAGTGGCAAAATGACATACTTATTTGGGAAAACAAGAAATATATACTGAAGCCATTACCACCTGTTTTAGTGCGAGGTGATGGACCAATGAACAAATCACGACGATATGTTAAAAAATTTTATACTTTCAATACAGATGAAAGCAACAATCCTGAGGAAAACCCAACTAGCTGCGCTGCCAGCAATTGGTAATTTGTAACTAATTTAAATATGTTTGTGTCTTACCCGCCGGTACTACAGTTAGGGGTTGTCACTTGTTCCTGCAAGAAGAAAAATAAAAAAAAGCGTCATTTCCCTGGTGAAAATGATGAATTCCATCGTATTTCGCCACTCTAAAAGGATTCTTACGGGTGGGATACATAAGAATTACCACGTGTCAAGAGTAATTCTTGCTGAAAATAATGTTCCAATCAAGAAAGGCGACATCGGTGAGAAACATTTATCATATGTAAAAACGAATATTGACTCATATTATAATGTTTTAATTAGGTGAACTATTAGGTAAAACACATAATAACGTTGAATATATTGTAAGTAAAGTAGATGATGTGGTTAATTGGGCAAGAAAAGGTTCGTTATGGCCAATGACATTTGGATTAGCCTGTTGTGCAGTAGAAATGATTCATGCTGCAACTCCTAGATATGATTTAGAACGTTTAGGTATGGTGTTTCGTGCATCACCTCGTCAATCTGATGTTATGATAGTTGCTGGTACATTAACTAATAAAATGGCACCAGCATTAAGAAAAGTATATGATCAAATGCCTGAACCAAGATGGGTTATTTCAATGGGATCATGCGCTAATGGTGGTGGATATTATCATTATTCATACTCTGTTGTACGTGGCTGTGATCGCATTGTTCCTGTAGATATATATATACCTGGATGTCCACCAACAGCTGAAGGTTTACTATATGGTTTATTACAATTAAGTAAAAAAGTTAAAGGTAATAAATCATTATTATTAAAATTAAGAAAATAAACAACAAATTTTAATTGGAGATACGTTGATGTTTATTGGGGATAGTGAATAATATATATTTGAAATTTAATCAATGCAGCAGTAATAACATTAAGGATTAATGAAGTTTGTAATTATTAATCACTTTTTTATTAGCATAAAATTATCTCTTTCCCACCTTGCAAATCGGATCACTGCCCTGTTGCACGTGCAAACTGTTATGTAATAACTTTCAACCGCCAAGTTCACTCGACCGATCCAAGCCGCCGGCCCTGCAGCTTGAAGCGAGTTGAAGTCAAGCTCACAGTAACTGTTTGACAAAGACAAAAAGCATTTTTACAAAAGGTAGGAGGAGTATTTGATCATGAGTCGACCAACACCAGTGTATAATGCTGTTTCATCAAAGGATGAATTGAAAGAATTATTGAAATTAAGCGAAAAACAATTAGTTATAATAGATTATCATCAAGAGTGGTGCGGTGCGACGACAGCCATATCTCCATTCTTAAATCAATTATGGATTGATGTCGATGACTGCGCAAAGAGAATATATATAGCTACATGCTCTGCAGCTACAGCAGGAACTGACCAATTGATACAGCAATGGTCTCCCGAGATAAAAATACAACAGCAAGGATGTAAACCATTATTCGTATTATTACGACAAGGACAGAGTGTAGGTGCCATTGATGGTGTAAATACACCAGCATTAAGAATGCTTATCGATTTATATTTACCTAAACTTACAAAGAAAGAGGAGCAATGAACAAATTGTTAAGAAAGTTATTTATGTGTAATAATAATCTAATAACAGTGCAATCTAATAAATCGTTGTAATCTACTTAGATAATTCAACTGCTTTCTTAATACATGCTGATGCATCAAGATCTTCTAGTTGATCAAATAATGATTTCCCTTTAACTTGTGGATCAATAGACCACTTTTTAATAGTATCAGCAGTAATACCAGCAGCTATTAATTCTTTACCAAATGAGTCAGTAGCAATATCAGAATGTAACCAATTCATTCTTTCAGCTAAACCTTCAAATGGTGATGCTGATGCATGAATACCATTGTCACCAACATTAGGAACATCTTTTAATCCTAATTTTTGCCAATCACTTAACACAGATGCTCTTAAACTACCAACAGGCGCTTCTTTAGGATCAGTTGGACCTAAAACCTTGCCTCTAAAATCACTCCATGATAAATTATTTGGACAAAATTCAACGACATAATATGTAATTGATGTACCAGGTGTGACAAATTTTGATCTCATTTCCATGAAAAAACCATTGAATACATAGATAGGCTTTTTACCTGGTGCTTCAACAAGACCACAATAAAATCCACCACCAAATTTAACTTTTTTGGCTTTAGCCCATAACTTATCAAGTCCCATGGCATCCACACCAAGTTGATTACATGCATCTAATGCATTGAATACTAAGTTATTAGAATTAGCTTCTTCCCAACTTACGCCAAATGCTTCCTTAAATTTATCAACTGGTACAGGCATTTCCAATGGCTTCATTAATGTTGCTTTTGATGCTATGGCATAATAATGTTGATCAATAAGTTTGTCTTTATCTATCTGTTCACCAGTCAATGTACCAGTCTTTAGAACTTTAATATTAGTTTCTTTAAATTTATTAGCGACTAAATCTTGTGTATTCTTTGTATTAGCATGTGGCTTTATGAAAACAAATGCATTATTCATCACGTGTTTATCACAATGTGCGACTTGCTTACGATCATTTAATTTGAACGAGAGACCACCTACTGCTACAATTGGAGCTAAGAAATAACGGGACATTGTCAAAAATGCAAGGTGTTGATAATAGTGGAAAGAGTTTATTCCTGGTCGATACCTGACTGAACTGACTGATCCGGTGATGACTAAGGTTTCTCGCCAAAACGGTACCGGCCCCGATAACAGATGATGATGCCTACAATTTTATATATTTAATGATTGATGAATTGAGTTGACTCCATCGATGTAACTGGGTTGTTACAACTTCTGCAAGCTCACCAAATTTCTTCTTATTTAGTCAAAAATTCAGCGGCCCACCCAGACATACTTCGCCGAAATTTCGAGCTAAAAGGAAAAGTACTTACTGGAAAGAATGAAGCGTTTGACAACACTTTTGGTATTTCTCTGTCTGTGCATCATCTCTCACAGCTTTCGGCATCATGAGACTGTGCGCAATGCATTTGCTGTTCATTTAACAAACAACCCAAACAATATTGGTGCTTCAACTAAAAAGTATGTGAATAATATATTCCGCAGAGTTGCTGCTGTGATTGTAACACCATTCCTCGCATTTAAACGTGCTAATGCTGCTACTTCTACTGGTATTACTGTTGTACCATTAGACTATAGCTACAACGCTTTGGTATCTACTATATATCATCCTTTATAATTTTATACTTACTTTCACCATTATTAAGGAACCATATATTTCAGAACGAACGCTTAAATTTCACCACGATAAACATTATTCTAAATATGTCGCTAATACACAGAGTATGATAAAAGATACAGATTTAGAGAATGCAGATTTAGTCCAAATTGTGAAAAAATCATTCTCACAGAAAAATCTAAATTTGTTCAACAACGCTGCACAAAGCTATAATCATGAATTCTACTTCAAATGCATGAGCCCCAAGCCATCAAAAATAAGCAAAACTATGGAGAACGCAATAGAAAAGTCATTTGGTAGTTACGAGGAGTTCAAAAAACAGTTTAGCACCGCTGCAACAGGTTTGTTCGGCTCGGGCTGGGTTTGGTTAGTGAAATCAGATAAAAATGATCGTTTAGAAATCATGAAAACAGCAAATGCAGACACTCCACTCACTATGAACAGAAAGTGTCTGTTGACCATTGACGTTTGGGAACATGCCTATTATTTGGACTACCAGAATTTACGCAATAAATATGTCGACAATTTCATGGACAATTTAATTGATTGGGACTTCGTGGAGAAGAACTACAGACAGTAATCTACATGCTTAACACACTATACAGTTTTAACTAGGTTCCTTGCGCGCAAGGACATGATAAGAGCCCCCCAATGCTGATTTATCTCGAGGGATTTGATGCATCCAATAATGAATAATTGTTTCTTAGACCGTGTAATTGCCACATTTAAACGTCGATGATCACTCAGAAACCCTATGCTCGCCCTGTTACTGCGCACACTGCTGAATATTATCACGTCCTTTTCTCTACCTTGGAATCCATCAATCGTTGTTACTTCAACTTTTTCGATTTTATTACTGAGTAATTCTTGCTTCAAACGACTAAGCTGTGCCTTGTAGGGTGTGATAATCGCAACGGATTGATTTTTCCAGTCATCTAAATTACTCAGCAATAAATTAACGATGAAAGAAATCTCAACTTCATTCTTGTACGAGTTACCCGATGAGTCTTCCTTGCTGTTCATCAGATCATACAGGACTAATGGCGCTGCGCAATCCATGCTGTAAGCGGAAGGCGCATCAATAAGCTTATTTTCATAGAAATATTCACTGGGAAATTGTCTTATTACCGGATGCATGCGGTACTGCACATTCAACATGATCTTCTGGTGCCCTGCGCGCTCTAATCTCTCAAACAAGCTGACTCCTAGTCCTTTGGCATTCGCTTTACTCGATAAAACGGTTGCAGGAAGCTGTTGTGTATCACCTACTAGTACCAGCTTCTTACATCCATAACGTAACGGGATCATAGTAGATGGCTCTGTGCACTGCGCTGCCTCATCTATGACACAAGTATCGAAGGAATGGTCGGCTTGCAAGAGATAATCAGTCATTACCTTGCTTCCGAGGGATGATAACGTGCCAGCAACAATGTCGGCGTTGGCCAAGAGATTATATCTGGTGGTAAATCTCATACGCTCCAAGCTTTCCTCTAGACTTAACTTGTACTGGCGGTGTAACCGCAGGTCAGCTTGTAATTTATTTATCTTCACCTTGGCATCGGCAGCTTGAGCATCAGCAAGCATCTGCTTCATACTATGAATCAAGTTATTGTGCTCCTCTAGCTTGTGATACTCATTGCTGTTCGTGATGATTGTATCCAACTGATAGTCAAGTGAGAACTTCCCTACTATACTCTTGTCGCCATCTTCATCGCCACTTACACCACTACCTAGTCGCACAATACTGGGACATTTGTAACTGCTGTCACTACTTATCATCCCATTCGAGCACAACCGAAACAGTAACTCATCAATGGCACCGTTACTGGGAGCCGCTAATAGTAGCCGTTTCTTGTGCCCTGACATGTCCGACGGATTTCGGTGTAGTAGTGATGATACGATGCCTAGAATCGTGGAAGATTTCCCCGTACCTAGTAATAAATTAGTCAGAGTGAGTGAGTGAGTGAGTGATTGAGTGAGTGAGTGATTGAGTGAGTGAGTGAGTGAGTGAGTGAGTGAGTGAGTGAGTGAGTACCCGGTGGGCCTTGGATGAGAATAATAGCACAATCTTGCGATTCACCTAGAGATGGTGATGTGACATGTTTAATAGCAAAAAGTTGCGTTAAATTAAATTTTGTCAAGAATTTAGCCCATAAATTAGGTGCGATACAAGCCGGGTCGCAGTGCAGCGAGTCTCTCTCGTCTATATCCATGACTTGCCCACCGCGTAGCGATGCAATGGTTGTTCTATTGTTGTCTGACTTCACTTGCTGCTTCCATTTATCTATTATGTTATTTGTTGCATCAATAACAGCCGTGGATACGCTTTTATCGGTTAGAAGTGACTGCAAGGTCTTCACTATTGCGGTGCTCTTCAGCACGCTTCCGTCGATCAATAAAGAGTCTAACGACGTGACTTCCGTGTATAATCTACTGTAAATCGCTTCTCTGCGCTGCAAGCTGTTGGATGTGTTGGTTATCGAGCTCAACGTCTTCAATAAGTCTTGAATTTTACCTCGTTTACCATCTAGAAACGCAGCGCTCACGGTCGGTGCTGCCTTGAGAATGTACGGCGTCAGAGGCATCAAAACATGGTTGTAAATGCTGTTTATCGCAGTCCATTCGCGCACGAAAGTGCTGATGGAAGTCAAAGGGATGATCATCCTGACCTTGTTCAAGGGCGGCATGTTGTCAGTTAAAATCTTGAGAATATAATGTGGCATCTTACGACTCGCGCTTCTTACACCCACATCATCTTTGCCTGTTGCACCTGCAGCGTGCACAAATGCAAGGCAGTGCGGCAATGCTATAATTTCTTCGACATTCTTCACGTGCGCAGGCAACTTCTGCTTCAGAACAATCACGATGTCATCCTTTTGAATGGTGCTTTCATATCTGTTTTCCGCCGCGGAGCTGTTCACCACATCACTGACGACCTTCTCCACCCTAATCTCACTCAATATATCCGTTATAGACGCATTTTCAATAGGATTAACGAATAATGAAGGCAACTTGTCTCTGCGGTGGTTGACTACGTGCCGCTTCTCTTTATGTTGCTCATACGCGCGACCTGTGTGCACATATGACACGAGCGCCGCCTTGACCTCCTCAATGAGTAACGGTTGGAATAAACTGATGTAATGCTTCTCATGTATAAATCTATTCGGTATATTCTTCACCTCATTTGCTGCGTCCAAATCATCCACGTGGTCTGCAGCAAGAGCTCCTAGCTTCATCCCGAGAACCTCTTCAAGAAACGAATCAATATTCACTTCAATTAACGACTCGGTCAGTGGAATTGACCTGTTTCTATTAGGGTTGTAATCGTTATAATCGTATTTAAATTGCGGTTGATTGTCGCTGGGCTTCGTCGGTTGAGCTGCTGCAACGGGCGCATCGAATAACTTGCTTTTGTCAATAGCAAAATTCAATTTTGTTTGCTTAACTTTATGGTCATCTTCATATCCTTGGTCCAGACTTGAAATATCTAACACGGGTTGATCTGCGTAATCATTAGACATTGCATCTGCATCGTAATCACGCACTGACTCACTGTAATCACTATTCTTATTCTTTTCATGATACTGTTGACGAGATTTTTCATTCTTTTCTCGCAATTCAATTATTTGTTTATTCCAGTCTATTTCCTTCCTTTTCTTGTTATTATCAGATGCATAGGAAGCTTTAGAAGAACCACTCACTTTACCACTCGTCACACTAATACGATCTGACAATTTTTTAAATATTTTCCATTCATCATCAATATTTGGTTGCTTATAAACTAATTTCAACGGATTACTCTCCACGCTACCATACACGGGATTATCCATGCTTTTGATTGCTTTAGCATTCATGCAAATGTCGATATGGGTATTAAATGCAGCATTGTCGCCGTGAACAACCTTATTGCATATTGGACAAGACGCAGCAGTGCTCACATTGCTGAAGGCATTATCAGCCACCAATAATGGATACTTACGCTTTGGTTTCTCTTCTCCGTTATTAAATGACTCCATTAGAATTTACACTCATTTTCTATTGTTTTCTTTCAGAGGAAAGGAACGATGAGTCACACCATCGACTTCTTTTCAAAAATTTTGATCCACACCTTTTTCTTAGGTACCGGTAAGGATTTTTTGGTCAAAATTTGAGTCAAATTTGAGTCAAAAATACCCAATTGAAGGGGGAAGTGCAGTTATTGACTCGCACTTCAGGTTCTGATGAACGTGTATTTCAGTGATCGGAATACGCTTTTTTTAAGCCGACCTCAAAACCATGTGCTCTTTCAACGCAATGAAGTGATTGCGAGGCCAATAGCAACATCGGCAAGTTTTGCTGGAAATAGTGCGAAATTATATGATAATGCACGCACAAAGCTTGAAAGTAGCACCAAGCTTCGTGGGTATTTAACGGAATATCGACAGAATAGAACACTAGTTTACTATGGGTTTTCACCGCTATTTGCAGGCATTGATAGTTTGTTGGTGACTGGTTCAAAGTATATTCTTCCTCAATTACAAAAAATATTAGCAGATTGTAATGGTGATATGAATCATTTTATGGAAATAATTGCGGAAAAAGAAATGTATTATCTATCTAATCCCGAGGAAACTATTCACATTATTATTACTAAAATCATTAACAATTTAACGTACTCTTATTACTATACGACGTCAATGGCAAGATTTTTAATCAAAAGTATATTAGAAGAATCAGCTGTCAATTTCTTACCACATAAATACGCCGACAAACTTACAAAATCGGTTATGAAGTCGTATCTACGCAAAGTTAGTCGATTCAATAACCGCTTCGTAGCCTCCTATCGATTGGTAAAAACGTATATTTATGCCAATTTAATAACGGAAATAAGTTTTGCTTGCATAGAAACATTTGCAGACAATCTTTTATACCCACTTTACTCTCGTTACTACCCTTCTCCTAGCGACAAAGCCGACAAAAAGGTGGCGAAAAAAGGAAATGTTGTCATCGAGGCGCTGCCAGTAATCGCGCGAAGCCTATTCCATCGAAGTGTAAACCTTGTGTTATACTCAATAATATACAGTTTGGGGTGCACTATTCATGTGTTTCCATCCTACAATTGCGGTAATATCTTGGTCTTCGCGGCGTCTATCATGGACCCCTCAAGAATTTTGTTTGGAGCTTTCATTTGATGTAACGGTTAGAATAAATAGAATATTTGCACACATTTTTGAACACATTTTGGTTAAATTTACAATTTATAGTATGAGTAAGTGAGTATTTTCCTGCCTAATTTTTTCCTCTTGTTCCATATATAAAGTTCGAAGTACTCGTCGCGGCAGTGTCTAAGCCTTCCTTGATCAGATCTGCGATGCCGTTGGCTCCTTGAAACACTCCTGCAATCAGACCTCTTGTACTGGAACTTTCGGTTGAGTTATCAACAGCTTTTGGTGCATTAAAAATTTTTAAATTGTTTGTTTTGACTGTTTTTCTCATTGCTGAAGGCTCTGCACTTCGCACTGGCGACGCGAGTGCTGCGTAATCTCTATTGCTTTCTAACCTGTAAGGAGTTGGTCCAGCTTTATTATCTCTTGATGCTTTTACAGGTACTGTTGCTTTTGCGTTACGAGCAGCACGTGATTTTGGACGACCAACTGATTTGCGTTTTATAGTTTTCTTGGATTTTGGTTCGTCATCTTCAGATTCAGACTCATCCACATCTGAGTCATCCTCATCATCTGAATCAAAATCTTGTAGCTGACGAAATGGAACTTTATCACCATTGTTTTTAGTATCTGTATTCTTAGAATTTGGTAAAGATGAAGTTCGACTTGATTGCACTATACTAGACGATGATGAAGATTTCTTACGATTAAAACAACACGATTTAAACAATATTTCTCTTGCTTCTCTCTCAATTGTAAAAAAATCAACTCCCATGTATGTATTATTGTTTAGTACATAGTTAACTACACTGTCCTTAAATGTTCCCTTCAAAAGATAATTGTTAATTGAATACAGCTTTGGTGGTATTAAAAGACACCAACCTCCTAATACAGCAAGTTAGTAAATGATTGAGTAAATATTGGATGAGTTAGTGTAGGTGAATATAACGTACTTTCCCAGACATTAAATACAACCTCATAATCACCATTAATAAGTGTGGCATCTGTAGGACTAGACTGATTACTAAAGGTTGCATGGTCTTCACTAGGTACCCAGATCTCAAACATTTTATCTTTCCTTGTTCTTCCAGTAGATAACGCACATCTTAAGAATTGTAACCCATATTCAGTATATATTATAACAAAATCATCACGTTCTAGTGCTTCCACGCGCTTGGCATGTACTGTCACCTTCAAACTTTTAGGCATCCTTGTCTGAGCTACCCCTCAATGTAACAACAGTTTAGTTTGATTTCTGAAAACTTCCTTTTTTTGGCGAAGATTTTCCAAAAAATTTACAAAAGACCTTCGAAGTTAAGAAGAGAGTCGCGAAGACAAAGGCGCTAGCGGTGAGCTTTATTGGTTAATGGAGTGTGTGGCATTTAACTGATTGATTAAGCAAATTTAAGGAGCTGGCCTTAAAAGATGATTGAAATTTCATTATAATTTAGGAATTAATGAGCGAAATAGGTATAGAGCAAGGAAACGACCGTTGCAACGATACGATCACTTATTGCGATCTTTGGACGTCTAATGACATCGACCTAGGCAATACTAATACGATCAATAATGCTAATTTACCAGTTGAAATGCCTCATCATCAATTTATACAGTCACAAGGAAATATGACTGAAGAATTGTCTGTAAATGTGGAATCATATTCACAACCAATACATACACTTAGTATAGCACAGGATGAGGGAGAGGAAGAAGTAAATAGCGACATAGAGTTCAGTTGCATATATTGCAAAAGCACTTTCAATGATCCAAATGACCTTATAAAACACTTGCACGATGTAAAAACTTGTTCAATACGCGGATCTCCAAAGATATTGCTAAGTGACCACTTACTTGCTGTATCACTGAATACCGATGCTTCATGTTGTGAAGCAATGCCTTATCTTAATAATCTTCAAATTCCCAAAGTTTTTCAGCATCAATTGCTTTCGACATTTTTAAATCACAAACAATCAAAAGAAGTGAATACCGATGTAGATACTATATATAATGCAGTTGAAAGTTGCAAAGAGACGATCAACTCTCCGTTTGTCACAACGTCACACGAGTTTAGTCATGAGAATAATTCACAAATAGAGCGCCCGAAAAAGCAACCCAGAATGAATTCTCGCGCCGTATACAAGGTGAAATGTTCATTTCATGGCTGCTTAAGCAGCAGTGGGACGTACTCGCGCTTACTACATGATGTACTAAACGATTTATTACAATCTTGTATTAGTAACAGCGACTTTGAGAATATTCAGGACCGTCTAACGGTATTCAATGAGTCATACGACCTCATACCGCAGATGGTGCTGTGTCTCAATCACGTGCAATACCTCAGCCAGGCTTTCAAACGGTCGAATGCACAGTGGCAAAAGTACATTGAAAACGAAGACAACACGGGACTGATCCGCTTCCTGAAAGGGCTCGGTGGAAAAGACTTTTCATACAGCAACTTTGACGAATTGTACGACGAAATGGACGAGTTCAACAAGAAGGCTGCCCAGGACAGCATTCTTTCGTACATAGATAGGTGCTGACGGCGGCCGAGACATACGTGTTCAATATTTGTATTATGTAATTACATTTGTACAGTTTGAATCAATAATTGATTACAGCGTGACGTTTTTGGGGACATATGGTTCGCATGTCCCACTTGCTGGTCCAAGGGTCTCCTCCTTGTTTCCACTTATCCAGAACCCATATTCTTGCATTCGATCCATTTTTGCTTTGTTTCCTGACATATAGTTACAATGTAGAGCACAAATACTCTCATTCCGCGAATTTAACACCTCCATTAACGTTTCATAAGTCATTTCAGGCACCCATCTCCGCGACAGCATACCCGAGGAGAACAGGCACTCGTCCAAATAACAAGAAACCAGGTGATCTACACCTTCACGATATACATTAGTAACACCTGCTTCGACGCTATTTTTTCCTTCATAGTTGCGACAGCGACCTAGTTGCAGCACGATTGGGTCAGCGGAAGTCCTTACAACATGCCAAAATATCGCTTGATCGTCTAATTTCGTCTGCTTTAGTGCCGCATCAAACGCATCTTTCCACAATTTTAAAGTTTTTTTATTTGATTTAACATAATAAAAACCAGTATTGCCTTCATTTCTACTTCTAACCAAGTCTGCAACAGGCGTAGCAGCAGTACACATGGAGTTCAGCGAATGAACATAATCTACATCATTCCATAACATATATGGAAATGGATCACGCACGATTGCAACATCAGTATCAGAAAATAAAACATCATAACCAAGTTCCATTATGTAATGCACTGCCTCTTTCTTCTTTGCAGTAATTAAATTAAACTGTTTTGACCTAAATTCTTGTGAAGTACCAACTATTTCGTTAATCTGTCCATTATCCATGTAATAACTTACTATTGACGTATTCTGAGTTAAATATGAATGGGTCGCACGGTCTAGGGCCATGACTATAAACTTCATATTCAACCTATCCATGAAGCATTTAAAGTTAAGAAGATGATTAATAAAACCATAATTACAACTAGTAACTATAACAGTGTTATTAATTTTTTCTAGAATTTTTTTATCAATATTAGTAGTATCATGATAGACACCTGAGACTAACCTTAGAGTGCGATCCAATTTCTCTAATGAAGTAGTGTTGGGATCATTAATAATTTGGGTGAAATTTAAATGATGATGGTGATGATGGTGGTGATGATGGTCCTCGTGTGGATTAGACAAAACATTTTCAGTATCCAATTCACGCCCATGGCGATGTGATCTCAGTGCTGTACTACAAACACACAACGAGAGCATAAATATACGCCATATTATGCCAATTTCTCTCATGTTCTAGTGAGCGGTGTCCAGATTAACCTCCTCAATGTGATCCTGCTTTGGTAGGCTTTTAAATTGTTGCGTGGAATTGGAAACAGGAAAGGGATTAGTGACCGGCCTTGATTTCAAACCAATTTGTTAAACAAATAACAATGTTTGAACCGTTTGTTGCAACCAATCAATAAGCGTCATGCTTCAATTGTTTATTGACGTAAGTGTCTTTATATCTTTTGCCATTAAGTCGGTATCAGTACCGATGTCGGAGCTGGATTCCAGGCTGAATTTCCAGCTGCTGGAAGTTCAACTTTCCAGAGGTGCTAGTGCTGTTATAGGATGAAGTCAATTGTAATTGGTGGAAATGGTGCATTGGGGCGTGCATTAGTCTCGCAGTTAGTGAAATTGAAAAATCGCACCGTGATTTCTATTGATTTTGCAGCGAATATTGAAGCTGGACATAATATACTGGTGAAGAATAAAGTGAATGATAATGATATAGTAGCAAACATAGAAAAGTTGGTCACAAGGACTGATGCTATGGTAGATAGTATATTTTGTGTAGCTGGGGGATGGCAAGGGGGTAATATTAATGATTCAAATTATAAAGCATCAATAGATAAAATGTTTCAAATGAATTTAGATCCAGCATTAGCAGCAGTACATTTGGCATCATTATCATCATTATTTACCCCAAGTCATGGTTTAGTTTGTCTGGTCGGAGCAAATGCTGCTTTGTATAATAGTGATATGAAAGTTAATGTTAATTGTAGTGATATGTTAGGCTATGGTTTAAGTAAAACGTCAACACATTTCTTAGTTTCAACCTTGGCAAATGATCATAAATTCAAAACTACACACACAACTATAGTAGGAATCTGTCCTGAAATAATAGACACAGAAAGTAATCGTAAAGCTATGCCAACGAATGATTTTAGTAAATGGACAAAACCAAGTGATATAGCAACAAAACTGACCCAATGGACGGCAGACGTAGCAACAAGACCAGAATCTGGGAGTTTGATAAGTATTCGCGGTAATAATTGGGTATAATTATATCTATACAATATGTAGACATTCATATTAATAACTGAATTGACCAGATGCAATTAGATTTTTACTACTCTTCTTTTCCCGCCTTTCTTTTCAAAAACTTTTCATGAGCAACACTCCATCTCCGGACTCCTCCCATTCCTGACGTGTTATGTGCAACTGTTTATAGCTTTCTAAGGAAGAGAAGATACTGCCTCCAATCCAAGGGGCAAACTTGCGTTGATTTGTATAGCCTGAGTGAGGAAGCGTGAGTGTCAAATGAAGGATAATTACATGGTAAGTAAGTAAGAAGTGAATGAGTAAATACCTGGTTCGCTATGTCTATTGGATGGGTAAAGTATACTTTCATACGGTGTAAATGTGCTACCACTTTGTAATTTACTATTAAGATGTGCATCAATTTGTATCTTGAGCTCATTTCCTATCGCATCATTCAATCCAGTTAACATACTACCTCCTCCCGCCATTATGACGTTCTGAATCAGATCCTTCTTTATTGAGTCGTCGCACAGTGTCCATGATTCTAATATTTGATTAACAATTCCAGATGGTGGTATTGCAGCTGGATGTATTTTTTCATGCACTGGTGCATTGAATACTCTTTTGAATATTGGTATAGTGCATTCATTAAAGAAACGATTTTCAATTTGCACTTCAGTGCCATCTGGCAAGTACAAGATTTCTTTATCTGTAGGTGCTGCATGTTTAGGGTATTTCGTATCTGCACGACAATATGTTTCTTTAATTAATTTAGCATTTGGTAATGTAATAGGAATACTTCCGTCCTTTTTCTCGCGTAATAATTTCTGTAACTGGGCAGATACATCTTGACCACCATGTTCCATAGTATATATTGCGTGACTCAATGCTAAACCCTCAAATACTGGAATGGTACTTGTTAAACCAGCACCACAATCAACAACTAGTCCTGTAGTTCGCCCAGATGCAAATATACTACAACTTCCGTTATTGCTAAAGCAAATTGATGGAACTCTAAACTTTTCGAATAACATTTGACTCAATTGTGCTTTATCTATTAATGTAGCTCTAGTTGATTCTACTATCATAACTGATGAATTTTCTAATGTTTTAATACATAAATCATTAAGAATCATATTGTAAATCTTCTCAATACCATCCCAATCCTTAACAATCCCTCGTTGAACTGGTTGATTGGTGTCGTAGCTTCCATCTGATCGAAATCCAGTTGATTCTATTGATTCCAATGTACGAGGATGTTTCTCACCACTAGGAAGCACATAAGATGGAAATATAGAAGATGGGATATCTTCTCCATTAAATCCCGCCTTTACTGATGCCGAACCGATATCCACCACTAAAATATCTTCAAATTCTGCCATGTTTCTATACTTTCAGTTATCTCACTCTCAGGCTCAGTTTTATCGTGTGTACCGGTGTCTTGAGAAGAAAATATCCCGAACTAACGGAATGAAAGAAATGACAAAGTACGAGGCGACACAGATATACGGAATCTGTTCCGCCGCAGCAGACGCCACGGATTTGTAGCATGTAATTGCGAGCTTCATTAACGGTCAAGTACCGGTCCGGTACCATTCGGGAAAAAATTGTTTGAAACTTTGAAGATTTAAATAACGAATTGAAGGTGTTTGTTTCGCCGTATGTGCGCCGCGCAGTGAAGAAATATATATAAAGAGTAAGAGGGTTGCAGCTGGACGAGAATGTCGAGTGGGTTGTTTGAGTCGCAAATTGTGGTTAAGCAACAACCCGGCAAGAAATTAACACCTGCGCAGAAGAAATTACTAGGTGATCAATCACTCATTCACTCTCATTCATTCATTCATTCATTTACTCACAATCTCTCTCTATATAGCACGACAAGAGGCTGCTGCATTACGTATCCAAACTGTAATTCGTAGAGTTTTAGCGGTAAAGTATGTGAAAGAAAAGTCCCGTCGAATATGGCAACGTGTGTTCGATCCGCGATTTAAACTATATTTCTGGTATAACAAGGCTAATGGACAGTCGCAATGGATAGTGCCGAAAAATTTAGAGTTATTCACCGATGTCGATGAAAAGGCAGCATGTAAATTGCAACGTTATGTAAGAGGTTTTATTGGTAAAATGCGAGCTAGAAAAGTTGTATATAGGTATCCACTTACTCACTCATCAATACAGTCACTCACTTACTTACTTACTCACTCACTCCAAGTATTTACACTCGTTTTTATGATTCAAAAGTTAATAAATATTATTGGTTGAATGGCAAAACAAACGCAACAACATGGAAAGCGTCCAAATGGTTAATTCGACAGAATGTGCCGATGCCGCCTGAGGACGTCATGTTGTACGAGGCAACTATGAAGATAAGAGAGTTAGAATTGAAACTATTAGAAAAAGAAAAGGAAATTATAACAGTGAGGTACTTACTCACTTACTTACTCACTCACTCATCGACGTACTTACTTACTTACTCACTCACTTAGAGCGAAACGCTACGAAGAATTAGAACCAGAAGTGCTCAAAGATCGCTTGGGGGATGCCAAGTTATTAGTGAGATCAAAGCACTTAGATGAGTGGTCGGTAGACGAGGTTGCTGCCATGTTAACAGAATTAAAAATGAATGAATACGTTGAATTTGTTCAGAAGAATAAGGTAGATGGCAACTTGTTTATCAACTTAAGTGACGACGACTGGTATGTTATCTCTCAATCACTCTCTTCCTACTCACTCACTCACTCACTACCACTCACTCACTACTTCCTTCCTTGCCCCCTCCCTCCTTGCTTCCTCTCTCACTCACTCACACTGCTTCCTTCATCCGCACATATGCTTACAACCTTGCCGATAGGACTGACATGGGAATAACCAATAAATTTCACCGCCGCAAACTCCAATTGTACCTGAAATCCTTCCGAACCCGTTACGAAAACAAACAAAATCGCATCGGCGACGACGACGACATGATCTCCGAGTACGCGCCATCCGAGGTGTCTGATGTAGTAAGAGCAGAAGAAGGTGCAAATTTTGGTAAAGATGATGGTGATGATGGTGGTTATAGTAGTGAAAGCAGTTACTCAAGTGAAGAAGAAAGAATTGAACTAACAGAAGAACAAAAATTAGAAAAACTTATGGATGAAGAGAATATTCATATTGAGAAGGTTATCAACGGCGATGGGGTGAATTTCCCGATGATTGGCGACGTGGTTAGGGTGAGGTACGTGTGTATTGTCATCAGTAACAACAAGGTAGTAACAAGCACAAAGAATGGGATCAAGCGCAATACAGTTGAGTTTGTCTTAGGGATGAACCACATCATCAAGGGCCTCGATAGGGCGCTGCCCAAGATGAGTATCGGCGAGAGGAGTCGGGTGTCCATGACAGCCGAGTACGCCTATGGCAAAGACGGCCTCTTCCCACATATTGCACCAAATTGTGAAATTAAATTTGACATCACCTTGTTAGGGTATCGACCACGTGTCTCGTGGGTAAAGCCGTTGATTCAAGAGCCAGGACTGAGTCAGAAGCCTTATTTTGAGGCAAAACAGTCCAAAGATGCGCGCTATGCGGACGACACAGGAGACGACAACTCTATCGACTAACGAATGTAATTACAGTATATTTGGATATAAAGAAAGCTTTTCTTACTCATTTGTCAGTAATAACTCTGGTAAGTACTCAGCGGCGTGGATCCCGCACTCTTCACATGCGTGGATCACTACATGTTTGATGTGATTGAAGTCTCTTTCATAACTAGGTCGGTAATCCCTGAAGCGGAAGAGATCCTTGATGAGAGCTGGTTGCTGCGCGGCGTCAGCACGGCCGTCTCGCGGCTTGATGAATTCTTCAACCGTTTTCAGCTCCGCAAACACATTTTTCAGGTGGAAACGGTCCAAATCGTGCATTTCTGCGTGGCGATTCCGCAGTTTTTTACGATTTTCTTTTCTTGCTTTGCGCAGTTCCACCAACTCTTTTTGGATTATTGACGCGTACGACATCATACTGAGTGAGTGAGTGAGTAAGTAAGTGAGTGAGTGAGTAAGTAAGTGAGTGAGTGAGTGAGTGAGTAGGTGAGTACCTGTCCAAGTAAATATCCAGCGCGATAATCGCTAGGTCAACTTGCGCATTGAACAAAGTTGAATTTACGCTTTCAACGGAACTATTCAAGCTATTTCTTATGTAATTTAATAGAATAAAGAAATGACCGGTGCAGCAGTCCCCGAGTCCCGCCGCCGGAAAGACTCCTGCGCCGTGCTTCAACTTATGACTCACGTCATGCTTATGAGTGCACACAGCTCGCACATCACTATGGTGACACTCGGAATCCACGCCACTCATGCGGTACTCTAGAAAAGGAACCGGGGTATACAGGTTATTCGCACCGTTATGGGGATTTCTGACTAGCACCGCGGGATACGCAATATCTGCCTTGGTGTTGAGGTCTATCCTGCGCCCGTCACGCAGCAACACTTCGCACTTACTCTCATCTACCACACAAGTAACGGTTACTTTGGTGTAGTTTGAGTGCCAGTTATCAAGAGCTGGGCGGATGTACACCGTCATCCCTACCTCGACCTCTGTCTCGCGCTCTGGTCGCTTCGGTGCGATGCTGCTTATGAAGAGCAGCAGATGCAACAGCGTCTCGCACATAGCCGTCTCTAAGTAGCTGTAACGGACAGGTTGTTGCTCATTCGGAGTAGGGTTTTGACTTGAAAAATAATGAGAAGCCACGCCGCCTCCAATGCTGGGACTCACTGATTGCTTGGGGCTGTTCTGGGCGATAGGACTTGGGGGGACGGGGACTACCGACAAGCTGCCCTTCGGACTCGCTGCTCGGCCTGCCTTGTGCTTGTGCGACTTGTCAGGTTTAGCTTGACGTTTCTTGGTAATCCCTCCGAATCCCGACATTTCCTTTTGGGTTACAAGTATTGTGTGTGCCATGAACGAGTCCACGTCGTTGTCTTGGTCGTCCTTCTTGTAGTAGAGTATGGCACTCAAGCGCGGCACCGTTGACATGATATGCTGCTGCAAGGATGCGAACACAGTCGGTAATCCCGCCTTCCACGCCCTGAAGTACCAGTTACACTGGTTAAAAAACACTACAATCGTCTGCATGCAACGGATCTGTCGCAAGGAATACCGCGTGTTTTCGAAGTAAAATGGCAGCAACAACAGCTCTTGATGCGTGTTGATGAAGGCTATAAGAGCCTCGTAGATGCTCGCATTCGTGAGTATGGAATCCGCGTCAGTAGTGCTGGATGATGCCTTGAATGGGTAAGTGTGTGAGTGAGTGAGTGAGTGGGTAAGTGAGTAAGTGAGTGAGTGAGTGAGTGAGTGAGTGAGTGAGTGAGTGAGTGAGTGAGTGAGTGAGTGAGTGAGTGAGTAGCTAGCTACCTTGATGACAGCAGTGAAGATATCAACTGTTC
>JACCDO010345659.1_pt1 | contig 20071 bp, 19 predicted proteins | sample 7446101 | NCBI WGS metagenome assembly JACCDO01 (sample SAMN15323440, study PRJNA562643) | freshwater metagenome | isolation source: river surface water | place: USA:Blue River Watershed | collected 2017-08-16
TGCTGGTTCCACAAAAGATATATAGAGAGAAAATAAAGTATTACCGGACCATACGCGCCAAATTTATTAAATAATTCTACTAACATATTCATAATATAATATGATATTATTATTTGGGTACTTTTAATACTGATATAAACATTCGCATACAATTGTGCAACACCAATCGTTACCATTTAAATTCAACACGTTTCCTTTATCATCTAACAATTTTACCGCCATTCTCTCAATATTTACAGGTCCAAAATAAACCCTTGAATTGTCTTGTAATGAACCGCTAAATTCTACCAGTAAAGAACCAGTTGGAACACCAGTCGATGTTTTTACAGGTAATATAGCCAAAATATCAGAAGAGGTAGGGGCTTTTGCCAAATAATTGGTCAAGTTGTTATTATTCTTATTTATTTGATTTATAGTGTACAGTTGCGCGTTTGTAAGCGTGCGAGGTGCACTAGGAAGAACAACTTGACGAGAAGTGTATTCATCTAGATATTTTCCAGCTATTAATAGCCCATTTTCAGTATTTAAATTTTGATCTCCAAATAACGACTCTACAACAACATCGTCAACCAGTTCTGTTAAATTGCTACTTGTTTGAGCAGGATTTATACAAAAATATGGTATATCGGGAGAAGCGTAAAATGGCATCTTTAAAGTATTCGAAAATTGCGCAATAGATACAAGGCTATTATTCACGTGATTTTGATTATAATCATCCAAAACAAGTATTAAATATTTGGTACCGTTTAAATCTAGTACAGAAGAAGCGGTATTACCAGCAGGATCGATGCTAAAATAGGGCAATTTATACCCCATTATCCATCCTAATGTATTATTAAAATAATGGTTTGAGCTGCTCGCACAATTTACGGTACACTGTAATTCTCCAGTAAAATCATAAAATACAATAGATGTTTCAGTTGTAATAGTAAATGTTGGTAAAATACCATCGGGGTCATTATATGTGCCATTGTACAAAAACATTGTTATTTTTCCATTATTTGCATTATAATAAACAGGATTATTTGCAGTAACATATCCAGTGACTGCTGGGGTTGTGAAGCCCGCATTTTGAAAAGATGTATTCAATTGTGTCTGAAACCCTGTTTGACTATAATTCCCTGACGGAATAGATACTGGAACCGCATTATTTGAACTACTATCTACTATCCAAAAACACGTATTACCATAAGCCTCATCTATGGTATACCAACTAAAAGGTATTTGATATGAATATAAACTCAATTTTAATGCATTTTTCAATGTATCAGAGAGATCCAACGTATAATTTGTGGATGTTGAATCTACACCGCTGGTGTATTGTCTAAATTGACTATCGAGATTTATAAATCGATTAATTGTATTTTTTAAATTAGGGTTCAATGAGTCTTGTTTTACAGGTAAATTAAATGTATCCGTAGTGGCAATTTGTTCTCTATTCATTGGATTATGTTGGTTACCAAAAACGCCGATTTTTTGCTTCCTTTGTGTGATTTTATCGAGTTGATTTTGGTCGCTTTGGGTAAGATTTTCATTCTCATACCAATTTGTGATTTGTTTTTCACCAGCTGGATATATAGCTTCATCAGACATAGTCCCGAAGCCTTCGATTCTAGGTTCTACGACAATTTTGCCAGTGGTATCTTCATCTGAATCTACATCTAATCCTTCCGAATATTGTAATAATTGACTTTGAACCTCTTTAAAAAAAACGGCTAATCGGGGATTTTTAGTTTTAAATTTATTTATCAATTGTTCTGTTTTTTCTATTATATCATCATCATTCAATTCGTCATTATCAATATCAACTATGGTTAATAATTCCGATAAAGTATAATTGGAAACATTTGTATCAATATCTGTCATAATATTATAGATAGTACAGATATTGTTTTTAATAAAAAAACGGCAAATAATAATAGTGCTGATTTTTTAGTGCCGTTTTTCAAGTAATATTTTCACAAGAATTTCTTATAAAATTTCATCGTTTTCTGCTAGTTCAACTACATCTGTAACTGTAACATCTTTGGTACAACGATTATCTACTTGTAATTTATCTCTAAAATGATAAATAAATAAATCCCTTATTTCTTTTTTTACATCTAATCCATCGTAACTTTCTAATTTTAAAAATTGTTTTGGAAGCCTTGTTAATCCTGCGCCTCTTTTGGAGTGAGTATATCCTTTAAATAATATCTCCTCCAATGCATAAACAAAATGTGAATTATAATCATCTATGGTTTCCCTGTTTATAAAATAGTTTCCAATATAAGTGTACCTATTTGTGTTACCATCTGAATGAACTTTGTAATACTTTTTGGTTTCAGGACGATTTTTGATTAAACCAATCCCTTCAATTTTGTTAGTGACATTATTCATTTCAATAACAAATACAGGGGTGTTGTACAAGATATGAGGTGATAATTCTAATGGACTACAATACATACAACCAAAACCGTTTTTTTTTCTATAGGCATAATTCGCATCACGTGTTTCATTATTAAATCTACTGGTTACAATTGTATACATAATTTGTTGTAAATATTAGTTATAATGCCTTTATTTATATTAGGATTTATTTATCAATTTTAAATAAAAATATAATTTATATGAATTGTTGTATTTGCGGACCAGTAAAAAACTGTGGCCCATATTTACCCAAGGTTTTTGAGAATATAGAAAAAATGGGTTCTCTCTTTGATGATTATAAAATAGTCGTTTATTATGATAGATCAAACGATAACACATTAGATTTATTAAAACAATACCAAAAGAAAAACAATAGATTAATATTTTATGTTAATAAAACACCAATGTCAAAATTTAGAACACATCGAATAGCTATAGCTCGCAATTATTGTTTAAATTATATAAGACAAAATGCCCAGCAGTTTCCATACTTTATAATGATGGATTTTGACGACGTAAATTGCAAAAATATAAATGTAGAACCGCTGAAAAGATCATTGCTTAGAAAAGACTGGGACGGACTATCTTTCAACACAAGTCCATACTATTATGATATTTGGGGGTTATCCATATGGCCGTTTTGTTTTAGTTATAATCATTTTCAAAATAGTTACAAATATTATGCAATCATTAAAGACTATATGATGCTCAAGCTAAAGCTTTTAAAACCAGGACAATTATTACCGTGTATATCATCTTTTAATGGTTTGTCTATCTATAGAACACCCAAGTTTTTAAATACATATTATGATGGCAAAGTACGTACGGATTTATTTCCAAAACAGTATATAGCAGCTCACGCAATAGCACAAAAATCAAACGGTATAGTCTATAAAGATTATGGTCACGTAAAGGGCGCTTACGAGGATTGTGAACATAGAGCATTTCATCAAATGGCTAGGAAGAATTCAGGGGCAAGAATAATGATAAGCCCGGAGATTTTGTTCAAGTAAATAATTGCAAATACCGTGAAACAATAATTGTATATATGTTTATTCAATATATTTATTTAATTCGTCTATAGTTATGTCAGTAATTTTAATCTTATTTTCAAAATTAGGGTAAGAATAACTACAAATTTTATCAAAAATAAAAAAGTGTTTTACACTAGTTAATGTATAATAATTCAATAAACCAGGTACTACTCCTGAATTTACAGCAATAACAACTTTGGCTTTTGTTGATAGCGATGCAATATCTTTTACGGTTAATTCTTCATCCATAGTACATAATACATTTGTTACTTTTGTTGTTGTAAGAATTTTAAATGTTTTGTTTAATTGTAATATATGGTTATCCCATTCTTGTTTATTATAGGTATATTGTTTGGAAAATGGTTGCGAATTTAATATTAAAATGTCAAATATCTTATATTCATTCGGTATACTATCTAATCTAACAAGTAAATCGTCATCTACATACATAAATCTATTTATTATTACAGGTATGCATAGATTATTCAAAACTATATTATAAAATCTCTTTAGGTATTCATTAAAAATGACAGGATGTTTTTGGTCACAATGTTTGTAATTAAAAAATCCCTCGTTTACCCACATTTCGATAGAATTATTTGGCTTCTCGGTCAAAGATAACAAAGTAATATTAAGACTACATATAAATTCCTTTATTTGATTTAAATATTTTTTAGGCGCATAGTAGAATATTTTAATATTGTTTGTTTCGATATAACTCTTTATGTTGTAAAAAATAATACAATTAAATATATTGTCGCCCAAATGATAACTATTATGTAGATGGTAAACATTATTGTTTTTAAACAAACGTATAGCATTATTAATGCTGATATTATTTTTATTTAAATGGGGTTTCATTTATATAAAAATATATAAAAATTATGAGTTTCGTATTTTATTAATCACATTTGTAGAGCTTTTATTTTTAATAAAATCAAAAAACATAACCTTTTCGACATATTCTTTGCCTACAATATTATCTATAGTGTAATCTGACCCTTTCACTAAAATAGTGGGTTTTAATGTTCTGATTACATTCAAAGGAGTATCGTCATTAAATATAATTATGTAGTCTATAAAGTCAAATAATGAGAGAATGGCTGACCTTTCATTAATATCATTTATAGGTCTAGAAATACCTTTTAACCTTTTTATTGAATCATCCGAATTCAAACCAACCACTAAAATATTACCGTGTTTTTTTGCAAATTGAAATAATTGTATGTGAGCAGAGTGCAAAATATCAAAACATCCATTCGTAAAAACTATATTTTGTGTATTAGAAAGTTGAGTAATTTTTTCAGTTTCATAATCATATATTATTTTACTTTTTTCAATAAAAGCATTTTCATAATAATCATTTATATCATTCAGATTAACATTATAATTACCTATAACACCAACACTTTTTCCTCCAATATAGTTTGCAATTTTACAGGCAGATAATAGGTCTCCACCTTTCAAAAAAATATAGACAACAACCGCTAACACTATATCACCCGCCCCAGTAACATCTACCAAATTAATAATATCATTATGCTCTATCTTATTACAAATATTGTTTAGAACCATACCCTCTTTTCCTCTTGTTAGTAAAATATTTTTGCAATTTAATTTATGTGTAATATTTTCTAATATTTTGTGAATGTTTTTTTCTTGAGAAATAATTTCAGCTTCTATTTGATTTGGTTTAAATAAAAAACAATTTTTGTACTTCATATAATCGTTGGTTTTGGGGTCAATAAAGGTTGGTATTTTTTTTTGGTTAGCATATGTAATTATTGTTTGCGAGAGAGAATATGTAATTACACCTTTATTATAATCGGATAATATTATTGCATCAATATTTTGCTTGTTTAAAATATATTCACATATTTGTGTTTCCAAATCAACTGATATATCGTTTGTAGTTTCTACATCGTATCTAACAACTAATTCATTATTATGAAAAATACGGTTTTTCTGAGTAGTATGTCTACCTTTATCAATAAACAACTTGTTAGTAATGTTTTTTGAATGAACCAATTCTAAAAGTGTATTACCATGAACGTCATCACCAATAACACTTATAAGTTCCACATTTGTTTTAAGATTCGTTAAATTCATAGCAACATTTGCAGAACCACCTAAAATATAATTTACATCTAAAATATTATAGATAGGTATATCTGCCTCGGGCGCTTTTCGCGTTATGTTGCAATATTTATTGATATCTAACATTACGTCTCCAACTACAATTATGTTCATTTATATAATAAATGAACATAAATAAATTTATATGTCTATAAAGTTTTGTAGATTTATTGTATTTGGATACCAATAAATATGTTTAAAATTTCTAGCGTGTGCATTATTACATTTTACATATTTTTTTGTACAATTATCAAGTTTACTAGCAATAACAGATAAAAAACTATCTATTCCTATATAACCGGACGACTGTTTTAAAATTTCAATACTTTCAGTTATTGTAGTTTTAGATGATAAATTTATTATGTTATTATTTATATCTATAGAACTAGGAATTTCAATAAAAATCTTTGATAACATTACTCCAGTGATATTGTTTTCATTTAAAAATTTAATTGTATTGATGTAATCTATATCTACAAAATTTCTAGTTAATGGACATTTATCTATTTTTGAATGAGCTGTATTACACTTAATACAAGATATTCTATTATCTTCTGTATAAGGAGATATTACAATATATTTATCCGGTAAATTAAATTTATCTTTAACATCTAAAGAAATAGTTTCAAATAAAAAACAATGTTTACTGAATAATGCATCTTTAATTAATTTTTTAGATAAAATTGGGAAGACATCGCTAATATTTATTATTTTTATATTCAATTTTTTAAATATAGGAAATTGCTTATATAATTCATTCGAATCATCAAACCCAGGTTTTTTAATTATATCAAAATTATAATATAATGCAAAATACTTATTTTTAGAGCTATACGTTTCTAATAAATTTTTTAGAATTAAAGATTGTTTTGTTAAAAAAATAATGTTTTTCTTAAAACTATATCCAAAAAATTGATCAATTGCTATAAAATCCCCTATACCACCAGTAACGATTATAAACGTGTCAATATCATTACAAGATATTTCATATAAAACATCTTTAATTGTGTCATAGTTTTTATTATCATCGACAAAATTAATTCCATCCATAACACTTTTATTTGCAATGGTGTCATTTTCAATATTTTCATTTACAATGGTTTCATTTACAATGGTTTTATTTGCAATAGTGTTGTCTACAATATTTTTTTTGTTTACTATATTTTTTTTGTTTACCATATTTTTTTTGTTTACCATATTTTTTTTGTTTACCATATTTTTTTTGTTTAGCATATTTTTTTTATACGAAAAAGTATGTAATAATTCCATTATACGTTTATATATTATTATTATATTTTATATAAATTTATATATATGTTTTCTTTGAATGAAATAGAAAATTATGAAAAATTAGAAAACGGTATTATTAAGCAAAAAAAAGTAAACAAAATTGAATATAATTTTGATTATTCGAATAAATATAACTCTTATGGAGAAAAATCGAATTATTTATCGTACTTAAGATTAGGCGTTTTATTAGGTGCAATTAACGAACCCCCCAACTCTATTTTAGATGTTGGTTATGGTAATGGTGCATTTTTAAACAGTGCTAAAACTATCATTAATGAGTGTTCCGGGTTTGATATATCTAATTATCCATTACCTGATGGTATTAGAAAAGAAACCGATATCTATAGTAAACATTTTGATGTTATTTGTTTTTTTGATAGTTTAGAACATTTTGACGATATTAACATAATTAATAAATTAGATTGTAATTATGTATTTATTTCAGTACCTTGGTGTCATTATTTTTCCGATGAGTGGTTTTTTAATTGGTATCATCGTCGTCCAAACGAACATTTATGGCATTTTAACGATAAAAGTTTGGTGAAATTTTTTGAAGAAAATGGATTTGAAAATATATATCTCGGAAATTTTGAAGACGCTGTAAGAAAAAATCCTACGTGTAATGGACACCCAAATATATTGTCTGCTGTTTTTAAAAAGATAAAATAAACAAATACCTATATTTATTATATAAGTGTTTGTTATATAGATGAGTTCAAATATTTTAAATAATGATGCCGAATTTATAAAATATCAATTAAATCATTATCTTAAAAATTATAATAATACGTCAACCAAATTTAGTTATATTGATGCTGTTAATGATTATATATCACACACGAATATAGCAAAGAATGTTAACTTTATTTGGATAGAAGTTATTTACAATAATTCAATCGATATTTATTTTATTGAAGAGACCAATATTGGAAATATAATGTCAAATAAAGCCACACTGTTAGAATATTATAATTCAGAGATTATAAAAGACCAAACCAAGTTAATATGTAGTTCTATAAACAAATTTCCATTTTTTATAATTAGAAGTGGTTGGGATATACCTTTTATAAATATAAACCATCCGTGTTTATTAAGAACATCTAGAAGAACAATAAATGATTATGGGGTTTTAATACCTGATAGCAGTACACAAAAAATAAAAATTCTTTATAATTTCAAAAAAGAATTCCGTAATATTATTTTTAGAGAGAAAAATAATCAATTAGTTTGGCGTGGTACTTTTACGGGTCTATTTTCAGAAGAAAATAGTAAATACCTTGAATTTAAATTAAATGATAATAGCAGAAAAAAATATAAATATTATAGTAGAAGTCATTTTGTAAATACATTCCATAACAAATATAATGTTAAATTTTATATCACAAATACAGAAATTATGGAAACTCGTGAAATGACAATTCCTAAAGAAGCAAGTAACACTAGTTTTCTAGACACAAGTAGTATGGCTAAAAATTATAAATTTCAGATAGCTCTAAATGGAAATAGTTTTGCTGGTTCATTTGGATGGAATTTACTTTCAAATTCTGTTGTGTTTCACCCAAAATACGAAGACAATTTTTATACATATATCAATCCTAGAGAGAATATAGACTATATTCCGATAAATGATAACTATGATGATTTAGATAGTAAAATAAAATATTATACTGAAAATACAGATGAAGCAGAAACTATTGCAAAAAACGGAAAAAAATATATAGAACAATTGTTGAAGTTATCGCCAATTTTAACAAAAAAAACTATGAATAAAATTCATTCTTTATACAAACAAGACACATTAAATCAAGCTGTAAATTTAATGAATCAAAAATTAACAAAAATAAGTGTAAACCTGAAGAACAATAATTTTGTCATAATCTAATCCCCTTTCCACATTCGAAAACTGTCCTCATCATAATGTTTTGTTGATACTTCGAAAACCTCAGAATCTTCAAGTGCAATTAACTGATGCGGTTCACCTCTTTCGTTTGTAATGACATCACCAACCTTTAAATATTCGGTATGTGTTGTACCTGTATCAGTTTCTACCCATACTAAAATAAAACTTCCTTTTGATACATACCAGGTTTCCTTCTTTTTTATATGGTAGTGCATTGAGAATTTTTTATCTTTTTCAAAACACAAAAGTTTACCACAATATTCATCATTATTGACAAAAATAATTTCTTTACCCCAACCCTTTGTAACTAGTTCAACTGGTAATTTTTTCGATTTAAAATTCTCTTTTGGAACAGGCCATTTGCTATCTACATTAAATGACTTATCATCTATATAAACATCATAATCAGGCTTTCCCATTAATAAATTATCATACTCTACGTTCCATTCCTTCAATTGTTTCAATGTTAATTCGCGATGGTCAATGCCAGAACTACCGCCCCTAGCCGTCCAAATTGTAATATGATTCCCTTGTTTCTTTAGTTCGTTTACATAGCATATTCTTTCTAGAATTGGCACAGAATTTACATAATCACTTTTTTCTGTAAAACACAATGTATTATCTAAATCAATATAGTATTTCATTTATAATATATTTATTTATATTTATTTATCTTTATTTATCTTTATTTATCTTTGTTGGAAAATTATTTATCTTTTTGATATCATCGTTATATTCAATAAATAAATTATGTAGTCTCTTATCAATTGTTTTAACAATATTGTTTGTTATATGTGGCGGTATAAAATTTATAGGAAAATGTAGTAAATTATCATTTTTTAAAAATTTTTTTAACAAATCGACTACATCAGGCTTAAATATATCATCATACCGAAGAAATAAAATGTTATTATAGTCACAACTCGTCCATTTATTAAATTGTTGTATCATAAGGCGTAATAAATTTCTATCAGAATATTGTTGGGTAAGTGAATTACTTAATTTACATTGGTTTAAATCCCAATAACCATTCCCCCTTCGTTTCATTGATAACATAGCTTCTATTGGGTTTCTAAATATATAAATAATAGGAATATCCAAAATTACTGGTTCAGGACAATGACATAAAATGTCATCATATACCTTTGAATGACATTTATATCCATTTTTTTCTAACGTCTCAATTAGTGTGTTTGTTGAAGAACCACCATACGAAACAACTGCAATATCTAATTTTTCGGATTTAACCGCCTCATACAAATTATTTAAATCATAAATACTCATTTTATACTATGTCTATATAAAAGTATTATTTTAAATTTGTGTATATTTTTCTTTCTGCCCATAAGTCAGCATAATATTTTTTTTTTTGAAACAGTTTTTGTTCTGCTCTATAGTTTGGATAATAATTTAAAATTATTTTACCTGTATAAACAATATAACAATCGTTTATTTTTCCTTCTACAATTGTTTCTTGAAAATATAGTTCAAGTTTATTTATCTCGTCTTTGGAAAAATATAATCCTAAAACACCTGGACCTGTTGGGTATAAAGAACTTATGCCATAATATTTATTTTTCACATTTTCAACAATTTTGTTAATGCAGTCTAACATTATTTGGTTTTTCGGCATTGTTACAATTAAAGCAGTATATACACAATTCTCAGGTCTGTCTCTTACAAAATACTCCTTTTCGGTCAAAGCAATCAATTTAAACCCATTTACGCATTTATATTTTATGTCTAAATATACTCCACCGTTTATATAAAGAGTACAAAACCGCCACAAGTCTGATTTATATGAGCAAGGTATTAATGAATTATATGCATTTAATACCTTTTCATCAAAATTAACTTTAATGAATTCTCTACACTCATTTTCATCATATAAAAAATGTTTAAATTCAGGATTATTTGTAACAAGTTCTAGATAATTTTGTTGCATCAATGGTGGCAAATCTTTAGTATGCCAGCACGTGTATAAATGTAAAGGTATTTTGCTCTTGTAAGATATTTTTACATCGTATGGTTTCAATAAACTCTTATACAAAATAAAGTTATTTCTATCCTTAATAAATTTTTGAGTTTGTTCTTTTAACCTTTCTCTTGCCTGTTCTTTTAACTCTTTTAATTTTTTTAGCTTTTCTTGTGTATATTTTTGTTTATTCAAATACGCTGCCAACATTTTATATAATATATATATAATAATATATATATAATATGTCGAACTTGTTACATACAAATAATACAAGAGAAAATTATAAAGATATCCGTAAAAGAATTATACCATTAGATGTATATCTAACTTGGGGTACCAAAAACTTACCAAATAAAATGAGTGAAAGAGTCGAAACATTAAAAAAATTAAACCCACAATTTAACTATCATTTATTCGATGATAATGATTGCAGAGAATTCATTAAAAACAATTTTCGCGAAGATGTATTATATGCGTATGACCATTTAATACCTGGAGCCTATAAAGCCGATTTGTGGCGGTATTGTGTATTATTTATAAACGGTGGAATATATTTAGATATTAAATTAGCTTGTATCAACGATTTTAAATTGATTAGTTTAACCAATAAAGAGCATTTTGTAAAAGATAGACCTGTAAATAGTGTGTATAATGCATTTATGTGTTGTAGAAAAGGGAATATACTATTGTTTATGGCGATTAGGCAAATTGTAGCAAATGTTAAAAATAGGTATTACGGTAAAACGGCATTGTCCCCTACAGGTCCTGAAATGTTGGGGTCAATAATTTTAAAATATAAAATACCTATTAATATAGATATGACACATTATCACGGCGGCGGCTATATACTATATAAAAAACGATTTGTTATTTCTACTGAATATAAAGAATACAATGAAGAAAGAAATGTTCTATACAGCAAAAATTACACAAAACGTTATGATAAATTATGGGCAAGTAGAAATATTTATAAGTAAACGCGTCTTTCTTTCCATAAAACTGCATAATGTTTTTTGGATGCATACTTGTCTCTTTCTTCAATGTGACCATTATAACTTTTTAAAATCGGCACATTTTTAAAATAAACAATTTTATAATTATGGTCATTATTTAGTTCTTTATGTTTTAAATCAACTATTTGGTTTGTTGTTGAAATTAATTTTGACAGCAATTTCGGCCCTGTAGGTTCTAAAAAACTATCACCGTAAAATTTATTTTTTACATTTTCAACAATCATATTAATGGCATCAAGTAATATTTTATTTCCAGGAAGACAAACCATAACCGCGTTATAGATATCTATGTTATTTGTATCAGCGGTCAAGTGTTCACTTTCAATTAAATTGATAAATTTAAACCCATTTAGTGGTGTATATTTAATATCTAAATATATTCCACCTTTTATAAATAATACACAATACCGCCACAAATCGGCTTTATAGGCTCCAGGTATTAAATGGTCATACGCATATAATACATCTTCGCGAAAATTGTTTTTAATGAATTTTCTGCAATCATTATCATCAAATAAATAATATTTGAATCCAGGATTTGTTTTTCTTATATGTAGAATTGATAGTGCCATTAAAGGTGGAATTTTCTTTGAAACCCAGGTTTGAAATATATTATTTGGAATAATAGTGTTATATTTTTTTTTTATCGGGTAAGGAATGTTTAATTTTTGTTGTAATTCCAATAAAGTGTTTTCCTTTGTAGTATTTTTATTTGAAACAAATTTCATACCTATCATTTTAAATTTAAGTATAATAACATTATAATTAAATTTTAACTTTATTACGATATTCATAATTCTTGCAGTATTTTTTCAGCCATAATTTTATATCTAGGATTTTCTAAACTTTTCTCTAATAGAGACCACGGTGTGCAGTATTGTAAAGCGGTGACTCCTTTTTCACAGAATAAATTCAGAAGTGATGGATTAAAGCCCGACATCATTGAACAGTTTTTTTGGGTTGATAACGTAGGAAATCCTGACGTACTTTTTAAGTTCCAAAACAAAATATGCGGTGGTTTATAGGGTTTACCATTCAAACGTATTCCTGCCGCTTCATACTTTGCCTTCATAACTTCATATAAATTTTCAGTGGTGTATTCCTCGTTGCGGTCCATTTGCATATCTGATAATATAACAAGAACTAAATCCTGAATATCTTCAGGAGACATTTTATTTTGAATAATCGCATCTAAAATTATGTCTAAAGCCGCATAAAAATCAGTATTCATCCCCCATTCAGCGCGTTTTATAATACCCACTTGTGTAACAAAATCGTCATAATTTTCTAAATTTATCCAAGAAGGTTTTGCACTAAATGTCATTATCCTTTTTCCTAACATAGATTTTTCCGCTATTCGAATTCCTAGTGCAATTCCAACATTCGCAGGGTCTCCTTCCATAGATGCTGAAACATCTACCATTGCAATCATTTTACCTAGATTTCCGGTGTGATTAGTATTATCACGCCATTGAGAGTTGAGTAAATCTATTTCTATTTTATTACCCCCATCTATTAATTGCATCGCTTGTTTTGTAAAATCTGCCATTCCAATGCGTTTACCTTTTATTTCATTTTCACCATTTTCAAAACGTTGAATATATGAGGTAAACTGTTTTGCACAATCAATTCTATCCTTATTATCAGGAAAGCGAATTTCTCCATTATATTTAATGTTTAAAAAGGCCTTTTTTTGTTTACAAACCGATATAGAAGTAACTTTATTAAAATCAATAGAAGACCATTCTTTATTGCATTGTTTGATTTGAATGGTATCAATATGTTTATTCAGTTTTGATAATAATTTACGGTAATCTGTTTTACACTTCGTGGTTGCTTTCTTAAAGCTATCATCCGTTTTGGCTGTTGATAAATAATGACTATAATAATCGTTGGCAAATTCACTATATAGCCAGCCAAAAGAGGATTTCTCTCTTGGTATCCATTTCGCAACCAAAGAAATGTTTTCTATATTCAAAATGTAATTCACATAATCCTTTTTTAATTGTTCATTTGTAATCTTAACTGCATATTGTAACAATAAATTCGTAAACAGTCCCCCTTGTTGTCTTCTACAATATTCACAAAAGTACTTGATATCTTTCCATGATCCATATGGGTGTTTTTTGTTGTCCCCAATATCAACTAAACACCGTAACGCGAATTTGGCTAGGACGGGGAAAAAAATATACCACGTATAAATCATCATATAAGTTAATGTACATTCCCCTTTACCATCGATAATATCTCGTGTCTGCCCTATCATTCTATAGAGGATAGAAAGATACCCTTTCGACACTTCTTTATCTAGAACAGTGCCTTTTTTTATATTGTGTTTAAGAGATGAAAGCATTTCTTTGAGGATATTTTGCAGATTATCAAGCCCTGCAACATCTGTTCTTGTTAGTTGATAACTAAATTGTAATATTTTTTCTCGTATATTGTTTGACCACCCATATTCTACGTGACCTTTTTTACCAATTTGTGTAATTGTGTATTTATCATCCGCATTTATGAGTTCAGCCATTAGTTTGATATACTTCAATATGTATTATTCTTTATATCTTTTTTTTGATGGTTTTATTATGTCTTTTACTAGTATTTGCATTTGTCTTATTTGCTGTAAGATAAATTTTCTTAGTACAAGTATTCGTATTATATTCCTTTGGGTCAGTTGTTTTTTCATAAAATAAAAATAACAATTCATTCAAATCTTGAAACATACTAATAGTTTTATCGAATTTTACTGCATCAATATTTTTAATTACTGACAAATATTTATTATCTTCAATTGGATATAATAAAAAATCTTTTATATCCATCGCATCTATACAAATATTATATCGTAATATTGATAATAACGAATAATTTACATTGTTCGCATTTTTAGACTTCTTAAGTATTTTAAGTAGTTCTTCTCTAGTAATCTTGTTTGCAGTTGACAATAAAAATGTTTCTTGGTTTATTTTTTCAATTTCATTATTGCTATTAATATAAACATATTTCAAATTGATATAATACAAATCATCCTTATAAAAATCTTGGTATAGTTTATCAGTTTTCTCAAAATTATTAATCCAATCATCATTTAATTCATTATACTCGATATCTATAGAATTTGTATTATCCATAATATATTATAAAAAGTTGATATAATACATTATAATATTTAACTAATTATTTACGTAAAATGCTCAATAGTCATCATATTCATTATTCACCATAAAATTCATATCATTATAATCATCTTCATCGCCGTCAGAAAATTCGCTTTCCATTTCTGCGTAATATAATTCATCTAATTTATCAAAATAATTGTAATCATAATTTGGGAATTTAAACATTTTTTCCCATTCATCATAATCCCAATTTTCAATGTATTCACTAGTTCTATTTTCGTGTAATTCTACTAAAGCATTTAATAGTTGAAAATTGTTGTCATTATTTTTTTCTAAAATTGGTTCTTTTAAAGGCTTTGTTTTTATTGTAATATTATTTTTATCAATATCTTTTTTAATTATTGACCAACCAGGTAATAAATTTTTATAATCAATATCAATATTAGAGGTAACCTTATTTTCGACAACAGATGTAGTCAATTTTTCAGAAAGACTAGCATAATTTATAGTACCATTTGATGTAGATATATTTTGTCCGGCTTTAGGAGCAAGCTCCGGGAAATTTTCTATAGTCAATACTAGTTTTATTTGTTCTTCTTTTATTTTACGATCTGCTTCGCGTTTTCTATCATCTTTTAATCTGTCATCAGAATAATATTTATTATTTGTTTTTTTAAATGAATTATCTATTCCGTGTTTTTTTGTTTCATTATTATTTGAAACTTTATTTTTTTCGTTTTCTTTTTTCATTTCTTTATTTGACCCTTCATTTGAAATCAATGACGAAAAACGCGTGTTTTGTTTAAATCCACTCATAATATCCTATACTATTTTACGAATACCGTATAAAACCTTTTATATAAAGAATTACACCGTTTATGTTTAAATGAGTTATAAAAACATTATAATAAGTTAACAAATAAAATAGTAAAGTATTTAAAGACAATATATTATTATTATTTACCTCCTCACAGCAAAACATTTTATTAGTTAAATAACAGAAAATTCTGTATCTCTATATATTTTTACAGGAGGTCGCATTTAAAATCCATTTCAATTCCACAAAGCGCAACACTTTTTAATGTTGCGAATGGACGAAATGGTTTACATCGGTTACAAGCTAATCGTGTAATTTATAAATTTGTATTTTCATATAAAATTATTGTTTTCATACAAAAATTATCATCCAAAAATAAAAGGGTAGTGAAGGTAAAAATTTATTAGGGTTTATAGGTAAAAAATGGGGAAGCATTAAAATAAGTACTTGTGCACATTAAAAATTTATGATAAGTAGGCTATTTATCATAAATTCAAAATTTATATTTTTAAAATTTATATTCTTAGTAAATTAAATATCATCTACATCAACTTCTTCACCATTATCTGTTGTAATAATAATATTATCGCCCATTTTTGTACTCATTTGTGCTTCTATTAATTCCTCATATTCTTGAGTTTTTTCGTCAGTAAATACAATACCATTATCGTCTTCTTTTTCATTAGAATTAAATAATTTATTATCGTTATTCACAAATTGAGACCAATTAACGCTTGTGACATTATTTTTTAATCTAACTTTGTCTGCGTCACTGTATACTTCAATAACATCGCAATTTAATAATTTACCTGGTGCTGGTTCTTTCTCCCACTCTCGTAATCCAACTAGAAGCCACGTTCCATTTCCAATAAAATTATCACGTTTACCACGCCCTCTAAATTTACCTCTAATATGACATAAAAGAGGTTCACCTTTTAAATTAATAACTTGACAGCTAGCGCCACCAAATATTTTGATAACCTGAGCATATAATTCAGCATCATCTTCTGAAACTCTCAATGTATTGTTAGATTTTACAATAATATTTTTACGTGCAAAGCCCTTTGATTTATTTCCTCCTGTAGTGTTCTTGACCATTTTGAGTATATAGTATTGTATTATATATACTTAATAAAACCCTTTATTTCAATTTTATTTATAATGTATGCAATCGCGAATACCCAAAAACCCCACCAAATCCTATTGTTCCAACAAAAACCAATATTTTAAAAAAATGCGCCATTACGCAATCCGGGTTTACTATGTTGACTTAAATTATATAATGTTTTTACTTGTAAACTAAAACTAAAATCGGTATCGTGTAAATTTACCAAATTACCTTTTTGATTCAACAATTTAATATTTATTCGTGATATGTCTACTGGTCCAAAATATTCTCTCTTTTTATAAATAAAATTTGAATTGTTATCAAAGGTAGTTCTAAACAAACTACTATTTATAGGGATTACACCTAATATATTATTATCAATAACTCCTGCTTCACCTAAAACGCCAATGGTATTACTAATCGTTTGCGAACCAGTAAAATCATCCATTGCAAAATATAAATAGTCCGAATATGTATTGGTAAATATGGATTCAGACGTGTATGACTTACTTCCTGTATAATATACGTTTCTATACCCCATTAAGAACCCCATAGTTTGAAAATATTTTGCAATAGGGATCTTGGTTTTATCTACAATAGAATAATCCTCGTATTCTTGTGAAAAAGAGGTAGAATAAGAAGTACATACTACTTCAGTTTTTCGAAGCGTATTCATTGTAAACGCATATGTTGTGTTACTTATCGTTGTTTTATGGTCTGATAAACTGATTTCTACAAAAAACCGGTATAAATCAGAATCCGTTATACCCAATATTTGTTCATTGATTGCTTTTGTTAATGCATCAGGAAAACTAGCCTCTGTTAAAGGAGCTAATAACGAAGTTTTTGTACTTACAGCATAAGCGTTATAATTCCCCTGAGGCAATACAACTATCCCTGATAAACCGGTGACATCTTCTTCTATATATATTTTATTTGTTTGTGCATCTTCATTAAATGCGTACATAACATTCGGTATGTTGGCGGATGATAACGATATTGAAATGACATTTTTCCATTTAATGGGTAAATCATAACTAGAATTAGCAGGTGCTGTAGTAAAATAGTCATTTCTAGCTGCGGTATTGAACATATAAATTGATGTAGTTACATTATACCCATATCCGTTTATATTATCGGGCGCTATTATTTGATTTTCTAATGTTTGATGTGAAGATAAGGGGTTAATAATTCGACCAACTCTAGGGTCCTTATCTTTCTTCATAAATTTCTCTATAGATTTTTTTATCTCCTTATTGTTCTCCATATCGTGATAAAAACTAGTCAACACTTCCTTTGCGGACTTTATGAAGTTAATAATATCAAATTTATGTTTTTCATTATACTTATTTTTCGATGACAATATTTTGTTGGCTAACGCTTCTTCCATTTTAATTAAATCTTCCAATGAATACGTATTTTCCAATTTAAAAAATTTAATTAAATCATCTGTCGTATAATTATTAATATCTAAATCAAAACTAGGTTCCATTATATTATATTTGTTTTAAAAATAAAAATCTTATTCGCAATTATTTATAAACCATATTTATTTTCCTAAAATATCAAACAACTGTGGTATCATATTAGAATTTAGATTATTTATAAAACTCCACTCGGTTTCAGCGTTTATTATGTTATTATAATTTTCTTGCAAAATTTTTAAACTATTTCGTTTTGAAGGATCAGGATGTATATTTTTGGCAAGCTCAATGGTCATTTTATTAAAAAATGTAGATTTAAGAGAGAAAACCCTAGAAATATTCTCAAAAATATGCAAATATAAAACGCTCAAACTGTAAACATCCCATTTATCATTTCGAGACAAAATATCTTCAATTATATCCATTTTTGGTTTATTAATATATTTTTTTAACGTTTCTATACACGTTATCTTGTAGTTTTCCTTATATTTTTCCGAAAAAAAACTCAAAATACTTAAATTATCTACAAATGTCTCACAAATTTCTTCTACAAAAGAATACGAAAGGTAGGCTATATCATTTTGTATTAAATAAAATAATATATGTACCTCCAATGGTTTATGTGTATAATCATTTGACTTTTTAATGATATTTGTAATATACTCATTATTCAACTTAGAAACTAGTAAACTTGCTTGAAAATTTTTGAGTTGTGGTTTCTCTCCACAACTTATATTAAACACTATATTTTGCGGTGATAAATTAAAAAAACATATATTGTTGGTATTCAATTTAATTAAACTATTCAAAATATAGGAAAATGATTCAATACTATGAAAAATAAATAGTTTGGGTGTCATTAAATTGAATATAAAAAGGTTAAAATCTACACAATTTTCGTTTTTATATTTGAAAACCAAGTATTTGTTTTCATTTGACAAATCTAGTTTTTCAATAACCTTTTCATTTAATTGACTTATATTTACAAAATCATAATCCTCTAAAATTACAAAATTATTTGAATAATAAGGTATTTTTTTGATTTTTTCACAAATAGTAATTTCATTTATAGAATAAAAACCATAATTCACTAGTTTTGTTTTATATTTTTTTGTATGTTGTGTGGCGGATACAACGTTTTCTGTATTTTTAAAACATTTTGACAAAAAATGTTTGTCTATATTTGTTATTTGAATATTTGTAGTCATTACATTCATTATTATGGTTCTTTTATATTTTTACTTATTTTAATGCTTTTACTTATTATTGGTTATCAAGAAATACCTATTCTTGTATGTTTTTTTTATTTTTTGCTTTATTTCTACATTATTTGTGATTCCGTTACGACAAAGTATACTAACTTCTTCTTTTAACAAATCAATATTATTCTTACAAAAGTCATCAAAACTTTCAGATGGTTTGCAATTATTGCCGTCTATTTTATTTTGGATATGTTCATCCATAGCATCAAGTAATGTCTTTTGAACTCCCACATAATCGCGCCTCGTACTTGGTGCTTTTTTTTCAGTGCTTTTTTTTCTAAAATAATAACGCGCGCTTTTAAACATTTTATCTTGAATATTACCATCATAGCCTAAATTAGTCAACCTACGTATTTCGTCATTGACAATTTCATCGTTTTCTTCAATCCAAACATTCCAAGCTTCTTTAAAATCTTTTCTATGGTCATATTGATGAATCTTTGAAAATTTAAATAATTCGTTGGTAAAATCTTCTGTAAATTTATATCTATAAATATTTATATTGCTAGCATTATCAAATTTATTATTTTTATCAAATGTAGTAATACTTCTCTCGGTACTTGAATCTGTATCACATCTAA
>JACCDO010380066.1_pt1 | contig 20067 bp, 24 predicted proteins | sample 7446101 | NCBI WGS metagenome assembly JACCDO01 (sample SAMN15323440, study PRJNA562643) | freshwater metagenome | isolation source: river surface water | place: USA:Blue River Watershed | collected 2017-08-16
CCTAACTGCCGGCCAGCGGACCCAGGACCGCACCAGCGATATCATTCTGCTCGATGTCGCCCCGCTCTCCCTTGGCATTGAGACCTCAGGTGGCGTCATGACGACGCTCATCAAGCGCAACACGACCATTCCCACGAAGAAGACCCAGACCTTCTCTACGTATTCCGACAATCAGGTGGCGTGCGATATTCGCATCTTCGAGGGTGAGCGGCAGTTCACTCGTGATTGCAATCTGCTGGGGCAATTCCGTCTGGAAGGCCTGCCGCCGATGCCTCGCGGTGTCCCGCAGATTGAGGTGACGTATGATATTGATGCAAACGGCATCCTAAATGTTAGCGCAGCCGAGAAGTCGACTGGGAAGTCCCATAAGATTACAATTACGAATGACAAGGCACGCCTGAGTCAGGCCGATATTGACCGTATGGTGCGCGAAGCGGAGGAGGCGGCTGCGGATGATAAGGCCCGCCTGGCGAAGGTGGAGGCGCGCAATGAGATGGAGGGATATCTCTACAATGCGCGTAACTCAATTAGGGAGGATAGTGTGAAGGAGAAGCTGGGTGCTGCGACGGTGGAGGATGCTGAGAAAATCATTAAGGAGGGTCTTGATTGGCTGGAGGAGCATCCGGCGGAGGAGGCGGAGACCTATAAGGCGGAGCTGAAGAAGTATGAAGAGCGTGTGCGGCCAATTCTGATGAATCTCTATCAGGGTTCGGCGGCTGGCGCGGCTGCACCTGCTGCAGGCCCGACGGTAGAGGAGGTCGATTAGGAAATGTCGCGTGTAAAGTAGAATGACACGACGCAGTCGCGAAGCGCTACGACGCCGGCGGCGTGGTGGCGGTTTAATAGACTGGCTGAAAGGACTGTTACCTACAAAAAAGGGCCCACTACTTGGTCCTTCCGCGGCATCTGCCTCTGCACCTGCACCTGCATCTGCATCTGCGCCTTCTGCTTCTACAGCCCCTGCACCTGCAGCACCCGCACCCACTGGAACTGGGCCTATAATACCTCCTGGTCGGCGAGCAGCATTAAATCCACAAGGACTATCCGCTCAGCCAGGGCTATCCGCTCAGCCAGGACTATCCGCTCAGCCAGGACTGGTTTCCCCAGGACTATCAGCTCAACCAGGGCCATCAACTCAGATACCTAGCCTACCAGGAGCAACAATGCCAATCGGAACAACAATGGGCGGCCGTCGTCGCAAAACTGCACGCCGTCGCAACCAGAGCCGCAAAGTGAAGCGCACCCATAAAGCAGCACGGCGCTCCCAAAAGCACCGTCGCTCTCACAAGCGCCGGCATTAAACCAAAGCATCCTCCAAATCTAACAATTAGAGATTATGATATACTCTCTAATTGTCAACTCACCCGTCACCCTACTCTCTAATTGCTCGCCGACCCAGAGCCAGAAGCTGCCGCTGCCGCATATGCGCGCTCCTCCTTCTTCAGACGCACTGCATAGCCAAACACCACAATACTCATTAAAAAGATAACAATCATGAGCACCGTCTTCAGCCATCCTAATAGCTCACACCCACCATTTAGCACACAATGCACATCAGACATGCCAACTAGGATGAGGACAAGGTAGCCTAAAATAAAATAGAGGCTCGACTGCACATTATTGATGACAGCCGTTGTGGCAGTGCCTACGAGTAGTGCAATAATACCGAATATTGCGACAAACTTTGTTTGTGCGTTCTCAAACATCTGCTAATTGCAGCGAATTTATGCCTTGCGAGCTGCCGACTTTGGCTTGGGTGCACCTGCACCAGCGGCAGCTGGCGCTGCCGGCACCATCCCCGTCGCCTGCATCCATGCCTTCTTGGTCTGCTCAAAGAACGCAGCACAACCGCGAGCAGCTGCTTGCAGGGCCGCACGCGCAGTCACCTCATTGCCATCATCCACACCAATTCGCAGCACCATCTCATCGCGCAGAGGATGCGGGACCGAGTAACCTGCATAACTGATTTTAGGCTCCGCATCGCCCACTACATGATTGTCTACTAGCCATGTCTGCAACATATTCCCCAGCGTATGGTCGTGGCCCCGGAAAAGGAAATCGAAGCCAATCATACGATTCGCACTCGGCGTAATCGACACCTCCTCGGGCAGCTCGCCCTCCTCAATATTGCTATAGCGATTGCACATAGTCTCAATGACCTCGCATGCACGCTTCACAATATACTGGACAGGCAGCACACCAACCGATTCAATATTGAAGTCGAAACTATACGGCTCATTCTGCTCATCCACCTTAAAGCAGCGTGCAATCGCCATTGTATTAAATTCCCGTCGCAGTGCCTGGTATTTCTCCGTCTCACCTTTCAGGGACTCGGGGTCAGGATAGTTCTTCTGATTTTTGAGCCAGTCATTGAAGAATTCCTCAATACGACCCTCATCGTCATCGCGCGTATATGCATAGCTGCACTGGCTCACAGGAATATAACGGGCATGCTGTCGACCCGTGCCGACGCTCGCCTTTGCCACAAAGTGGATTCCCTCCTCTTTGCTCGCGGGGTTCGTCTTCGGTCGGAGCACTGCAATTAGGCAAGTGTCACCCGTAATTGGCGATGGTGGGAAGAAACGCCCCGTTTCAATCACAACTGGTTCATCCTCATTGGCGCGCGTCTCCTTCACCTCAATCATGCCTGCAGTGATATCCATTGGCTCCATTGTCTCATTTACGGCAGTTAGGGAGAATGTGTATTTGTCGGTATCAAATGTAAGGGGGTCCGTGACAGCGAGTGGAATGAGACCAATACGGTCGGCCAACATTTCATTTGTCATGGGTGTGTCATTGCGATAAATTGTAACATCGGTCGTAGTGCCCTTCTCGGTCATATCGGCCTTAATTGCTGCCGTTTCAACGCCCGAGATAATAATACGGCGGAGTGTATTGGCATAGGATACATGATAGGGTGCCAAGGTGAAGGTCATCACCTTATTTTTATAGTTGCGGATGTTCTCAAACTTCGGCTGCTTCATTTGTAGGGGCTTGCTAACTAACTAGTTGGCGACAGATTAAGTTCAATTTTCCTGCGCGGAGCGGCGGCCATGCGATGGTGAATACAGCGATAGCTATGCGGCGAAATGCGTAGTATTTTGGCATCCGACAAACATAGATGGCACGACAGACGCAGCACCTCTGCTTTTATTCAAACAAATGCGAATGGTCCCGCACCTTCCTAACTGAAATTGCAAATACCCCCTATAAGACCGAGTTTAACTACATTTGCGTGGACCCGTCGCCGAATCGCCCACAATTACCCGGCTGGTTGAAGAAGGTGCCGACACTTGTGATTCGAGGTGAATCGGAGCCACGTGTCGACAGTGAGGTGATGAATTGGCTCTTTGAGCGACGCCTGCGCGATGGTGCTTCACATAAGCCGGCAGGTGGAGGGGCAGGACAGGCCGCAGCGGCCGGCGCCGCCGGTGCAGCAGACGATCCCGACGCTTTCAATACGCTTGAAATGGGTGGTATGGGCACCGATACATATAGTTTTCTCGACTCCGATGGTGCAACTTCAGGAAATGGTGGGGCACGCATTCAGCACAACTTCGCCTTCCTAAATGACGCAGGTAGCCCTGGTGCAAGACAGAGTGCAACAGTTATGACGAGCCATAATGACAAGCGTAGCAAGAAGGAGGAGCTGTTTGATGCGCAGATGGAGGCATATCAGAGGGAGAGGGCAAAAGGGATGCCGCAGATGGTGATGCGGCAATAGGGCCGTCTGCGAACGGCAGTCGCGTTCGGCGGCTTCGCCGCCTACACCCTGTTCCCTAAATTGTGGGCCGTCTGCGAACGGCAGTCCTGTTAAGGCCCTATTGCCGTATGCAGCCCCCGTAAGGGTTTAAAAAATGCCCTCTATTTCCCCAGTAAGGATGTCTGCACTATCTGCCTTCGGCACACAACTCGTTCAGTTCTTTGAGGAACTGGTAGAAACGTTCCCAGATGAGCGTGATATTAAGATGGCAGCGGAGGCAATTAGTGGTGCAAAGCGAATTAACCCGCGCCTTGTCCTCGACATGTTCTACGAGCATTTCTATGTCGACTTCCACCGTGCCGTCGCCGCCAAGGATGTGGAAACACTCGTCGTAATTGGCCAGCAGAAGATTTCCCAGAAATTCAACTATATTATGCCAGCTGTCGCAATCTTCAACAAACACTGGGCAACTCTCACAGAGCCCAATCGAGAGGCCATTTGGAAGTATCTACTTGTCCTCTGTGTCCTTTGCGAGAAGTCCCTCGGCCTCATGCCCGACACGCAAAAGTAATTACTTAATGTCTAATAAAAACCCACGCGATTTGGATATTTAATATGCAAATCCCGTAGCAAATGTCTTTGCCAATTGCTGTCATTCAACACAAAATATTTCCCTGGCTCCAGGAATTTTACAGGCTCGACATGATGGAGCGTGTCGCAGCTGCCCGCGCCGAGAACCGCCTCCGCTACATTTGCGAAGATGTGCGTGCAAATACCCCCGTCTATGTTTTGAGTATTCTCACCCAATCCGCCGTCAATATTCAAATACCGTTCACACTCCCTAATTGCGACCCTAACAGAATTCGAACAGAAAATCGAATACCTGAATCGCACATTTCCAGCTTTTACAGACGTTCCCTCGCCGCCTGTCCCAGATTTTTATTAGAGCGCTAAAAAGCACCTAACGATTATCTACGATTTGCTAGTCATATGAGTGATACGACCGCCCCTGCCCCAACATCCGAATCCATATTCAATGCAAAATATGAGGAATTTGCCGCCAATCTGCGCGACGTGTTCCCCGAGCTCACCATTGAGATTGATGCCGCACTCGCCCTGACACCTGCCGAGCGCATTGCACAGTTCCGTCAGCAGGTCCTCCCCATTGCCGGCGACTACAAGCGCGATCAGAGCGCCAACCCCGGCCCCATTCTCCCCAACATCTCCCTAACTGACGAACTCTGGGGCTCCATTTCCGAGAACAGCCAAAAACATATCCAGGAATATATCACCCTGCTGGCATTTTCTCTTGTTCTCGATGGTGACACGCCATTTAGCGAGGATGCGAAGGAGGCGTTCGAGGAGTTTACCAAGACGTGGAAGGACCGTATGAGCAAGATTGATTTCTCTTCATTTACAGAGAAATTCGCCGGCCTATTCGGTATGAAGGAGGGGGCGATGCCACCACTACCAGAGAAGTTCCTGAAGGGGCATTTAGCGAAGTTGGCGGAGGAGATGATGCGCGACTTCAAGCCCGAGGACTTCGGCCTCGACGTCGAGGAGCTGAAGCGCTACGAGAATGAGCCTTCCAAGGCGTTCGAGATGCTGATGCGTGTATACACAACGAACCCAGGAATTATCCAGAAATCCATTCAGAAGATTGGCAAGCGTCTGCAGTCAAAGATTCAGAGCGGCGCAATCAACCCGCGCACAATTGTCGCAGAAGCTGAGGAGCTGATGAAGGAGTTTTCCACAAATCCGGCATTTGTAGAGATGATGGGGTCATTTAAGACGATGTTTGGAATGGAGGACCCTGACCTTGCACGGTCTGCAGGTCGCGAGAGCAATGCGCGACTCGCCATTGTGAAGGAGCGTATACGTAGGAAGCTGGAAGCAAAGAAGGCGGCTGCCGAAGGCGGGGCCGCACCAGCAGCGCCGACCCCTAAATCAAGTCGCCGCTAAAAGTAGTATGTCGGCGCAGTGCGAGCCCAGTTTCGTAAAAAAGCCGATGGTCCTTGTCCGACCATTTACAATATTCCCACCAACCGCATGCGGCAATGACATCCTAAATGCAGTTATTCGGGCAATCCTCCTTACAACTCTCATTATGTGTGCAACCTATTATTTTGCGCCTCTATATATGATGCATGTGGCTGCCTTATCTCTTATTATAACAGTGCTGCCATCTGTATATAAAATAGTGAAGGGCGAAGCGCCGCCAAAGGAGGGTTTCGTGGATAGCCAGGACTTCCTGCAGTTTTATAAGCCGGCGCCGAATCCTCTCCTCCCTTCCGAAGAGAAGGGCACTGTATCGCGTCTTCCTGCTGCCACAGGTGAGCCATGGACTCTGCCGACGCCGTCCAATCCATTCATGAACATCCTCCTAACTGACCTGAAGGAGCCTAATAAGTGGAAGCCGCCCGTGGTGACGGCATTTGACCCCGAGTCGAAGCAGCAATTAGACGACTTCTTCCGCATCCAATGGTTCTCTGACCCGACTGATGTGTTTGGAAAGAACCAGGGCCAGCGGCAGTTCTATACAATGCCGAGCAACTCCATTCCCAATGACCGCAAGAGTTACCAGGAGTGGCTCTACAAAATCCCTGGGAAGGTGTGCAAGGAGGGCAATGGTGCTGCGTGCCTACCTGGCACTGATGGCGGTGTAGTCCCTTGGCTCAATAAGGATGCCTAAATGGGCTGCAAACTATTCTTCTAACAACCTGCGTAGCAAGATGTTAGAAGGTTACGACCTCCTAAAAGCACTCAATGGGCGTATTGTGGAGCTCTCTGTAAAGCTTGGGGCAGCTGGTCTAGCATTTGCGCCCGTCTGCGGGGCTGACCTCTTTTACACAGATGGCGGCGCGGTTGGTGCATATATGAAACTTCTGCCATATAATTTTTATTATGATGCGCAGGGGCGGGCGCATTATATGTGCAGAATGGACAGTTTTGGGGCTGCTATTAGGGATTGGATTGCTGCGGTTGCGGCTGGCGCCGCTGGCACCGCTGCAGCATCAGAGCCTACTTCTGTTTGGGTGTAGAAGGCCGCGTTATGGGTCCAAGGGGTTTCTGCGTCTGCAACTTCGGGCCGCCCGTGCGCTTGGTGCACCGCGCTTTGAACAGTGTCTTCTTGCGCGTCTGCAGGACCGATTTTGTGCAGATGCCGAATGCTGCAGATTCTGCTGCCTGGGACCGCCCTGCACGCCCTGGGTTCCGCCGCAGGCGCACAGTCTTCCGCACAGCTTTTATGCAGCGGCAGAATTTATCAACAAGCCTGTTCCGCTTATGAGTTTTCTTAGCACCACTGCTGCCGCCACCGCGCATCTTCTAATTGCCGCATACTTTTTAATTACAATTAGCAAATAGTAGTATGGATATCAATCGCCTGACTCATCCTAAAGATGACCTCTGCGGCATCCAGTCGTTCTATGCGCAGTCTGCCGGCCCCGGTCGCTACCAGACTACAAACCTAGTCCCCAAGGCATCCGGCGTCAACAGCATGGCCATCGGGCAGCAGCTCGTCTACCCGCGCGAGGGATACGGTCTCAACAACGCCGCAATTGACGCAGACTCTTTCCTGCGCAACCAGCCCGAATTCAAGAGCAACCGCTGCAACATCCGCCAGCAGGCTCGCCCCTTCCTAACTGTCCCCTACATGGCAACTGGCCGCGGTAACCCAGATGTGGAGAGCCTCCTGCTGCACGCCGAACAGGTCCGCCTCGGTAAGGAGTGTGGCACTGTGACTGAGAACTTCTTTGATAATCAGTTCACACCCATGATTGATATGCTCAAGAACAATATCCAAAACCCGAAGAACCTAATTCCGGAAGTGGCGGCAGCAGGCTGGCAACGCGGTGGAATTGACACCCGTTCACTAGTGAGGGACTTAAACTGTTAATATGTTTTTATATCAATGAGTTATACACTTGATATTCTTAATAATTATGCCGATGAAACATCTGCAAAATTATTAACTGACCAATTGCCAAAATTAGGAAAAACTGCTAGAATTCCATTTACATGTAAATGTGGAAAAGAAGATTCTAAAACATTTATACGGATTAAATTTTCAGGAGTTTTATGCAAAGAATGCACAGAACTTTCAAGGAGAAATAAAACGGAGACAACAAATTTAGAAAAATATGGCACAACCTGCACATTACAAGCAACAGAAATTAAACAAAAAGCAGAAGAATCTATATTTAATAAATATGGCGTAACAAATGTATTTAATTTAAAAGAGATGCAAGACAAAATAAAAGCTGATAACGTGCAAAAATATGGTGTTGAAAATCCATTTGCAGCACCTGAAATTATTCAAAAGATTCGAAATACAAATAAAGAAAAATATGGAGTTGAGCATTGTATGCAATCACAAGTCATTCAAGAAAAGACAGCAAATACAAATTTGAAAAGATATGGAGTTAAATATGTATCACAAAATAATGATATTCGGCAAAAAATTAGAACAAATAATCTAGCTAAATATGGAACTACCCATGCAATTACAAAAGCATGTTTAAATAAAACTGCAGAAACAAATTTGAAAAAATATGGCTTTAAATATACAGCACAAGTTCCATTTATTAAGAAAAAAATGCAGGAGACATTTATGAAAAATTATGGGTGGATAAACCCATTTAAAAATAAAATTATTCGAGAAAAAATTAAATTAAAATTTCTTTCTAAATATGGTGTTTGCTGGCCAATGCAGTCTGAGCAAATTAGACAAACGCGTGATAATACAAATATGCGTAAATATGGCGTAAAATATCCAATGCAAAATAGAGAAGTTCAATCGCGTTCTGAAAAGAATGGTAGAAAATTCAAAAAATATATATGTCCTTCAGGAACTATTCGTAATATACAAGGATATGAGCATTTTGCGCTTGATAGATTATTTAATGAGATAGAGTTAGACGAATCGGATATAATTACATCGCGCAGTGAAATACCCATAATTGAGTATAAATTTAACGATAAATCCTTAGTATATTACCCTGACATTTATATAGAATCATTAAATACAATTATTGAAGTAAAATCAACATGGACCTATAAAAGAGATATAGATAAAAATATTGAAAAATGGAAAGCGACAATTAGGGAGGGTTATGAATTGGAAGTATGGGTATTTAATAATAAAGGAGAATTGACAGTAATTACCGAATTTGATTAATAGCCACCCCCGGTTAAATCCCCTACAAACTTTTTCCTGCAAAGTTCGTAGAGTATGAGTTCGGACGGCCCATTTACAGGCACTTCCATGGCGCCCCAATGGGAGGCTACAGAGAACCCGCAAGCCTATTCGATGACACAGTTTGCCTACACGAGTCCAGAGCCCCGGCGGCATGAGCTCGGTCTCGTGGGCGGTAACAATGTGAGTCATATTGCTGGAAACATGATTGACCTCGAATCGGACCTGCGTGGAATTACGCGGCCAATCAGCTTCGCCCCGTGGAAGAAATACCAGCCGCCCCAGCCGGCGGAGCAGACAATTGCGCGTAACAATGTGAAGCAGCAGTTAGTGATTGACAAGCGGCTTGTCCACCAGCCGGCCTATCAGATGTGGGCCTATCCCGCCGCATATGCGCCGAAGCCTCTCAAGACCGAGACTTGTGGAACGCCGCAGAAATATTAAGAAGAGCGCCGCGGGCGCCTGCAAACTTCCTGATGATTAAGTAATGACATCGACCTGTTATGGCAGACAACAGGCGCTCACACGCCCGAAATGGGATGATTTCCACCAAATCGATGACATGCGCATCACATCCTACGCGGCCCGTTATTACCTCCAACCCCCGGCGCATAACTGCCCCAATATTTTCCCAGTAAACCCGACAATTCGCATTCAGAAGCACGGTAATTCCTGGCCGACCGAGCAGTGGCGCACGGATGTAGAGTCCGACCTACGCGGCATCAATTACCTGAGCACACGTGTGCGTGGAGAGCCGCCGTGCGATGATAAGCGCATCCACTACAACCCCGAGACCAATAAGTTCAACAAGACGCAGCTCGAGCATGCCCCGGATGAAAATTTCCCTACCGTCTTCAATCGCCTCCATAATCCCCCTTGCACACTTCGGGCAACTGGCTGGAATCGCTTCGTGCCTCTCCTACACAACCCCCAGGAGACATTCGAAACGCCATTCGACCATTTTATACCCAGCCGCCTTCTTGATAAAGAGAAATGCAAGACGCATTAAATGCACCGCGCCGACTATCAGTCAAAAACTTGTTGTTATGATTCTGTAGTATGGAAGTCATCACATTAAGTGGACTAATAGGACTAGGATATGTAGTTAGCCGCCTAACAGAGAAGAAGGGGGCCGCTGCTACACAAGTTGCCACAGAAACGAAGGGCGATTGCAAGCAGCCGACTATACCGGGCAAATTCCCTAAAAGCGAGTTTGCGGAGCCATTTAGGGGCAGCGCAGCAGCAGGGAAGACAAAGGAGGGTTTCATGCCGGCAGCACGTGGACCGGTCTCAACGCCGCTCGTTCTGAACCCGAAGGGTTCCTCCGCGGTCGGTTATGGACCTAATCTCGACCTCATGTATGCGATTCCTGGCGGCGGTGATTACCAGTCCTCTGGCGATGTCGCAGATGGTCGTGAGCAATATCCCTACGCAGGCACAGGCGGCGGTAGCCTACTCCAGCAATTCCCCGTAAGTGCCCAGCAGGCCGCGCAGATGTTCCCGAGCGAGCCGCAGCCCGGCCCCTACGGAATGCCTCTCGCCTACGCATCCCAGCGCCCACCTCTTGCACCGACAGTTACAGAGCCTGGTCCGAGCCCCGTCGCAATGGAGGGCAATCGCCCCATGGTTGAAATGCGCTCCGATAATATTGAGGAGAACCCGCAGTATGTAGACAATTTTGTCATCAGCCCCCTAAGTGGTGCACGGATACCTGCGGCTGAGTTCACACACAATAACATGCAGCCCTATTTCGGCGGTCGCGTGAAGCAGAATGTGGACAGCGCTGCAAATACGCAGCGACTCGATTTCCACACTGGCGCAGGTTCGACGCAGATTGCGAAGCGTGAGATTGAGCCCATGTTCAATACTGGACAGACACCGTTCGGCAATCCCTTCGGTATGGAGGACAATACTGATTTTGTCCAGTCCCGTATAAATGCACCCCGTAATCGTGCTGGAGAGCGCCCCTTCGAGCCCGTGAAGGTGGGTCCAGGAGTTGGCCAGGAATATGGCTCGCTCGGCGAGGGAGGTTTCCAGCAGTTCGAGGTGAATGAGGTGATGCGCAAGGCGATGAAGGACACCAATGAGCTCCGTGTTGCCACGAATCCCAAGCTTACCTATAATCAGCCTGTGGTGCCTGGTGCACGGTTCATTGCAAATGCTGCAGAGGACGCGGGTGAGGTTCGCAAATACCGCCCTGATAAGTTCTACATTGACGAGACTGGTGAGCGCTTCTTTGTCACCACAGGTGAGGTCATTAAGGAGGCAACGCGCCCGACTCAGATTCTCAATTACACGACTCGTCCTGAAACCTCCACCGAATACGCAGGTATCGCCGCCTCCCAGGATTTCCAGGAGGGCTATGTGACAGGCTCCTACCGCACACCCATGACCCAGCAATATGGTGGTGCAGGATTCCGTAACGCAGATATGACAGGCTATTATACAAATGATATAGGCCAATCAGAGGGACGTGATAAGAATACGGAGGGATTCCAAGGTGGCCAGTATGTGCCGAATGATTATGGTCGTGGCAGTTATGAGAACAAGGACAATGAGCGCACTGCGACGAGTGAGCGTATGATGGGTCTGAACTTGGCGCCGGCGGAGGCAGGTGCCCTAACTGTGCATTATGATGACCCGAGCAGGCCGACGCGCCGCGCGGAGACGGTCGGCAATATTCGCCAGGCGGGTGTGGCTGCGACTGGATATGCGAATGGCGCGCCTGCAATTACGGTGTGGGACCCGACCGATATTGCACGCACAACAATTAAGGAGGGCACTGTCAAGTGGGATTATATGGGTGGTATGGCACCTGCGAGTGCACCGACGCGCCTCAAGGTATATGACCCAGATGATATCGCCAAGCCGACGCAGAAGGCCCAACTCTCCAAGCGTGATTATTATGGTATTCCTGTGTCGTCGCACCAAAATCATACAGACCATGGTGCGGCCGAGAATATGCGCCTCAATCCCAATAAGCAGGATGTGGCGAAGTTGCGCAAGCCCTATGGCGGCAACGGAGGTATTGCGGTGTTCACCGGCGACATTCACCAGACGACCCGTAAGCTCGATACAGACTACATAAATGACCGTCCGAATGCAGGAAACCGTGTGGAGAGTCTGCCGCCAGGCGCCGGCGATATTGGTCGCGTGAAGTATCGCCATCCACTGCAGCAGGACATTTACACGCAGCGCACACAGCCCGACTTCGTAAGCGCGGTCGAGCAGAACCCCCTAAATGTGAGCTTGCGGGCCAATGCAGAGAAAGATGAGCAGAATATCATGCGTCGCTATGCGGAGATGATGGGCGGGGCTGGTCGGTAGAATGCTGTGTAAACTCCCTAATTGCACCCCCTGAAAAATGCCCCATTAAAGCAATAGAGCCTACCCTATATGCAGTCGAAAATAATAATGGACCGAGTCGTGGAGTTATATCATTTACTGCAAGCATTGTTATAAATTGAGCAGCGCCTGTAGTGGCTGCGGCTCCATAATATGTCGTATTAGAGAGTGGCTTATATCCATTTAGGGCGGAAATCATATAAAGAGTAAAAGCGGAAAGACTCATTTAGTTTAATTTTGCTAGGCAGCCTTAAACTATGTGACCAAATATGCAATTAGAGTGATGAGTAAGGTGCGACCGGTCTTTGTGGTTGGTCCGCCGAGTAGTGGCAAGAGTTATTATATTAAGCAGTTGGCTGCAAAGGAATCGCGCGTGCTCCTGCGTTGTCCATGTAGAAAGGATAGGACATTGCGCGAGCAGCGTGCGGCGATTCATGAATGGGCGTTGCGGGCGGAGCCGACGCTGCTCTGGATTGAGGGTGCCGATGATTTGACGCCAGAGGCGCAGAGTTTTTTGCGGCGAATTTTGGAGACATATGCGCCGTCTGTGCGATTTTGTTTGGAGGCGCAGACACTCGAGTCGATTCAGGAGCCGATTTTGAGTCGGTGCGAGGTGATTCGTCTGAAGCCGCCGACACGTGACACCCTAATTGCAAAAATGGGGACGCGCTATTCGCCGGCAATTGTTCAGCAATTGCGCGAAGTTGTGAGCACACACGGATGGCGTCAGATGGAAATGGGTGCACATCTTGCAACACATTTCCCAGAAGTATGGAAAACTGTCATTAAACACGCGGCTTCTAAGCATTCAATTACGACGCCGATGATGGACCTCTATGTGGCAGCGGCAAACCCGTGGTCCGTCATTTTTGGTGCTTTTAGCCAGCTAGATGATGAATCGAAGCGACTCGTAATTGATACATTTGCGGAGAATGGAAATCCTTGGGCAGTAATTGGATTTATTCAGGCACGGCAAAGTTGCGTTTGCAATTAGAGTGTGATTATCCCATGATTTGAAGAGTTATGGAAGACCCCGCATTGCTAGCGTATTCAGATGCCCGCTCAGAGTATACACGGCAGTTGTGTCAGTTCCTCGTTCCGGCCACGTTTTCATTCTTCATGAAACTCCTTGAGAAGGCCCGTCAGGAGGTTGGCCGTGATGTGCACAAGACACTCTTTCAATACCAGGTGTATTTGCAAGAGATTCCTGACTGGAATATGGAGAAGGTGAGCAATGAAATACGGCAATTAGAGATGGCGATTGGTTGTGAATATCTCGAAGACCTCCTAACTGCCGTATTTATTGCACATACGAAGATTCTTACGGCCATTCGCGTCTCCTCAAAGAAGAGCACAAATGTGCAGATTAATGTGCCTAAAGTGGAGCGTTTCTTATTTAAGGTTATATGTGAAATGAGCAAATTGTATTGGAAGAATACGTTTTTGTTCCGCGATGATGTGAAGAATTTGGACAAGCAGCAGAATTACAGGCAGGCGGAGGGGATGATTGTGGAGGGTATATCAATGGCTATAAGGGCGCTTGTGCCTGTGAAGAATATTCTGCGGGAATGTGTTGTGATGGATGATAAGAATCAGGTGGAGGCAGACACAGATAGTGATGATGATACTGCGGCTGCGGCTGCGGCTGCGGCCGCGGCTCCAGTTGTAGATGCAGTTGCAGGGGTGGCGGCTGTTGCTGCAGCTGCGGCTGCGGCAGATGTATCTGCAGAATCTGCAGTTGCAGATGTTGTAGCTGAACATCCTGTTGTCAAGGCACTTCTGCAGCCTGTTGAGTCTACTGCAGCTCCCGCATCCGCAGATGCAGATGTGTCTGGAAGCAATGAGTCCCCTGTGCTTAACATTGATGAGCAGGTGAGTTTTGCAGAGTATGATACTGTATTTGATGGTGATAATTCTAATCTTGTATTTGACCCGAAAACGGCTGAGCAGCAATCGCCGACAGGTCTGCTAGAAATATCGGATGAACCACCAATGGACCTCGATGTCGATGATATAGCCGCAGATGATGCTCCGGCATCAGCGTTGTCCGCCGACGATTTTGAGGAGCTGTCCTAAATGGACGCCCGCCATCTGGCAGGCCGAGCCAGCCAGCTGCGTTTGGTTGAATGAGGAAAGAACTACTTAATTTAATTCTTTCCAATTCAAAAATGCTCAATTCCACCATGCTCTCATATGCCCTAATTGGCTCCGTGCTTTTTTCAATTCTTGGCGTTGTTGCAACCTATTATCGTGATGATAAGCCGACTGCAAAATCGGTAGGCCGTGACTTTGTTGCAGGCTCCCTAATTGTCCTCTTCCTAAATACACTAATGCCTGCACTCTTCCCTCCTCTTTCGTTTACAATCCCAGGTATGCCGACATTTGATGAAGTAATGGCGCGCCGCGGAGGCGGCGATTATGAGCTGCAGTTATAAGCTGCAAGGGCAGGTGGTGGGGGCCTAATATTATAAATATATTTAAAAATTACTCTATATATTTATAATAAAGTTATAGTCAGCTCTACGCTGTTTCTAATTGTAGACTTGGATGGCAGTGGGATGGACCATGGTCGTTTTGAAAGTGACAAATGGTTCAAAATTCCACTGGTCTTTTGGCACGGCTGAATGGACATACTTAGCAATATGAATGTAGAGGTCAAATCCTGGGAATCGGTCATCTCCATCTGAAGTGCGGAGCACATTCTTGTCTTTATCATCAATTAGCCAGCGCCATATTGTGTTATAAAGCTCACTTGATGTTACGTATTTCTTCCAGCGCCCTTCACTGCTCAGAATGGGTGGATTTTTGCATTTAGAGGGTGGCGTTGTGGAGTAGAGGGAATCGATGAGACTTGCTGCAAGTCGACAGAGGTCAAAGGATGGGTTGGGATAGAGGACAGGGTGGTCAGGAACAAAACATGCTCCATAATTGTATTGGCCAAATGCGTCGTTATTTTCGAAGAAGTCGTCGCTTATGAACATACGATCGCCGACCGAAAATGTTGCACGGCCATAATCAATAAAATGGAATAGTTTGCCATATGTTGGGACTTTGTAATAATCTCCATTTAGGCGTTTGTAATATAAATATTCGATGGGTGTTTTTGTCCAGACAATGTTATTCGTGTGAAGGTCATTGTGACAGAAGCTGAGGAGTGCCTGAAGCTGTGAGAGGCCTGCAATAATTTGGAGGAGCCATGCAGACCATCGACTATCTTTTTCGGATGCAATTAGGGATGCCATATTTTCAATACTGTCACTCATGGAGAATCCTGTGGGTGATTCTGAATTGGGTGTCATTAGGGAGTTGAATGCCGCCTCCTCCTCCTCTAAAAGCTGGTCCATTGTGCCGTCGGCGGCCTCCTGGAATAGTAGAAGGACTGGCATGTTTTTGCATTCAATTTGTATGCGAAGTCCTAAGCTATCTGGTTGGGATGTATTGTCAACTGTGCAATCATCTGCGCTGCGATGAATATCAATGATTTCATTGTTGTCGAAGCTTGCAATGGAGTTTGCTTCTTCCAGCTCGGCAAAGGAGTCGCATGATGTCTGCCTGCTAATTCCTTGGTCCTGCATGGCATTCAGGTATTCTTCGAAGCCATCCGATGCGGATGAGGATGTTGGAGATGGCCCTGCTGGTTGGTCGATACTTTCTGCAGATATTTGAGAGAGGGCATCGGGTATAATATCTGTGGATGCGGTTGACTCTGCGTCTGCGCCTGCGTCCTCCCCTGATTCCTCTGCGGCGTCATCTGCGTCCTCCCCTGATTCCTCTGCGGCGTCATCTGCGTCCTCCCCTGATTCCTCTGCGGCGTCATCTGCGTCCTCCTCTGATTCCTCATCATCTGTGGCCTCCTCATCATCTGTTGCCTCCTCATCATCTGTTGCCTCCTCATCCTCTTCATCGCTCGAATAGCTATATAATTCATCAGGCTGCGCCCGTAGAGACTCCTCTAATTGCTTTGAAATAGGCGCGCCATCAGGCATGGAAAAACGCAAACACTCCCCTGACATTCCAATGGAATCCCAGAACCACTTCCGTGCTCGCAATGATTCAAAATCATTTGATATATCATACCAATAACTTTTATGAACACCTACAACCATTCCATATGAAAGTAATGCATGCGGTGTTATATTTTCCTCTTTAAGGCGGCTAAGGATTGCTTGTGCAGTTGCATCAATATATGCCTGGTTATATGTTGAATTCAGTTTCTTCTGACGCTCTTCATATGAGTCTTCCAAATTTGGAATCCAGGCATTGTTAGGCTCTCCATAATCGCCTTTTACAAAAGTGAATGGGTCCAGTAAATGTATTGTTTTTATAAATACTTTCTTTTCTTCGAGTGTCCCATTTGAATATTGTATTGTCCCCATACCAAATTTGCCTGTAGTATCTCCCTCTAAGGGCTTCCATTGAATTAGGTTCGCACGCGTCCTAAATGTAGAGTATTTTGAAAGCTTTTTCTTGGGCGCAAAGCGACATAGTCCGGGAATAAATCGTTGTTGAATATTAATGTCAGGAAAACTCTTTTTTAAACTTTCAGGGATATCCTCCTCGACCAAGAAACTATCCAGTAAATGTTGAAACTGGCTTTTCTCCGGCTTACGAACATCCTTTCCTTCCCGTTTTACCATCTGCTTTATTTAGCGAGTCTGAAATTAATAACAAAGCGCGTAAATTGATAATTATAAAATAGACCTATTTGTGTTAGTAAGTTTATTAAATGGCAGCCGGCTCAGCTCTCAATTTCAATATAAAAAAATTCGATATGAAATCGATTCCTCAGGATGCTGTATGTGTATTTATAGGGCGTCGCCGAACAGGCAAGTCAACACTTGTTCGTGATTTGCTATATCACCATCAATCGATGCCATCAGGCACCGTTATTAGCGGCACAGAAGAATCCAACTCCTTTTATGGGAAAATGATTCCTCCTATTTTCATTTATGGTGAATACAATCCTATGATTTTGGCAAATTATGTGAAACGGCAGAAGCTTATTATGGCCCGCATTGTGAAGGAGACGGAGTCTGGAATACAATCGCGACTCGACCCACGGTCCTTCCTAATTCTCGATGACTGCATGTATGATGATAGCTGGACACATGACAAAAATATTCGTTATTTGTTCATGAATGGTCGTTGGCTCAAGGTGTTTTTCATCATTACAATGCAGTATCCACTTGGTATCCAGCCTGCACTGCGCACGAACGTCGATTATGTGTTTATTCTGCGCGAGCCTTATCCTACAAATCGCAAACGCATTTATGAGAATTATGGAGGTGCATTCCCCACATTCGAGTTTTTCTGTCAGGTGATGGACCAGTGCACGCAAAATTATGAATGCCTTGTGATTAACAATGCAACACAGTCAAATAAGCTCGAGGACTGTATTTTCTGGTATAAGGCCGCACTTCATGGCGACTTCCGCATTGGTGCACCAGAATTTTGGGCATATTCGCGTGGCGGTGCTGGAGGTGCCGCTCCTCCTACTGATGAATTTGGCGGGGGTGGTGATGCAAATGCATACAATGGCCAGAACGGCCAGCGACTCCGTGGGCCAACCATTCAGGTCCGCAAAACAGGCACTTAGGATTGGCTCTATTACTAATAAATTTCCAACATGTTAATAATATGAAGCAAACGCTTGGCCTTCTTTTATCTCTCCTAATTGTTTCCTGTATTGGCCTCGTCGCACTGCGTATGCCCGAAGGATTTCTTGCACCACCCGGTTCAGGTCGTTGTGGAATCCAATTAGGGGATTGTCCGAATCCTGGGACACGGTGTATGAATGGCTATTGTGAATCCACTGCTCTGCCTAAGATTCCGAAAGATTCTGGCTTACCTGTCTATCCTTGAGGATGTGCATTATAACCGTCTATGAAATCAATTGTATTTTGCAACTCATTTTATAGACCATCAAGTAGAATAAATCAAATGAAGCGGAAGGCAAACCTCACATCCCTAATTGTCATTTTTGTCGCAATCATTGTGTTTATCCCTATTGCAGTGCGCTATCTGAACTCCGTGTTTGGCAATGTTGTCAGCGGATTCCAGGATATGGTCGTGCCGAAGGTGCAGGGTGAGAAGCGCTTTGCCAGCGGCTATCTACCTTGCCGCTCCCCTGACCCTGCGACCGGCGCTGTATGCGATGAGGGACAGTTCTGTGATGGAGCCAGTAACAAGTGCGTAAATATTAGCGCACCCTCCAGCGGACAGCCTAGTGGTTACTTCAACTAATTTGGTCTACTCTGCCTTCTGATTGCTAGCCGCGGCCGCGGCAGCGGCAGCCTCCTTCTTGCGCTCAATTGCCAAATCACCTGCAGCTCCGAACATTCCCTCAAAACTGTTCGAAACTTCAGAATCACCGGCACCGGCATCAGCGCCGGCACCCTCAGATCCAAATACCTTTGCAGTCGGCTTCTGCAGCTTGTTATCATTGTAAAACTTCTCCTTCGCCTCGTCATTCTCCTTATACTTCTTCATCAGCATGTTGAGCTGGTCCTCTGCATACTCCTGATTGGCAATCGCATTAGGAGAAGGGTCCCACGGCAGCCACTTGCCAACCTCACCAATAAAGATGTTATGCAGAGGGTCAGACCGCTGCAGTTTCTTTGCACGCATCTCAGCCTCCGTCGTCGTCGAATATACACCACGCACCTTCAGGCCACGCACAGTCGTGCGGAACTCATTCTGCTTGAAGAACTCATCCTCCAGCTTCTCCTGCATGCGGAACATGAAATCACTGTAATCATCCTGCACAGTCGTTGCCTTAATCTCCTTAGTGCTGCTCTTCACATAATCTGCAAAACCGCTGATGATATCATCGACTTTTACACGGCAATTACGGACGGTCTCAGCCAGCTCAGACTGACCGGCAGCTTCCAGGGCATTCGACTTCTCATCAAGAGTCCGGTTCACGGACGCAACCTGCTTCGCAAGATAGGTCTCCAGACGCTTGGTGCGCCACTGAATTACGTAGTCCTTCAGAAAGTGCTGGAAGAAGAAGAGGTCCTTCTTGGCCAGCACATTCTCCGGTGAAATGAAACTCAGAAGAACATATTTCTGGCTGCTGATTTCAGCGTCCTCCTCCAGGAAATCTTCCTTGATTTGCTTCGTATTTGCAGCCATTGTATCTGTAATAGACACCTTGGATGCACCTTAGGCTCATTTTTCTGTCCGGCCAATTTGCGTTATATTTTTCTCACTATCAGGTATAAGCAAATGGACGGAATGGTTTCTGATATCATCACACGCCTTGTGAAGTATCTGGTGGAGGGCCTGGCAGTGGCTGTTGCTGCAATCATCATCCCTCAGAAGAAGCTGCCGATGGGTGAGATCGGCGCCCTGGCCGTGCTGGCCGCCGCCGTGTTCGCCATCCTCGACTTCCTGGCCCCCACTGTGGGTGTGACCGCTCGCCAGGGCGCAGGCTTCGGTCTGGGTGCCAAGCTGGTGGGCTTCCCTTAAATGCAGACCGCACGGTAGTTAAATCGCAGACCGCACAATAGTTTAGCCAACGACAGTGGCACTATTACAAACACAGCCACTAATATAAAAAGACATCCTCATATAACCTCTCCTACTTGCAAACAATGCAGTTAGGAGATGTTTTCTTGCCTACAATAAATGAGTCGCTTTATCTCCGAGCTCCCCTTAATTCTTACATGGGTCGCCATTTGGGGCATTGTCGAACTCCTTATAGAACGTTATATTGAAAATTCATTTACAAGTCGAATTATTTCCCATGTGGCTCTCCTAATTGCCGTCCTAGTTGCAGAGTATATTTATGACTTTAATCAAAATGGAAAGCTCTTCTAAG